>ENA-UOJD01003426-UOJD01003426.1-human-gut-metagenome-genome-assembly--contig:-P48-NODE-3426-length-11447-cov-4.399403_pt1 | contig 11447 bp, 6 predicted proteins | sample MGYA00242342_ERZ723889 | MGnify/ENA metagenome assembly ERZ723889
GATAAAGTATGCAGTTGCCGTAGTGTTACCTTTGGGGTTAGGTGTGGCGGGATATATCCTTTGGAATGGCCGTGGGAATGAGCAACAGCAGCAAATGGAAGGATATGTACGTCCGCAGAATGCCGTTATGCTGACTTTGGCATTTGGAAAAAAAATTGCGGTAGATGAGCAACAGCTGGAAGAATCTCTGACGACCGATGCGGTAACTATCCGCCGGGATAGTATCGAGGGCCTTGTATATGAGGTAAGTGGACAGAAAAATAGGGCGGCTGAGCGGTTTAATATATTGGAAGTTCCTGTAGCGGCGGAATATCAGTTGCGCTTATCAGACGGAACGGTTGTGTATTTAAATTCGGACAGCCGCTTGAAGTATCCGGAAGTATTTACGGGTAATGAACGTAAAGTATATTTGGAGGGTGAGGCGTATTTTGAAGTGGCTAAAGATAAGGAACATCCGTTTAAGGTTATGGCGCAGGGGGTGGAAGTGAATGTTTTGGGAACGCACTTTAATGTAAATGCTTACCCGGAACGTACCGATGTCGTGACAACGCTGGTAGAGGGGAAGGTGAGGGTTGAGAGAGGAACACGTCAGATTGTATTGGTTCCGGGAGAGCAGGCTGCTGCGTCGGCAGAGAGTTTGAACGTGAAGAAAGTGGAGGTACGGGAATATATTGCCTGGAAAGATGGACTGTTTGTGTTTAGCCGGATGTCGTTGGAGGAGATTATGAGACAGGTGTACCGTTGGTATGGGGTGGAAACGGTGTTTTCCGACGAGACCGTGAAAGCTGTGACTTTTACGGGGATAATCGACAAAAGTATGCCGTTGGGAGAATTGTTTAAAGTGATAGAGACGGTGGTGGACGTGCGTTTCGTAATGGATGAAAATAATCAGGTAGTTATTACTGCAAAATAAACACCGGCAATTTGTTCGTAGCTATGCCGGTGTTTGAGTGAGTTGTTTATTCCGGAATTGTTGGCAGCAATCCGGACATGTTTAATTTTAATGTTCAAATTTATGAAAAAAAAGCAATCGGAGGTTGCTGCGTTGTATTATTTATTTAAAAAATTACTGCGTGCAATGAAAATTACTCTTTTTCTTCTATTGATTTTCTTTATTCAAGTGAATGCCAAGACGTATTCGCAGCAGAAAAAAATCTCGCTGAAATATGATAATGTAGAGCTGGCAAAGGTGATGAAAGCAATAGAGAGACAAACGGATCTTTATTTTTTCTTTAATGACCGGGTATTGAATATCGGTCGGAAAGTGTCGGTTAAAGTAGAGAATTCAACTTTAGAGAGGGTATTGGAAGAGTTGTTTTATGATAGCTATAGCTGGGAGGTCGTGAACAGAATGATCGTGCTGAAACCTTGTGAAAAATCCGTTGTACAGGAACAACAGGAAAAAAAGGTATTTAAAGTGACAGGTGTGGTGGTAGATGTAAAAAAGCAACCACTTCCAGGAGTGACGGTCAGACTGGTGGGAACTTCGTTGGGGACGGCAACAGATGAGAATGGTAAGTTTGAGATAACATTACCGGTGACAGAGGGAGAATTGGAATTTTCGTTTGTTGGATATAAGGCAGAGCGTAAAGTTTTGAAACAAACCAACCCAATGCCTATGGAAGTTGTATTGACAGAAGAAGTGACAGAGATGGAGGAAGTGGTTGTGACAGGTATTTTTATTCGCAAGGCTGAGAGTTTTACAGGTGCTGCAACGACTTTCAAACAGGAGGATTTGAAGCGATTGGGTAATCAAAATATATTGCAGAGTTTGAAAAATATGGATCCCTCCTTTATGGTTACAGAGAGCGTGGATTTTGGTAGTGACCCTAACCGGATGCCTGATATTCAGATTCGCGGGGCTTCTAGTCTGCCGAATGTGAAAGGTGAGTATAGATCAAATCCCAACCAACCTTTGTTTATTCTGGATGGTTTTGAGGCAACGGCAGAGAAAGTATTCGACTTGGATATGAACCGGGTGGCATCGGTTACGTTGTTGAAAGATGCGGCTGCAAAAGCAATCTACGGTTCGCGGGCAGCTAATGGGGTCGTGGTCATCGAAACCATACAGCCGGAGAAAGGAAAACTGAAGGTGAGCTATACGGGGGACTTGACGGTGACAGCTCCGGATTTGACGAGTTATGATCTTTGCGATGCAACCGAAAAACTGGAAGTAGAACGGACGGCAGGAAGATACAATGGCCATTTTCCGGTAGATGGCCAATGGTTGGCGGAGGAATATAACGTGTTGAAAAAAGAGGTGGAACGTGGTGTGAATACCTATTGGCTGGCAAAACCTTTACATACGGGTTTCGGTCACAAACATTCACTCTATTTGGAAGGCGGAGATGATTATTTGCGGTATGGAGTGGATTTGTCATATAATAAAGTGGCGGGTGTGATGAAAGGTTCGGACAGGGAAACAGTATCGGGTGCGATAACCTTGTCGTATCGGTATAAAAGTCTGTTGTTCCGGAATGTTTTGTCGACTACATTTAACCGGGCGGATGATTCGCCTTATGGGAGCTTTTCGGAATATACGAAATTGAATCCTTATTGGACTTCAGAGGATGAAAATGGTAATGTAAAGCAGGTATTGGGATCGTATAGCCAGCGCGAATGGCAGGAAGCGACGAAGTATTACAACCCATTGTATAATGCGATGTTAGGTACGAAAAATTTTGCGAAATATACGGAGGTGACGGATAATTTTTATGTAGAGTGGCAAATGTATAAGGATCTGAAGTTTATAGGACGTTTTGGATATACGCAAAAACAGGATAGTAGGGAAGATTTCTATCCAGGCAGCCATACTCGCTTTGCAGAGTGGACGGGAGACCGTTATTTTCAGCGTGGTTCGTATTACATGAAGGATGGGGTGACGAAAACATTGAAAGTGGATGCGACGCTGAATTACTCGAAACAGTGGGACAAGCACCTCTTGTTTGCCAATTTGAACTGGAATATGCAACAAAATTCGTATGACTGGCACAGCATGGAGGCTTGGGGGTTCTTGAATAACAAGGTGGATCACGTCGCATTTGCCAAACAATATGCGGAGAACGGCCGTCCGGGTGGCGATGAGGAAACCACTCGTGAAGTGGGTGTTGTCGGAGCCGTAAACTATTCGTACGACAACCGTTATTTGGCAGACTTGTCTTATCGTTTGAGCGGGTCGTCTATTTATGGATCAGACAACCGTTGGGGTGGTTTTTGGTCGGCAGGTGTTGGTTGGAACCTACACCATGAGGCTTTCTTGAAAGAAGCTGAATGGTTAAGGCAGTTTAAATTGAGGGCATCGGTCGGTTATACAGGAAGTCAGAATTTCAATCCGTATCAGGCAATGGCGACGTATAAATATTTTACGGATGCGGAATATGACAATATCGTGGGAGCTTATTTGATGGGCATGGCGAACGACAAACTGAAATGGCAGCAGACAAGGGATGTGAATGTGGGATTTGATGCACAATTGCTGAAAGGAATGACGGTACGTTTCGATTATTATGTCAGTAATACGGATAATTTATTGGTGGATTTTGATCTTTCTGGTTCTACTGGTTTCAATACATTCAAGGAAAATCTGGGAGAGGTACAGAACAGAGGATTCGATGCAACCATAAACTGGAGAGTGTACGAGAATACAAAGAATGATGCTTATGTGACTTTATTCGGATCTGTATCATCGAATAAGAATGAAATCAAGAAAATTTCGGATGCTTTGTCAAAATCGAACGATGAACAGATAGATGATGAGGGAAATCCGGTGTCGACTAAACCTTATACCCGTTTTGAAGAGGGACAATCGACGAGCGCCATTTGGGCGGTACGTTCGTTGGGCATTGACCCTGCGTCGGGTGAAGAGATGTTCATAGACCGGAACGGGTATCGGACCTATGTGTGGAACGTGAATGACCAAGTGGTATGTGGAGAGGCAAATCCTAAATTCCAGGGTAATTTCGGTTTTAATGCAGAATGGCGGGGATTGGCAGTGAATTGTTCGTTTGCATATAAAGCCGGCGGAGAGTATTACAATCAGACGTTGGTGGATAGAGTGGAAAACGTGGATGTGCAGTGGAATGTGGACAGAAGGGTTTTTACGGGGACATGGAAAGAACCGGGTGACAGGACATTTTTCAAGCGTGTGGAAAGTGTACCTACACAAACTTATCCGACCTCGCGTTTCGTGGAGAAGTCGAATGAGTTGTCGTTGTCATCGTTGAATGTTTCCTATGATTTTAAACGCTTGAATGTCAAAAGGTATGTAGAGCGACTGAAGATTGCCTTTTACATGACGGATGTCTTCCGTGTTTCAACTGTGAAGGCGGAGAGAGGATTGGAATATCCCTTTGCCCGAACTTGTTCGTTTAGTTTGCAGGCTACTTTTTAATGCTAAATAGAAAGATATTATGAAAAAATTCACAAAAATATTGTTGATAGGATGCTTGTTGGTGACAGTGTCATGTAACAATTGGCTGGACGTGGAACCGAAGTCGCAAGTGAAAGACAAAGATTTGTTCGCATCGGAAATGGGCTTCAAGGAAGCGTTGTCAGGGGTCTATTCGTTGATGACAAAAGAGGCGTTGTATGGGAAAGAATTGACTTTCGGATGGTTGGGTGTATTGGGACAAGAGTGGACGTCTGTTCCCTATAATTATGAGGATGACCAGAAGTATGATTTTGAGAATGCGGCATCGGAGGTACGGATTGATTCGGTATGGACTGGCTTGTATAATGCGATAGCAAATGCCAATAAGCTGCTGAAAGAGTTGGAAGGAAAAGAGAATTTGTTTAGCGGTGACAATTATTTTATCATTAAAGGTGAAGTATTGGCATTGCGGGCATACTTGCATTTCGATTTATTGCGCATTTTCGGAGCGAGTTGCACAGTGGGAATGGAACGGATTGCGATTCCTTATGTGACGGAATATGCGCCGACGATTTTCCCTCAGGAAAAGGTCGGGGATTTTGTGGGTAAGGTATTGAATGATTTGCAGGATGCGGCGAAATGTCTGGAGAATGACCCGATATTGACAGGACGCACTGTTTCAGAAATTGACGATAACGGCTATCTGATGAATCGTCAGGTGCATTTGAACTATTACGCCGTAAAAGGTTTGATGGCAAGGGTATATTTGTATAAAGGGGACTATGCGAATGCAGAAGTGTGTGCAAAAGAAGTGATTGGCAGCGGATGTTTCGAGTGGGTAAAACAGGAGAACTTAACAAATGAGAGTGTAGCTGACCTGACCTTTTCGACCGAGCATTTGTTTGCGTTGAACATTGTGACCTTGGGTAATATTGTCGATAAATACCTGGACGGAGGAAACAATAGTTTCGCCTTGGAGGAAAGCAGATTATCGGAATATTATGGTTCTTCTTACGACTATCGTTATCTTTATCTGTTTAAGACGGGTGTGGGTATGAGCAATACCTTGCGTTATCTGAAAAAATATGACCAGTTGGAATCTGTTTCTTGGGCGCAGAGTTATCGTAACAAACTGCCTTTGATATGTTTGCCTGAAATGTATTACATCTTGGCGGAATGCCGTTACCATAGTTCCGGTGATGTGTTGGAACCGTTGAACGAGGTGTGTCGTCACCGTGGTGTGGCGGATTTGTCGGAAGCAGACCTTTCGGCTTTTGAAACCTTGCTTTTGGCTGAGTACCGTAAAGAAGTCATAGGGGGCGGTCAGTTGTTTTTCCAATATAAACGCTTGAATCGTTCTGTAGTACCTGGAACAGATGTGGATTTGGCAGGAGAAGGAAGATATGTGATACCGATGCCTAAAGAAGAACTGGAAAATCCGGGTTGGGTCAGTAATCAATAAAATTTAAAGATAGAACGTATGAAAAAATATATATTTATGTGTCTTGCAACTCTTTTGTGTTTAGAGGCTTGTAAAGAAAACGAAAGACAACTCTTCGCTTTGAATGAGGATTTTTTGAATATTTGGTTTGGTGGGGTAGAATTGACTTCACGGACAGATAGCACGGTGTACAATTACTATTACCGTCCTTTGACGCTTGAATATGATTCGGTGATGTTTCATGTCCGGGTGGCAGGGATGCCGTCAGCGCTTGATCGTACCTTTGAATTGGAAGCTGTGGAGGGTGACCTCGACCAGGTAATTGCCGGCGAGCATTATGTCGTGAAACCTTATGTGATACCCCAGGGGGAAGTGTCTGGTATTTTTCCGATTTACCTGAAGTCAACAGATGATTTTAAAAATTCTTCTTTTAAAGTGGTTTTTGCGGTGCGTGAAAAAGACGGCTTTCGCGGTGGTGCGAGGGAATATGCCCGATTGTATTTGATTGTGGAAGATATGGAAAAGAAACCGTTTTACTGGGAAGAGGATTTGGAAACTTATCAGCCATTAAGCAAATTTTGGGGAACATATAGTGCGGTAAAATATCGTTTTATGACGCAAGTTATCGGAGTCCCCGTTACTCGTGTATGTTATGGTGCTGTTATTCCTTCGGCTCCGGGGGAACTGACCTATTCGGAAGCGGTTTATTGGCAAAATCGATGTCGTCAGGAATTGGAGGCGTATAATAATGACCCGGCGAATCCTGACCGCCCCCTCTCGGATGAATACGGACCTATTTCATTTTAAATTGTATGTTTATGAAAGTATTGAATAATGTATTGTGGGTGCTTGTATGGGTGTTTATGGCGAGTGCTTGCTATGAGGATAAGGGTAATTATGATTACCGTGATTTGGATGAAATCATAATTGATACGGCAGGTGCGGGAATCCGTACCGACTATTCGGTTGCACTGCAGGAAACGCTTGCAATTCCTCTGAAAGTATATTGCAATGGGAAACTGGTGAACGGTTCCGAAAAAGACTTTCCGGAATTGGAATTCAAATGGGTGGCCATACAGCAAGAAACGACGACTCCTATTCTTTCCAGCGATACGCTTTCAACTGAAATCGAGTTGAACGTAGCGGTCGGTTTGCCGACTATCAATTGGACATTGATTTTTTCCGTCCATAACAGACAGACGGAAACGGATGATTTTATGAAATTCAATCTGAAAGTACATGCTGGCTTGAGCGAGGGGTGGATGGTGTTGTACGAGCGGAATGGGAAAACCGATGTCGGTTTGATTGCCAATGACCTGGTTTCACCTGATGTTACACAGGAAAAGATAACCTTGGATGTATATTCTTCTTTGAATGGGGAGGCTATGAATGGCAAGCCGGTACGAGTCGTTTATTCCATGTCAACGAAACCGGAAGTCGTTTATCTTGTTTCTGATCAGGAAATAATGGGTGTTGACCCTGTTTCTTTTACGTCACTTTATACTTTTGACAATCTTTTTTATGAAGTGCCTGCCCAACGGAATATCACTTGTTTTACAGTATCTTCCGGACGGCGTGAATTCATGGTAAATGACAATAAAGGGTATGGTTTGAATGCTTCTTCGATGGGGTCGAATCGGAACACGCTTAAATTCGGTGTACCTTGTAAGGATGAGAGTGGTGAATTGGCACCCTGGTGTGCCCAAATGGCGACTGCGGGTTATATGGGAGTTGTTTACAATCAGTCGACACAAAAATTCCGCTGCCTGAAAAATAACGGTTCGGCATTGTCTGATTTTTCGGTGCAGGATAAAGAGGCCGCATTTGATTGTAATCAAGTCGGATTAGAACTTGTTGCCAGCGATTTCGGACGTAATAATTATGAGCATATTCTGATGAAAGATGCTTCGGGACATCATTATTTGCTCGTTGCTGATTTTTGCGGGATATTCACACAGAATGCTATCGGTAAAGCTAAATACGACCTTGGCGGTTGTGAAGGTTTGGATAAAAAAGTGGTATCTGTGACTGCCGGTTATAAAGGAGAGATTTTTTATTATGCAAGTGGAAATACCTTGTATTTGCTTGATTATAAGTCAGTGCCTGCGAAATCGACTCCTGTATGGACAGCACCTGCGGGGACGGAAATTACTTGTGTCCGTTTGCAAAAATACCTTTATGGTGCAAGTGGTAACAAGCCTGTCAATGATTGTGAGGTTATTTATATTGCGACTGCCGATATTGCAGGTGAAGGGGTTGTTTACCAATTGCGTGTAGATCCGTCGAGCGGCGTAGTGGATAAAAGCTCTGAGAAAAGTTACGACGGTTTCGGACGTGTTATGGATATGGGGTGGAAAAAACAATAACATTAAAAATATTTAAAATGATGAAATCAACTTTTTTTATTGCGTTTTTTAGCGTAATGGCATTTTTGGGGAGCAATATGCGGATAGATGCCCAAACTATTCGCTTGAATTCTGACGATTTACAGGCAATAAAGGCACAAATGGGAACGTCGGATAAACAAGTGGCTGTTGACACCGGTATCCGTTTTTTCAGCGGAACCTGGCAAGAGGCATTGGTAGAGGCGAAGAAATCAGGTAAGACAATTTTTATGGATTGCTACACCGATTGGTGTGTACCTTGTAAGCGTTTGTCAAAAGAGGTCTTTACCTTGAAAGAAGTAGGAGATTATTTCAATGAACACTTTGTGAATGTGAAGATGGATATGGGTACAGGAGAAGGAAAAACGATGGGCAAACAATGGGGGGTGAATGCCTTCCCGACATTGCTGTTTTTTAATACTGAGGGAGATGTGATTCATCGGATAGTAGGTGCTCCTGATCTCAAAATATTGCTGGCGGAAGGGAAACGGGCCGTTGAGAGGAAAGGATATGCCTGGATGAATGAGCAGTATGCTTCCGGTAACCGTGAGCTTGCTTTCATTCAGTCTTATATGGAGGTGTTGTCATTGGCATCCGAGAGCCGGAAAGCGGAAAATATTTGCGTGGACTATTTCAAAACATTGGATAAGAACAAATTGACAAAATGTGAATATTGGGATTTTTTCCGTAAATATATTAAGGATGTTGACGATGAGACGGCCGTATATGTGTATAAACATCGGGCGGATTTTATTGCTGCATTGGGAGAAAAGGAAGTGAATAAAAAAATATATTCGTTGTACAATTCAGGTGCATACCGTTATTGGAAAGAGCAAGAGGGACAAGGTACTTTTGATGAGAAAGGATTTGAGAAATATGTCAGACGATTGATGAAGAGTGATGTCGGCGGCAAGGAGAATATTGTGGAGGATGCCCGGATGTTTTATGCGGAAAAACAGGGAGATTGGGCTTCGTTTATAAAGATGGCTACAGAGCGTTTGGATAAAGGTGGTATGTCGGATTTTATCGTCTACAACTGGGGAGTACGCTTGAATGTAGAATGCCAGAACCCGGTTTTTCGTGAAGCAATTGCAGTATTGATGGAGCGTAGAGCCAAAGAATTGTCAACATCTACAGAGCCGTCAGACATACAGATGATGAAAAGTTTTGAAAGTATTGCCGATCGTATCCGTCATCCTGAGAAGTATAAAAAACGGTCTTCGGAGGTTACAATCAGCGGTAAGGTAAAAGCATTACGTCCGGGAGAGGATGTGATTCAGGTGGTGAAACAGGAAGGACGTTCCAAACAAGTGATAGATTCCTGTGCTATTCAGAGTGATGGAACTTATGAAATGAAGGTGACTGTAAAGAATCCGGGTTTGTACGAGTTGGATTGTCAACGTGGACAAAAAACGACAATATGGCTCGGTGATGAGGATGTGAGTGTGGATTTCCCTGGTTTCGGAACATCGAAATTTAAGGTTATGCGTCCAGCCTATTATGCTGTCAAGGGGGGAGCCAATAATGAAGTGTTGGATGTACTGAATTGGGAGTCTATGCGTTTCATGAGAATGGTAGGTGATATCGGTAGAGTACTGTATGGATGCAAAGACTTGTCGGCGGAGACACAGCGGGAATTAAATGAAACTTTGGGAAATGCTTGTCGTGCAGAATATTTTGATTGTATCAGTCATTGGGCTGATATATATGCTGACCGGGAGTCTGTGGTGGTATTGCTTTCACAATTACAAGATGATAAATACAATGCTGCGGTGGAGCGTATAGCAAAAAAATTGACAGAAGCTTATCCGAATAGCGAGGCTGTAAGGAATTTTAATATTACGTTAGAACAGAAAAAACGGTTGTATGAAGGAATGCCCGCTCCTGAATTTTCTTTGTTGACGGCAGATGGAAAGAGTAAGTTGGGACCGTCTGATTTTCGAGGGAAAGTGCTTGTGATTGATTTTTGGGCTTCTTGGTGTGGCCCGTGTCGGGGTGAGATTCCGAATGTAAAGAAGGCTTATGAGACTTATCATGAAAAAGGCGTTGAGTTCCTGAGTGTTTCTATCGATAAAGATGAAGTAGCTTGGCGTAAAGCCTTGGAAGATGAACAAATGCCTTGGTTCCAAGTATTGGCTCCACAGGCTGGTAAAGAGGTGAAAGAACTTTATCAGTTCAGTGCTATCCCTTTTATTGTTGTAATTGACAGAGAGGGAAAGATTGTTGGTAAGAATCTGAGAGGTCAGATATTGCTGAATAAATTGGAAGAACTGACGCGATAGATAGTGCTTCCAGCGGAGAAAGTATGTTTGCAATGGACTGTCTAACAATAAAACGTTATTCAGTCCTTTTTTTGTATCCTCCTGATAATATATATTTTTTCAGTGAGTTTTATGCTGTCTTGGTATTTCTCCAATCGTAGATTTTTAAGGCTATTCAGTAATAAATGTTGATTGGTGTTTATATATATGTTTACTCTAAATGTGGATTTATTTCGTTATTAATTCGTCTTTGGCGATCGGAATTGGTGACCCGGTCGCTTTTGTCGGTCGGATGGCTTTTTATGAAAGCCCCCCCCGTGGGGTGAGTCGAGCCAGCGAGGAGGTACGCCCGTCAGTGATAGAAAAAGCAAGACGACACTCGCCAGAGCTCCTATTACCGGAAAGGTCTCTAAGTTTTCAGACCTACAAGGCAAGGCGGTTTTATTTGGACGTGTGGGTAACCTGGTGCGGTCCCCGTTGTGAGGAAATTCCTTATATGGAAAAAGTAGCAGAGTATTTCGGAAACGATCCTCGTATTGAGATTGTCAGCATTTCTGTGGATGCTAACTGTAAGGCGTGGGAAACAAAGCTGGAAAAGTACAAGCCGGAGTGGAAACAATTCCTGCAAAAGTATTTTTGCGATTAGTACAATATTAACGGATACCCCGTTTTATGATGTTCGACAAGAAGGGGGTGGATTATCACGGTGGATGCTCCGCGTCCGTCCGACCCGGAGATTATTGGTTTTATTGAAAGTCATTTGAAGTGATTCGTGTTTTATTGGGTAGGAATGACTTGTCGATTCCTGCCCGATTTTTTATTTTTCTCTTTTCTTCTCCCTTTTTAAAGCATGGGTTACTCCCTATTTTACTTATAACGTGGATTTGTGTATAATGATTTTGCAAGGTAAATCCTTTGGTTATCAATTTATTGAGTGTATTTGGTCTATTTTTTCTAAAAAAAGTTGATAAAAAATTTGGAGATGGGGTATA
>ENA-UOJD01003428-UOJD01003428.1-human-gut-metagenome-genome-assembly--contig:-P48-NODE-3428-length-11444-cov-4.700852_pt1 | contig 11444 bp, 6 predicted proteins | sample MGYA00242342_ERZ723889 | MGnify/ENA metagenome assembly ERZ723889
TTATTCCATATCTCAGAGCTTATGGGGGTATCGCCGTTTGTCCACTTTGCAGATGTGGTCCCTGCCCCGCAGAAAGAAATCATTTTTTCCGAAAAAGACTCGATGCAGAGCAAAGAACCCTCCGTGAAATACCGGGGGTTTTTTATCAATGATGAATGGCCTGCGTTCGGAAACTGGACATTTTCCCATTATGGTGGATTTACTGCAGAAATGTATGACCTGATCTTTGAGACACTGCTTCGGCTGAAAGGAAATTATCTGTGGCCGGCAATGTGGACATCGTCTTTTTCACTGGATGGACCGGGGGAGGAAAATGCCCGCCTTGCAGACTGCTACGGGATCGTGATGAGCAATTCCCACCATGAACCATGTTTAAGACACAGCGAAGAATGGGATCTGGTGCGTGGAGAGGATTCTGTTTATGGAAATGAGTGGAGCTATCTTACCAACCGTGAGGGACTGATCCGTTACTGGCGCGACGGGCTTTTGCGCAGTGGAAAATATGAAAATATCATCACGATCGGCATGCGTGGGGAGAGAGATTCTCTGATGCTTGGGGAGGATGCATCCTTAGAGCAGAATATTTCCCTGTTAAAAGAGATCATCACAGAACAGAGAAAACTCATCCGGGAATGTGTCGGGGAGAATGAACCGGAAATGCTCGCACTTTATAAAGAAGTGGAGGCTTATTATTACGGGGATGAGACAACGCCGGGGCTTAAAGACTGGGATGGCTTAGACGGTGTGACGCTGATGCTCTGCGAGGATAACTATGGAAATATGCGGACACTTCCGACGGAGGAAATGCGCTCCCACCGCGGGGGCTTTGGCATGTATTATCACTTTGATTACCACGGATCGCCGGTCTCTTATGAGTGGGTGAACAGTTCTTATCTGCCTAAAATCTGGGATCAGATGACGATGGCATATGACTTTGGTGTGCGGGATATCTGGATCGTCAATGTCGGTGATCTGAAATTTCAGGAGTATCCGCTCAGTTTCTTTATGGATCTCGCATATGATTATGAGAAATGGGGAAGCAGCAGGATTCATGCGCCGCAGGATTATCTGGCGTACTGGGTGAAACGTGAATTTGGCGGATGGTTCTATGAGGCGCAGCAGAATGCAGTTTATCGGATCATGCAGCAGTATACAAAAATGAATCATAACTGCAAGCCGGAAGCGATGCGCGCAGATACTTATCATCCGGTGCACTTTGGGGAGGCAGACAAAAGACAAAAGGAAAATGAAAGGTTAGAAGAGGAGACAGAAAAGCTTTTATCTTCTGTGCCGGAAGAGATGCTGCCGGCTTTCTGGGAACTGGTATATTACCCGGCAATGGGAAGTGCAAACGCATCTGATATGCAGCTTTATGCAGGAAAAAATTCATTTTTTGCAAAAATGGGAGCGGTATGTGCAAATGATTATGCAGAAAAAATAAAAGCATGTATCGAAAAAGACCGTTTACTCACAGAACGGTTTCATCAGCTTCTGGATGGAAAATGGGATGGAATGGCACTCTCAGAGCACATCGGCTTTGTGAACTGGAACGATGAGGAGTGCAGGTATCCGCTCATGACCTTCATAGAACCGGCAAATAAGCCGAGGATCTTTGCCATGTCAGAGGGCGGTGATGTCTGTACGGCAGGCGGGGACTGGACGAAAAAATTGATCGTGATGCGGCAGTTTTTAGATCCGGCTGTCAGTGAAGCCTCCCTGTTATTGTTTGGCGGCTCGAAAGAAAAAGTGCCTTATCATATCGAGTGCAAAAGTCCGTGGGTTCTGCCTGGAAAAATGCAGGGAGTCACAGACCGTGAGGAAGTGCTCACGGTGCAGATAAAAAGAGATGAGATCACAGACTGGGAGAATGACCACAGGACATATGATTTTGAGGTTTGCTATGAGGGTGGAAGGATACCGGTAAAAATTTTGCTGGAAAAAGATCTGCCGGGATGTCCGGCGGAGGCATTTTATGAGACAGACGGGATGCTCTCTGTCGAGGCAGAGCACTTTATCTGCAATGAAAAGGCGGAGGCGGGAGCATTTTATGTTTTGCCGGAGTACGGAAAAACGTTATCTGGTGTGAAAGCATATCCGCAGACAAAGACTTTTTTTGAAATGGCAGAGCAGATCAGACAGGCACCAAAACTGACGTATCAGATCTATGTCAGGGAGGCGGGAGAATACGAAATGATTTGCTATACCGCTCCGGCAAATCCGGTCTGTCAGGGAGGCAGTGTCTATTTTGGCTGCGCCGTCAATGGAAATGCACCGCAAAAGATAGAGATGATTCCGGATGGATACCGTTCCGGCGAGCCGTCCTGTGCGGAATGGGCGAAAATGGTGGTGGATCAGATCCGCGTTGTCCGTGTGCAGGTCACGCTGCAGAGCGGAGAGAATGAAATTGGAATTTATGCGGGGACACCGGGATTTCTGCTGGAAAAACTGACGTTTGTGCGCAAGGGAAAGCATTTGCCGGAGTCAGGTCTTGGACTGCCGGAGACAAGGAGGACGAACAGATGAGTGGACCTGTGGCACCGAAAGATCCGGAAAAAGACAGATCTTATTTTTACATTATGAAAGAAAAAGAAACCTTTGGCTCGCTCCAGACGCAGGGGGAGTATCAGGGCAGGGGAGTCCAGTTTATCTACGAGAGTGATGGAAGGCTTGAAAGCAGTGCGGAAGTGACCGGTGAGGTCTGTGATGAAGAAATTTTAAAGAAACTTGGCACGGTGGAGGGCTTTAAAAGCCTGGTGCACAGCATCGGTATATCCGTGGAGATGGAACATAGCAGAGAACCGGTCACATTTGTATTTCAGATGTACGGGAAAGAGGATCTCTACGGCGGCGGAACGCTCATAGAAACAGAACTGCGTGGGGATGGCGCAGAAGTCAGGATCCCGCTTGATACGGTAGAGTGGAAAACAGATGATGATGTGCCGGGGCAGATCCGGTTTGTCTTTGAGACGCCGGAACAGTCTGCAAGGGTCAATGTCCGTTTCTTTTTAAAGGATGGATTTTTCGTACCAAAGCCGCAGGAAGAGCGCGTGGTGGATATGGAATCCCACGGATATCAGGAAATGATAGAGCGGTCACTCCTTTCTATGGGAGATGCGGGCAGGATCAGAAGAGTCGTAGAAAAAGCGCGGGCTGGGGAGCCGGTAACCATAGCATATATAGGAGGATCCATCACGCAGGGAGCCGGGGCAGTTCCGCTTCACACACAGTGCTACGCATACCGGTTCTGGAAGGCATTTGCCGGAAAATACGGAAAAAATAACAATGTGAAACTGATAAAAGCGGGAGTGGGCGGAACCCCGTCGGAGCTTGGGATGATCCGTTTTGAGAGGGATGTCCTGCGGGATGGAAAAGAAAAGCCGGATCTGGTAGTCGTGGAATTTGCAGTAAATGACGAGGGGGATGAGACAAAGGGAAGGTGTTATGAGAGCCTTGTAACAAAAATTTTATCCATGCCGGATGCACCGGCTGTCCTGTTATTGTTTGCTGTTTTTGCAAATGACTGGAACTTACAGGAACGCCTTGCTCCGGTGGGAGAGCGGTATCAGCTCCCGATGGTAAGCATCCGGGATGCCGTGACACCGCAGTTTCGGCAGGCAAAGGACAGAGTTGTTTCAAAAAATCAGTTCTTTTATGATGCGTTTCACCCGACAAATCTGGGACATAAAATCATGGCAGACTGTCTGATGTATCTGATTGACCGGGCGGTCTGTGAGCCTGATATTTTAAGAAGAATGCATGAAAAACCGGTTTATGGGGATGAATTTGCGCAAGTGAAATTATTAGACCGCAGAGACGGCTATGAACGTGCGAAGATCTGCTGTGGCGCATTTTCCGGTACAGATCAGGAATTACAGTGTGTGGAGATGGATGACAGTTTAACGCCGGTTCCTGAATTTCCGTACAATTGGCAGTATGATGGGGCAAATGGCAGATCAGAAGATGCATTCCAGATGGATATCTACTGCCGGTCACTGCTTCTCATCTTTAAAGATTCCGGAGCGGTGGACGCCGGACGGGCAGATGTGTTTGTGGACGATACCAAAGTTCTGACCGCAGATCCGCATGTGAACGGCTGGACGCACTGCAATCCGGTCATTCTTCTGGAAGAAAAAGAAAGCGGATGGCATCAGGTGAGGATTCAGATGACACCTGGGGAAGAAGAAAAGAAATTTACAATACTTGGTTTTGGCTATGTGGAATAAAAAAGGCATGGCTGCCTGGAAAGCAGAGAAATTTGTGTGAAAAATAAGATTTTAGAATAGTAGAAATGGAGCGATAAAATGAGTATAGCAAAGAATCCGGTTCTGTCCGGTTTTTATCCAGACCCATCTATCTGTAGGGTGGGGGAAGATTATTATATGGTAAATTCGAGTTTTGCATATTTTCCGGGGATTCCTGTGTTTCATAGCAGGGATTTAGCGCACTGGGAGCAGATCGGCAATGCGTTGGACAGGGAAGAACAGCTTCCACTGTCCGGCAGTGAGATCTCACGGGGGATCTTTGCACCGACGATCCGTTACCACGAGGGTACTTATTACATCATAACAACAAATGTGGATCATGGTGGAAACTTTGTGATAACGGCACAGGACCCCAAAGGGCCGTGGTCAGTTCCACATTATCTGGGAGATGCGGCGGAGGGGATTGATCCGAGCCTCTTTTTTGATGAAGATGGGAAATGTTATTATGTCGGGACAAGACCGAATCCGTCCGGGGTCAGACACAATGGTGACTGGGAGATCTGGATAGAGGAGCTGGATCTTCATGCAATGTGCTTAAAAGGTGCGGGGACGGCGGTCTGGAAAGGTGCATTAAAAGATTGTATCTGGCCGGAGGGACCGCACCTTTACAAAAAAGACGGCTGGTATTATCTGATGATCGCAGAGGGCGGTACGGGACCGGAACACAGCATCAGTATCGCGAGAAGCAGGTCGTTAAGAGAATGGTTCTGTGGATGCAAGAGAAATCCAATTTTCACGCACCGCAATCTTGGCAGGGATTATCCGGTGATCTATGCAGGACACGGAGATCTTGTGGATGATGCAGACGGAAACTGGTATGTCGTCATGCTTGCATCGAGGCCATGTGAGGGACACTGTAGTATTGGCAGGGAAACTTTTCTGGCAAAAGTGGAATGGGAGGACGGATGGCCCGTCATCAATCCGGGGATTGGACATCTGACAGAGAAAACAGAACTTCCGATCGGTGAGTATCGCCTGGAAAGGGAAGTGACCCACGCGGATTTTATTGCATTTGATCAGAAAAAAATAGATGACAGACTCCTGTCGCTGCAGAGAAGGGATGAAAATGCATATTCACTGATCGAGAGAAAAGGTTTTCTCAGGATGCATCTGAAAAAACAGAAACTTACAGAGAAAACGGACGCGCAGTATTTCGGGCTGCGGCAGAAAGATTATGATTTTACATTTTCGGCATGCATGGAATTTGATGCGGAGCGGGAAAATGAACAGGCGGGGATCGTCTGCTATCAGAATCATGCAAATCATCTTTCGATGCGCATCTGCGGTGGAAAAGAGAAGAGAAAGCTGCAGGTAATCGCACATATAACAGAAAACGATACGCTGCTTGCGGAAGAAGAAATCAATGCAAAAGGAATGCTGGAACTGTATTTGAAGGCAGCAGGACAGAGGGCAGAATTTTTTGTCAGAGATGAGGAAGGAAAGGTATTAAAACTCATTAAAGACGTGAGCCTGCTGCCGTACAGTACAGAGGAAGCAGGGGGATTTGTGGGCTGCACGCTCGGTGTGTATGCGTCTTCAAACGGTGAAATGTCGGATCGTTTTGCGGATGTAGCATGGATTTCGTATGAGGGAATACCGGATTGATGCCGGGAAAAAATAGAAAAAAATAGGATTGATTTTTGCCCCTGTTTGTACAATAATAAACTTAGTTGCGCAACTAAGCGCAAAAAAGCGAGGGACGAGAGTTTATGGATAAGGGGTTAGAAAAGAATATTACGATTGCGGACGTGGCGGAGGCGCTTGGGGTATCGAAGACAACCGTGTCACGTGCAATTTCCGGTAAAGGTCGTATTGGCAGGGAGACAAGAGAGCGCGTGCTCGCCTACATAGAAGAACATGATTATAAGCCGAATGTCATTGCGAAAGGGCTTGCGCAGTCTAAAACTTATAATATCTGTGTGGTCATGCCGGGGGAGTATGATGTTGTGGATCTTACATTTTTTCAGGAATGTCTGTTTGGGATACAGGAGATTGCGGGCAGCATGGAATATGATATCCTGCTTTCTATCTGCAGGAAAAACGATATATCTTCTCTTGAGCGTATTATAGCAAACCATAAAGTGGACGGTGTGATCCTGATGCGCACTTTTGTGGAAGATGAACAGATCGATTTTCTGCAGACAAAAAATGTACCGTTTGTCACGATCGGAAGTACCAGTGCCAATTATAAAGGAGTGATTCAGATCGATCACAATCACAAGAGTGCATGCAAAGAGCTTACATCGATCATTTTGATGAAGCTGATCGGCGGGAATGAAGAACATGTGGTTACACAGAGCCGTCTGCGGGGATTTCGAGAGGCATATGCGAAGATGGGGAAAACGGTAGATGAGGATCTGATGTTTTTAAGCCAGGATAACCAGGTTCTGGTGGAAAAGGCAGTCGAGGAAGCATTAAACAGACAGGCAGACTGCATCCTCTGTATGGATGACGCTGTCTGTAGCCGTGTTTTAAAGACACTGCGCCAGCAGCATGTCAAAGTGCCGGAAGATGTCCGGGTGGCATCGTTTTATAACAGCATGGTACTTGAAAACAATGTTCCCTCGATCACATCGCTTTCATTTGATGCAAAGGAACTCGGCATGGTGGCATGCCGTACACTGCTTGATCTGACGGAGGGACTTGAGGTGAAAGAGCGCACATTGCTTCCGTATGAGGTGGTGCTGAAGGAATCAACGAAGTAAATACAATCAGGAAAATACAGTTCTGAGAAAATTGAAGATCATCCTATTGGAGAGAATAAGCAATGGGCGAAACACATAGCGAATAAATGTGTTTCGCCCGTTTTTTATGCTGAAATTGTCGGAAATCACATGAAATGGGCGAAATGATTACAATGATTACCGGAATAGCCCGCAGATCAGCGGGAATGAGGGTGAATCTGAAGCAATGTGATGGAAATTCGCCCAAAACAAAGGAAAAGGCAGGAAAATCCCTGATTCAAAAAATATCAAAAACGAGCCAAAATATCCATAAAAAGATGATATAAGAATTGAAAATGCACGGAAAATCAATAGTTAACGGTTGCGCAAAAGTCGAATTTGAAAAAAATAAAAGAAAAAATAGAAGATGATATTGTGCAAAATGGCTAAAAAATGGTCGGATTTATTATAAAATGTGGATATTGACACAAGGATGTGACGGAGATATACTCTAACCATAGAACAACCGATTGCGCATAGCGCAACACGAAAAAGTGTTCTAAAAGAACAATTTTTTCTATCAAGGAAAAGGGAGGAATTTTCAAATGAAGAAAAAAGTCATCAGCACAGTATTATGTGCAGCAATGGTAGCATCCATGTTTGCAGGATGTGGAAACAAAGCAGCCGATAACAGCAGCGCAGCAGACAATAGTGCAGCAGACAACAGCGCAGCAGAGAGCACAAACAGTGCAGCAGCAACAGAGACAGGTGATGCTGCAGATAATGCAGAAACAGCTTCCGGTGATGCAATCGCAAATCTGATCGCATCTACAGATGGAACCGTAGATATCCAGCTCTGGTGTTCAGAACTTGAGGCTTATCAGAACGTTATGAAAGAGCTGACAGACAAATTTAAAGAGCAGTACTCAGATGTAGATTTTAACATCACGATCGGTGCTGTATCTGAGGCAGATGCAAAAGATAAGATTCTTGAGGATATCGATGCAGCAGCAGATGTATTCGTATTTGCAGATGATCAGGTAAATGATCTTGTAAATGCAGGTGCGCTTCAGGAAGTGGCAGCTACTTATACATATGATCCGAAAGAAACAAACTCAGAGGCAACTGTAGCAGCAGCTACCAAAGACGGAAAACTTTACGCTTATCCGTTAACAGCATCGAATGGTTACTTCTTATACTATGATTCAAACATCTTCTCTGAAGAGGATGTGGCTTCCTGGGAAAACCTTACAGCAAAAGCGGAAGAAGCAGGAACAAAAGTTGGCATGAATGTAGCAGATGGATGGTATCTGTATGGATTTTTCTCTGGTGCAGGCTGTGAACTTTCCATGAATGAAGATAACTCAAACAACTGTGACTGGAACTCTGAGACCGGTCTTGCAGTAGCACAGAGTATTGAGAATATCACTTCTTCCCCGGCATTTGTAAGCGTACAAGAGCAGGATGCAATTACCATGTTAAATGACGGTACACTTGGCGCATATGTTTCCGGTACATGGAACACCGGATCTTTTGAAGCGAAATACGGTGACGGATATGCAGCATGTAAATTACCTACTTTCGATGTAAATGGAACAGCTACACAGATGGGATCTTATGCAGGATACAAATTCGTAGGTGTTAACTCCCATGCTAAAAATGTTGGCTGGTCAATGCTCCTTGCTGAGTATCTTACAAATGAGGAGAGCCAGTTAGCAATTGGTAACGCTACATCAGAGGGACCGGCTAACACAGTAGCAGCAGCTCAGATTGATTCCCCGGCACTTGCAGCACTTGCAGCGCAGTCAGAGTTTGCAGATCAGCAGGTTGTAGGCAATAATTACTGGGATCCGGCAAAGGCACTTGGACAGAACCTGGTTGACGGTGCAACAGATCTTCAGGCTGTACTTGATGATGCAGTAGCTGGTATTACACAGCCGGTAGCTGAATAATCAAATATCTGTAAAACTCAGATTTCCACATGGCTTTGGAATAACTTTTATGAGGAGGGCATTATCTCCTGCCAGACAGGACATTGCTTTCCGGCAGAGGCGGATATTTTCCTGCTGGAAACCAATGCCTTCCTTGTGACAAGCTATGTGAAATTTTTAAAAAGAGAAAAGTTTTTGCGACTTAGCCAAAAATTCTCATTCACGCGCATAGGGAGTGAATCTATGAAAACATTTTTAAACGCAATCAAAAAATACTTTGCCGATTTTGGGACAGCCGTGGCAAAGGGCGATATCTGGTGCAAGCTTTCACTGCTTGTTATGGGTGCAGGATACTGGGGACGGAAACAGATCGTCAAAGGTGTCTTAATGACAGCCCTTGAAGTGCTAGTCATCCTGTTTACAGGAATGATCTCTATCAATTATATTAAGGATTTAAATACACTTGGTACCCTACAGTATGAGTACGTAATTGATCCGATGAACATGAAAAATTCTGATAATGATTACGATAACTCATTGCTGATCCTGCTATATGGTATTATTGGTGTTCTCGTAATCGTAGCATTCATATTTTTATATATAAGCAATTTGAAAGCTGTTTATCGGCTTCAGCTTATGAAAGAAGAGGGAGAACATGTCAATACATTTGCAGAAGATATAAAATCTCTTTTCAATGGTAAGTTTTATATCACATTGCTTACCCTGCCGAGTATCGGTGTTATTATGATGAACATTATACCGATCATTTTTATGTCCTGTGTGGCATTTACCAATTATGATATGGATCATATGCCGCCAAACTACCTGTTTACATGGGTTGGACTTAGAAACTTTAAGAACATGTTTACAGGCGGCACCACAATCACATTCTCCTATGCATTCGTAAGAATTCTTGCATGGACAATGATCTGGGCAGTATCGGCAACATTTACAACTTTCATCGGTGGTATTCTTTTGGCAAAGCTGATCAACCATGAAGATACACATTTTAAAAAAATGTGGAGATCACTTTTTGTTGTGACAATCGCGATTCCACAGTTCGTAACATTGCTTCTTGTAAGCAAGATGTTCAGCGACCACGGTATTGTAAATACATTATGTTCCAACATCGGTCTGACAGGATGGTTACAAAGTATCGGACTTGTTTCCGGAAACTATATTCCGTTTCTCTCTAAACCGGGCTGGTCTCATGCAATGATCATTCTTATTAATATCTGGGTCGGTGTTCCATATCAGATGCTTTCCGCTACCGGTATTCTGATGAATATTCCGACAGATCAGTTGGAGAGTGCACGTATCGATGGTGCAAATAAATGGCAGATCTTCTGGAAGATCACAATGCCGTATGTATTATTTATCTGTGGACCATCCCTGATTCAGAGCATTATTGCAAACATCAATAACTTTAACGTTATTTATCTGCTGACAAGTTCCAATGCAACAGCAAACATGGCATTTGCAAATTCTAATGCAAAAGAGACAGACCTTCTCATTACATGGCTGTTTACATTGACCAACGATAACTCAAACTATAAGATGGCATCGGTAATTGGTATTATTTCATTTGCTATCTGTGCGCTTCTTACATTGCTTAGCTATACAAGAATGATCAGTGGTGATAAAGAGGAGGTGTACCAATAATGAAAAAGAAAACATGGAAAATCATTGTGAGACATTTAGTACTTGCTCTTTTGGCAATCATCTGGCTGATTCCGATTGTATGGCTGGTTGTAACATCCCTTTCCACTACAAAGGGTGTAAGTTACCAGCACTTCTTCCCGGAACACTGGACACTGGCAAACTATCATCAACTGTTCTTCAAGACAGATACAGCAGCAAACTTCCCTGCATGGTTTAAAAATACTTTTATCGTAGCATTTTTTACCTGCATCGTTTCATCCGCTTTTGTACTGATGGTCTCTTATGCATTCAGTTGTATGAGATTCAAGGCGAGAAAACCTCTGATGAGCTTTTCTATCATTCTTGGAATGTTCCCGGGTGTACTTTCCATGATCGCTGTTTATTTTGTTTTAAAAATGATCGGACTTACTGATTCACTTGCAGGTCTGGTTATCGTATATTCTGCAGGTTCGGGACTTGGGTTTTTAGTATTGAAAGGCTTCTTTGATACCATACCGGTTTCACTGAGAGAGGCTGCCCGCTTAGAGGGTGCTTCCGAGGCAACAATTTTTGGAAAAATCATTATTCCATTGTCAAAACCGATGATAGTATATACGATCATCAACTCTTTCCTGAATCCATGGATGGATTTTGTTCTGGCACGAATCATGATCAAGTCCAAAGAGTCCGCAGACTGGACTGTTGCGATCGGTCTTTACAACCTGTTACAGAAGACATTAATCGGAGATTACTTCTCAATCTTCTGTGCAGGCGGTGTTATGATTGCAATCCCGATTTCCATTCTCTTCGTAGTGATGCAGAAGTTCTATGTTGAGGGTGTTACCGGTGGAGCTGTAAAAGGTTAGAAAAATATTTTTAGAGGAGAAAGAAAAAAATGGATAAATTTGTACTGAATCTTATTCATCGTCCGGAGATGGTTCCAGAGT
>ENA-UOJD01003429-UOJD01003429.1-human-gut-metagenome-genome-assembly--contig:-P48-NODE-3429-length-11440-cov-4.523671_pt1 | contig 11440 bp, 10 predicted proteins | sample MGYA00242342_ERZ723889 | MGnify/ENA metagenome assembly ERZ723889
TATACATCGACCAGAACCCCGTGAACGGTAATACAGGGTGCCAGTTCTTCACCCAGTGTATAGATCAGCTCTGCCATAAATTCAGAAGTCGGACGATCCGTACCAAGAACCGGCACTTCATTTTTTATTGCCTCTTCTAAGAAAATTTCATCTGGCTGCAGACTGCGGCAGAAAATCACACATGGGATATCAAACTTCAGAAACGCATCATAACGGGTTTTCTTTTCCGCATCACTCATCTGCTGGATAAACGTATATTCTACATTTCCAATCATCTGTATTCTTGATTCCTCGAAATGTTCAAAATATCCGGTCAGCTGTAATGCCGGACGATTCACATCGCTGGAAATAATCTTACATTTTTTCAGATTGATATCCGGCGTAAAATTTTTCAGATTTAAAACCTGCGCAACTTTTGCAACACTAACACTTCCATTTGACATATTCATTTCCCCCTGTGGCTCATATTAAGCAGTACCTGTGCCGGACTGCCTTTTTATAAACAGATTGTACCATGAATCTTTCCATATCTCAAGTTGCTAAGCCGGTCCGGAATGCAGGGTATCATATACATTCTGTCCAGCCGCCAGATTCATGCAAGCGGTTTCTGCCAGGTCCTCCACAGATGCGTTTTTCATATTTTCCATAGACTGGAATCTCCGCATTAGTGCCTTTCTTCTGGCCGGTCCGATTCCCTCAATGTCATCTAAAATGGAATGCACCTGTGTCTTAGAACGCAAAGACCGGTGATACTCAATGGCAAACCGGTGTGCTTCATCCTGAATCCGGGTAATCAGTTTAAATCCCTCTCCATGCCGGTCAATCGGAATTTCCACATTGTGGAAATATAGTCCCCTTGTACGGTGATTGTCATCCTTGACCATACCGCAGACCGGAATATCCAGTCCCAGTTCTTCCAGCACCTGCAGACAGATATTTACCTGGCCGCGTCCGCCATCCATCATGATGATATCCGGGAAACGTGTAAAACTGCCGACTTCCTGCGGCATATTTTTTCTTCCAGTTCTTTCTGTTCCTGCATGCCGTGCGTAAACCGCCGGGTCAGAACCTCATGCATGGAAGCGTAATCATCCGGTCCTGATACCGTGCGGAGTTTAAATTTCCGGTAATCGCTGCGTTTCGGCCGTCCTTTTTCGTATACAATCATAGAACCTACGGTTTCAAATCCATTAATATTAGAAATATCATAGGCCTCCATACGATTAAGCCCTTTCATGCCAAGCAGCTGCTCAATCTCTTTTACCGCGCCGATGGTACGTCCTTCTTCTCTCTTAATCTTTTCTTTATCCTGGCTGAGCACCAACTGTGCATTTTTCGCAGCCAGCTCCACCAGCTTTTCTTTGAGTCCTTTCTGCGGAATCCGTATCGTCACTTTCCGCCCGCGTTTGGCACTCAGCCATTCTTCCAGCACCGGAATATCTTCAATTGCTTCCTGGAGCACGATTTCCCGCGGGACAAACGGCGTCCCAGAATAATACTGTTTCACAAAATTTACCAGAATATCCCCTGTGCTTTCTTCTGATCCCACACGCACATGAAAATGATCCCTTCCGATAATCTTTCCACTGCGGATAAAAAACACCTGAACGACAGCATCCCGGTCATCGCTCGCTAACGCAATGATATCCTTGTCCTCCCCATCCGTATTGGTAATCTTCTGCTTCTGTGCAATCTGGCTGACACTGTTTAACAGCTCACGGTATTCGATCGCCCGCTCAAACTCCATCTCCTCGGAGGCTTCCTGCATTTTTTCTTTTAATTCACGCAGCACCGGCGCATAATTTCCATTTAAAAATTCCAGTGCTTTGCTGACCTGTTTTCCATAGGTTTCTTTATCCACATATCCCTGACACGGTGCACCGCACTGATGAATATGATAATTCAGGCAGGCACGGTCCAGCCCGATGTCCCGCGGAAGCTTTCGGCTGCAGGTGCGTAGTTTATAAAGTTTATTGATCAGTTCAATCGTATCTTTCACCGCACCGGCACTCGTATACGGTCCAAAATAACGGGACTTGTCTTTTTTCACCTGCCGGGAAAAAAGAACCCGGGGAAAATCCTCCTGCACGGTTACCCGGATATACGGATACGTCTTATCATCCCGCAGCATGGTATTGTATTTCGGTGTATGTTCCTTGATCAGATTGCACTCAAGCACCAGTGCCTCCAGTTCGGAGTCCGTGATAATATACTCAAAGCGTGCAATATGCTCCACCATCTGTTTTTTCTTGATTCCCTCATCATGGCTAGGCTGAAAATACTGCCGTACCCTTTTGCGCAGACTGACTGCTTTTCCTATATATATGATTGCATCTGTTTTGTCATGCATAATATAAACTCCCGGTTGATCCGGGAGTTTACGCAATTCTTCCTGAAAGTCGAACATGATTTAATCCTCAAACATATCATCACTCACAAATGCGGCTTTGGAATCCTTTTTATCCTTCTCTGTGTCATCCGGCATCAGGGCTTCTTTATCCTCTTCTTGCGGAAGTCCTTTCATCTCGCGGAAAATCTTCATGAATTCCTTGCCGGTAATGGGTTCTTTTTCATACAGGTATTCACTGATATGATCAAGAATTTCACGATTTTCCGTCAGCATCTGCATTGCTTCATTGTAACTGTTATTAATAATGGAAAGTACTTCCTTATCAATCTGTCCTGCCGTGTCTTCTCCGCAGATCAGACCGGCTCTTCCATCCAGATACTGGTTTTCCACCGTAGCAAGACACATCATGCCAAACGTATCTGACATACCGTACATGGTGACCATGGCACGCGCGATCTTCGTTGCATTCTCGATATCGTTTGCTGCGCCGCTGGTTGCGGAATGGAATACAAGCACCTCCGCAGCACGTCCTGCCATAAACGTTGTAATCTTTGCAAGCAGTTCGTCCTTTGTTTCTAAATATTTTTCCTCTTCCGGTGTCTGCAGCGTATATCCCAGTGCCCCCATCGTACGCGGTACGATCGTGATTTTCTGTACCGGCTCCGTATTTTTCTGCAAAGCAGATACCAGCGCATGCCCTACCTCATGGTAGGAGACAATCTTGCGTTCTTTATCACTCATCACGCGGTCTTTTTTCTCTTTTCCACCGACAGCCACAAGTTCAAATGCTTCAAACAGATCCGACTGATTGACAAACTTTCGTCCATTCTTTACCGCATTGATGGCAGCCTCGTTAATCATATTGGCAAGATCCGATCCCACCAGACCGGCAGTAGCCAGTGCCAGTGCATCCAGATCCACCGTTTCATCCATGTGTACATCCTTGGAATGTACTTTTAAAGTTTCCAGACGGCCTTTCAGATCCGGCTTGTCAACAATGATCCGACGGTCAAAACGTCCCGGACGAAGCAGTGCCTTATCCAGAACTTCCGGACGGTTCGTTGCCGCAAGAATTAAAATACCTTTGGATGCATCAAATCCATCCATCTCCGCAAGCAGCTGGTTTAAGGTCTGTTCACGCTCATCATTGCCACCGCCATACCGGCTGTCACGGCTTTTACCGATTGCATCAATCTCATCAATAAAAATAATACACGGTGCCATCTTCTGCGCTTCCTTGAACAGATCACGCACACGGGAAGCACCCACGCCGACGAACATCTCCACAAAATCAGAACCTGCCAGGGAGAAAAACGGAACCTTTGCCTCTCCGGCAACTGCTTTTGCCAGCAATGTCTTACCGGTTCCAGGAGGTCCGACAAGAAGTGCCCCCTTCGGGAGCTTTGCCCCGATATCGCTGTATTTCTTCGGATTGTGCAGAAAATCCACCACTTCCTGCAGGGATTCCTTTGCCTCGTCCTGTCCGGCAACATCTTTAAATGTCACACCGGTTGTTTTCTCCACATATACTTTGGCGGTTGATTTTCCAACCCCCATGGCTCCTCCGCCCATCCGGCGCATCAGGAATCCAAAAAGAATCCAGATCAGTACCAGAGGAATAACAAAGCTTAAAATGTTTACCAGCCATGCCGAAGTATTGTCCGGCACGGATGCCGAAATTTCAATTGCTTTCCCCTCTGATGTCTTTGCACTCTTGAGTGTCGTGATCAGATCCGGATCATTGACAATTCCGGTGTAATATGTTATCTCATATGGTTTTTTATCGTCCACCAGTGTGTAATCCATCTCATAATTGCTGAATTCCACTGTTTTGATATTATTTTTTTCTAGCTGTTTTAGGAATTCGGAGTATGTAGTTTCCTTCGAACTCATCTGTGAAAACCGGTTGGCAAAAAATGACAGGAAAAAGAGTGCCACCAGAGTGACCATGATAAATCCCAGGATCATCTGTCCGTTATGGTTGTCTTTCTTTCCTCCGTTGTTGCCACCGTTGTTTCCGTTATTACCATTGTTTCCGTTGTTTCCATTATTTCCGTTATTATAATTATTGCCACCGTTATAGTTTCCGTTGTTATAATTATTCGGTGCCTGATTGTCCATAAGCCCTCCACTTGTATATCTCTTGTAATCAATACCCTTATTATATGTAATAAGAAACGCAAAATCAACATTTTGTTCGAGAACTTTTCCTATCCTTTCTAAACTTTTTATAAAAAAGTGTGGAATATTTTCGTTGTCCGCTGTATAATATTAAACTATGGTAGTTTAGATAAAAACTTAGGAGGAAAATTATGCCTGTAAAATACGTCTTTGTCACTGGCGGTGTCGTATCTGGTCTTGGAAAAGGTATCACTGCTGCATCTTTAGGACGTCTGCTCAAAGCGCGTGGCTACAAAGTCACCATGCAGAAGTTCGATCCATATATCAACATTGATCCGGGAACCATGAACCCGATTCAGCACGGTGAAGTGTTCGTAACGGATGATGGAGCGGAAACCGATCTGGATCTCGGTCACTACGAGCGCTTCATCGACGAAAGTCTGACAAAGAATTCCAATGTGACAACCGGTAAGGTTTACTGGTCCGTTCTGCAGAAAGAACGTCGTGGAGATTATGGCGGAGGAACCGTACAGGTAATCCCGCATATTACCAACGAGATCAAGAGCCGTTTTTACCGTAATTTCACATCCGATGATATGCATATTGCAATTATAGAAGTCGGCGGAACCGTCGGAGATATCGAAAGCCAGCCTTTCCTTGAAGCAATCCGTCAGTTCCAGCACGAAGTGGGACATGAGAATGCGATTCTCTGTCACGTTACCCTGATTCCGTACCTGCGTGCCTCACAGGAATTAAAGACCAAGCCTACCCAGGCAAGTGTCAAGGAACTACAGGGTATGGGTATCCAGCCGGATATCATCGTCTGCCGTTCCGAGCAGCCGTTAGATCAGGGATTAAAGGACAAGATCGCACTGTTTTGTAATGTTCCGAACACACATGTACTGCAGAATCTGGATGTTGAGTATTTATATGAAGCTCCATTGGCGATGGAAAAAGAAAATCTTGCGAAAATTGCCTGTGAGTGTTTAAATCTTGACTGTCCGGAACCGGATTTAAGTGACTGGAAGTCCATGGTCAATGATCTGCGTCATCCGGACAAGGAAGTCCGGATTGCACTGGTCGGAAAATATACCGCATTACACGATGCTTACATTTCCGTTGTGGAAGCTTTAAAGCACGGCGGTATTCCAGAGCATGCAACAATCGACATCAAATGGGTAGACTCCGAAGAATTAAATGTAGACAATGTAGATGAGGTGCTGGGTGATGTAAACGGTATCCTTGTTCCCGGCGGATTCGGTCTGCGCGGTGTCGAGGGAATGATCCTTGCCGCACGCTATGCCCGCGAGAACAAGATTCCGTACCTTGGTCTCTGCCTCGGCATGCAGGTATCCATCATTGAATTTGCACGTCACGTATGCGGATTCAACGATGCACACAGTATCGAACTTGACCCGAACACAACACATCCGGTCATTGCACTGATGCCGGATCAGGACGGTGTAGAAGATATCGGCGGTACCTTAAGACTCGGCGCTTATCCTTGTGTACTGGACAAGGATTCCAAAGCATATGAAGTATACGGAACCACTGAGATTTCCGAGCGTCATCGTCATCGTTACGAAGTAAACAATGATTATCGTGCCACTCTCACCGAGCATGGCATGAAACTTTGCGGAACTTCTCCGGACGGAAGAATTGTAGAAATGATCGAACTCCCGGATCACCCATGGTTTATTGCCACACAGGCACATCCGGAATTAAAATCCAGACCAAACCGTCCACATCCACTGTTCCGTGGTTTTGTGGAAGCAGCAACCAAGTGTAAACGATAATGTAATTCCCGGCGGTTTTTCCGCCGGGTTTTCACTTTATTTGAAAGAGGAGAACTGTCATGCCCAAATCTGTGAATCAAAAACAAAAGCTGTTATTCCTTCTGGATTATCTGCGTCAGAACACGGATGAAACCCATACCGTCACTACCCCACAGATCATCGACCATCTCGCGGCAAACGGCATCCGGGCGGAGCGTAAAAGCATCTATAACGATATCCAGACGCTTTGTGATTATGGTTATGACATCATCCGGACCGAAGGCGCGCATGCCGGTTACCGCATAGCAGACCGCACATTTGAGCTGCCGGAAGTCAAACTGCTTGTTGACCTGGTACAGTCTTCCAAATTTATTACCACAAAGAAATCACGGCAGCTGATTGGCAAACTGGAACAGCTTGTCAGTAAAAACGATGCGAAAAAACTACAGCGTCAGGTTGTCGTTGCAGACCGCAACAAAACCAGCAATGAAAAAATCTATTACAGCGTGGATGTCATCCATTCTGCCATTGCAGAAAACCGGCAGATCCGTTTCCACTACTTCGACTGGAATGTCAGAAAAGAAATGCAGCTGCGCAAAGACGGCAGATTCTATCAGGTCAGCCCCTGGCTTCTTACCTGGGATGACGAAAACTATTATCTTGTTGCCTATGACGCGGATGCCGGGAAAATGAAACATTACCGTGTCGACAAGATGCTTGATCTCTCCGCTGTGAATCAGGCGCGGTGCGGACGGACCGATTACGAACAGATGGATATCGCCTCTTATTCCCGCAAAAATTTCGGCATGTTTGCCGGGGAAGAGACAACCGTACAGCTTCTGTGCGATACTTCCATGACCGGTGTCATCATTGACCGTTTCGGTGCCGGTGTAGCCATGCGCCCCTACGACGATACCCACATTCTCGCGCGGGCACAGGTCGCTGTCAGTCCACAGTTTTTTGGCTGGCTTGCCGGCTTATCCACACATATCCGTGTGTTTTCCCCGGATTCCGTTGTCAATGAATACCAAATTTTTCTGCAGGAAATCCTGCGCAGTTATACCAATATGCAATAATCGTTTCCAAAGGAGGAATATACTATGAATTTACCGAAAGATCCTGTCATGCTTCTGTCTGTTGTCAACACACAGCTGCGTGATCATTACCCGACACTTACCGAACTTGCTGCCGCATATATGACAGATGCAGATGCAATTATAAAAGCCCTTGCTGCCATCAATTATCATTACGATGAGGGGCAGAATCAGTTTATTTAACAGGCAATCGCCTGATTCACTTCATAAAAGGAGGGGAACTTTTGTATGGCCAGTTGTGATTTTTGTGCATACAATGAATATGATGAAGAGGACGAAGCATACTACTGCTCCGTCAATATGGATGAAGACGACATGGCTCGTTTTGTCCAGAGTAATTACAAAGAATGTCCTTTTTACCGTTCCGGGGATGAATACAAAGTTGTACGGCACCAGATGTAACCTGGTGCCGTTTTCGTAAAAAACTAATTATATTATGTTTCTGCCCACACATCCATGGATTTCTTTCCATGCTTTCTTCCCCAGAGATACAACAGCACACAGGCAGCCAAAAGTACAATATCCGCAAGGAGCGTTCCCTCGATACCAAATCCAACGTTGTATGCAAAACTGTCCCTGGCGGTTGCTGCATCCAGTTTAAATACCGAATACGGCACATTGATCCCACTGTTTGGCAAGCCAAAGAGAATGTTCTGCGTAAAATTCCATGCTGTATGTACGGCAAACGCACACCAGAGACTGTCCATGTAATATACCATGAGGGAAAACAAAATTCCGACCAGAAAAATATTCAGGACAGAAAGCACCGTAACTCCGTTATTTGCCAGATGCAGCAACGCAAACAGCAGTGCATTTCCGACAATTGCAACCACCGGATTTTTATAACTTCTGCGCAGTTTCTGATATAGAAATCCCCTGCACAGCAGTTCCTCTGCCGACGACTGGATAAACACGGTCAGAAACACAACCACAAACCACAGCGGATGAATGGCATCGTAGGTCAGCACAATATCATGGTGCAGCCATGCAATCAGAATACAAAATCCATTCAGTGCAAATCCCAGAACCAAACCGAAAAGCAGATATTTCCAGTTATTTCCCTGTGGTTTCGTGCCGACTGCCTGTAAAATCGGACGATTCCGTTTTCGGATACCGATCCAGAACAATGCCACGGCCCAGATTCCCCAAAAGATCACATACATCAGTGTTGTATTCAAAAACGCAGAATTTAGTATCTCAGGGTTTCTTGCATAGGCAATCCCCACCGGGATTCCGAGAACAAAGTTTCCTAGAAATTGTCCTAAAACCATGAGAATCACAGTTTCAAGGTAAAGCACCGGAAGCGTATCAACAATTTTGTTTTTCAGCAATTTTTTCTTTTCCATTTGACTGAAACTCCTTTTCTTTTATCTGTTTCTCATTATATCTTTGCACGCTTAATGTTTTACCTGTTGTATCTTAACGCTTCCTTAAACTGCCGTTTAACGAAGACGGAAGTCTATTGGTTTTATCCACACTATTTGGTATCTTTATTTCGATGTACCAATTTTGCCTGCCGGTTGATCAGACGTCCGATCAGTTTTACCGACTCATCAATTCCGTAGCATGCACTGTTGATACACAGATCATAATTGATCGCATCGCCCCAGCGCTTACCGGTAAAGGAATGATAATAATCCTGGTGCTTGTGATCCATCTTGCGCACCAGATTAATGGCCTGTTTCAAATCCAGATTTTTCAGTTCCATCATACGGCGCACACGGATCGCAAACGGTGCCGTAATATAGATACTGATATGTGGAATATGCTGTCCGGTCAGTACGACATCCGCAGCACGTCCCATAACAATCATATCTTCCTCTTTTGCCAGCTCACAGATTAAGGCACTCTGCCGGAAGAAAGATGCGTCTTTCTTTGACAGACCATGATAACGCTTAAAATCGCTGACTTTTGCCGCATCTGCCCCGAATTCTTTTGCATCTCTGCGATCTAGAATCTGATTCAATACCGATTCATCATAATAATTGATATGCAGTGCTTCCGCCAGTGCAAATCCAATATCAGTACCTGCACTTCCGTGTGAACGGCTGATACAGATGACCAGATGATCCTTCTCAGAAAACTTCTTGCTCAGAATCGAAGAATTCATATCTGCCAGATCTTTATCCACAATATCTACCGAGCCAAAGCTCATCGGCAGATTTGCTATTTCTTCCAGAATATCATTATATTCAACCAAAAGGTCATGGCGTGCTTCTTTATTCCGGATACTTCTCGCCATGTTTCCGATCAGAGCCAGTTCACTTCGAAGCAAATGCCCCTGTGGATTGGAAACAATAAGCATGGTCAGGTCATCCAGCACACGCGCTTTTTCTCCGGTAAATGTCTTTCCGAGTCCAGAACCGGAAGTCTTGTACACCTTTTCATCCAGTTCATAGATGCGGTTCGCCAGCTTTCTGCATTGTTCTTTGTTGTCCATAGCCTTCTACCTCCTATAAAAAGAATACCAGTGTATCAATAATAAATACCGGAATCAAAAACTTCAGGGAACATAACATATAGCCAAAGAATGACGGCATCTTGATACCGTTTTCATCCGAAATGGATTTCACCATAAAGTTCGGTGCATTTCCGATGTATGTGTTGGCTCCCATAAATACCGCACCACAGGAGATTGCCATAAGCATCTTGACCGCAACGGTTCCCACGGTTGTGGCAATACCACTGGTTGCGCCCAGTGTTCCTGCCGTTGTAAGGAATACCAGATAGGTTGGTGTATTGTCCAGGAAACTGGAAAGTGCACCGGTCGCCCAGAACATCTCTAAAGGTTTTGTCAGTCCCAGTTCCGCACCTTTGCTCTTTAAGATCATGAGTGCCGGCTGCATGGTAATAAAAATTCCGATAAACAGTACTGCAACTTCCTCAATGGCACCCCAGGTAAAGTGGTTCTTTGTGCGCACATCGGATTTCGTTGTCTTAAATGACAGAAACGCTGCAACCAGAATAATAATAATCTCGATCAGTGTCGGCACTGCCAGTCTTACGCTCCGGAAAATCGGAATACTGATAACGCTTCCGTCTGCATTCTGGAATGCTTTCATTCCCGGAAGAACGCCGCTTAATACAACACCTGCCACAATCATAATCATAAAAATGATGTTGTGCAGACCATTGACTTTAAAAGTAGTCGTTGGCTTGGAAATATCCGGACGCATGCCAAGTGCAATGTCTCTGCGGTATGCACGACGGTCGATAAAATAAAATACGGTCAGGAGAATTACCATATTAAATACCAGTACCGGGAACAGACGTAAACTCCAGGTAAACGGTACACCTCTCATAAATCCCATCAGAAGTGGCGGATCACCGATTGGTGTCAGACATCCACCCATATTGGAAATCAGGAAAATGAAAAAGACCATAATATGACTCTTATTTCTTCTCCAGGAATTCATCTGAATCATCGGCCGTACCAAAAGCATGCTGGCACCGGTTGTACCGATACAGCTTGAAAGCAGTGTTCCGATCGCCAGAAGTCCGGTATTCATACGCGGTGATCCGACAAAATCTCCTTCCAGATTAATATTTCCGGAAACACAAAACAGACCAAACAGCAATACAATAAAGGAAAGATAATCATTCACTATACATTCCAGAACTGTTTCTGCAGTCTCGCCTGCGCCGTATTTTACTGCAAACGGAATAATAAATAAAAGTGACCAGATGAGTACCGCCCAGCCTTTATTTTTGTCCCACCATTCTCCTTTTACCAGCGGGAAAATTGCGATACATAATAAAAGGCCGGCAAACGGTATGCACAGCCAAAGCGGTATGTTACCCATTTTCTTGTACCTCCTTATAATCTCTGTATATTTTACACCTCAGCCCCCAAAAAAGTAACCGCTAATTCGTCAAATAATTAACAAAGTTCCAATCTCCATTTCACTTATTTTTATATATTTTCTCCATATAAAGAAAGCCTGCATCCACACGGTGTATTTTATTTCACAGGCAGCATTTTGCCACAAAATGAAGAGAAGCCTCTCCGTTCCCGGATCGGCTTCTCTTCGAGGAGTTTAGTTATGAAAATGTTTATTAAATAAAAAGGGAATAATGTAAAGGAATGATTTCCGTTTACA
>ENA-UOJD01003431-UOJD01003431.1-human-gut-metagenome-genome-assembly--contig:-P48-NODE-3431-length-11438-cov-4.361680_pt1 | contig 11438 bp, 9 predicted proteins | sample MGYA00242342_ERZ723889 | MGnify/ENA metagenome assembly ERZ723889
TTTCACCAAGCTGCCCGACCGGTGGGTGATGAATTATAAAAACCTGCGTTTTTATGTCCGCCCGACCGGATTCAAGCACACCGGCCTGTTCCCCGAACAGGCGACCAACTGGGATTGGATGACAGGCCTCGTCTCCGACCGCGTGAAGCAGGGGAGAGAGGTGCGCGTGCTCAACCTGTTCGCCTACACCGGCGGCGCGACGATGGCCTGCGCGGCGGCGGGTGCGCAGGTCTGCCACTGCGACGCGGCCAAGGGCATGGTGCAGTGGGCGCGGGAAAACCGCGAGTGCAGCGGCCTGCCGGAGGATCGCGTGCGCTGGATCATCGACGACGCGCTCAAGTTTGTGCAGCGCGAGGCGCGCCGCGGCCGCTTCTATGACGGCATTTTGATGGACCCGCCCTCCTACGGGCGCGGGCCGGGCGGCGAGGTCTGGAAATTGGAAAACGAGCTGTACGGATTGGCGAAGGCCTGCTCCGAGGCGCTTTCCGATGATCCGCTGTTCTTCCTCATCAACGGCTATACGACGGGCTTTCAGGCCAGCGTGCTGGGCAACATGATCGACATGACCGTTAAGCCCCGTTTCGGCGGCGTCATCACCGCGGACGAGGTCTGCCTGCCTGTGACGGCGGGCGGCGTGCTCCCGTGTGGCGCGAGCGGCCGCTGGCAGAGGGCGTAAGATGGAAAGCTATCGCGGCGTATCCATCGTCTACGAGGATAACCACCTGCTCGTGGTCGTCAAGCCGCCGAACATGCCCACGCAGGCGGACGATTCCGGCGACGCGGATCTGCACAGCACCATGAAGGCGTACATCGCCGAAACCTATCAGAAGCCCGGCGCGGTGTATCTGGGGCTCGTCCATCGGCTGGACAGGCCGGTCGGCGGGCTGGTCGTGCTGGCCAAGACGAGCAAAGCCGCCGGCCGACTGAGCGCGCAGGTGCGCGACAAGACGATGCACCGGCAGTATGTCGCCGCCGTTCGGGGCGACGCGGGGGACGCAGCCGAGCTCTGCGACTTTTTGCTCAAAGACGGCAGAACCAACATGGTTCGCGCCGTTCCCGCGAATACGCCCGGCGCGAAGGACGCGAAGCTGCGCTATCAAAAGTGCGGCGAGGCGGACGGGCTGACGCTGGTGCGTGTGCGCCTGTTTACGGGCAGGAGCCATCAGATTCGCGTGCAGCTCTCCCACGCCGGTCTGCCGATCTGGGGCGACGCGCGCTACGGCGGCGGCAAGCCCGGCGAGCAGATCGCCCTCTGGGGCGCGCATCTGGGGCTGATTCACCCGACCAAGAAGGAAGAAATGCGCTTTGACGCGCTCCCGCCGATGGATAAGCAGCCGTGGAAACGGTTTGACGCGGCGGTTTGGGCGCGGGAGGGCAAAATTTTCCTGTGAGCGGGAAGAAAAGGCGGCGGATGCCCGTCTAATAGATGGGAATAAGGTTTTTTTCGGAGGATTGCCATGAAACACATCGTAACCCTGCTGCTTGCCGTGCTGATGATGCTGGGCGCCTGCGCGCTGGCGGACGACCGCGCGGATATGCTCGTCGCGGCGGCTGTCAACGAGCTGGGCTATTCCGCGACAAAGGGCGGCTACAGCAAATACGGCGAGTGGGGCGGCAGCGCCTACGGCGAATGGTGCTCGGAGTTTGTCTCCTGGTGCGTGAATTTCGCCGACGAATACTACGGCGCGTCCATGCTCGGCAACGATTATCCCTTGCAGACGAGCTGCGAGGGCGGCGCGATGTGGTACAAGGAGCGCGGCCGGTATGTCACCGTGAACGGCGGCCTGCGCGGCGAGGAAGGCCAGTTCTACCTGAGCGACGGCGTTTCCGTTTCGGATAGGCCGTATATCCCGAAGAAGGGCGACCTGATCTACATCGAGTGGTATAAGTATAACCGCCTCGATCACGTCGGCATCGTGGAAATGGTCACGCAGGATTCGGACGGCACATACTACGTCCACACCATCGAGGGCAACAACCACATCCTCGGCCCGACGCCCTCCGTCGTGCAGCGCTATACCTATCGGCTCGACGACGACTCCATTCGCGGCTACGGCGTTTTGACGGAAGGGCTGGTCGGCTGGGAGCTGGGCATGGGCGCTTCCGGCTCGCAGGTGATCGCGCTGCAAAAGAACCTCAAGGAGCTGGGCTATTACGACGGCGACTGCGCCGGCAAGCTCGGCAAGGCGAGCGTCGAGGCCATCAAAAAATTCCAGAAGGCCAGCGGTCTGGACGTCACCGGCACGGCGGACTGGGAGACCCAGAAATCCATGAACGAACAGCTCAGCGACCTTCGCGCGGACGCGGCGGCACAGGCGGAGGCCGCCGCGCAGGCGAAGGTGCAGGAAAATCTGGAAGCGGCCAAGGAAGCCATCCGGTTTTCGTGGTTCGGCGAGTTCGACCCGGCGGACGAGGCGGCGGCATGGGCGCGCCTGACCGCGGAAATTGCCGTGCTGGGCACGGATCAAAAGGAAAAAGTGTATCTTTCCGACGCGCCCAACGGCAAGCGCAAGACGTATGACGAGGGGCGCGGATTTTTTTACGGCGCGTCGGTCGCCGTCCGGGTGATCGAGGAGCAAGACGGATGGACGAAGATCGAGGCCTACAACGACCGCGACGAGCTGGAGCAGGGCTGGGTGAAATCCAGCCGAATCCGAACCGTCACGCCGAACCAGACCTACGGCATCATCGTCGATAAGATGACCCAGCGGCTGTATCTCTATAAAGAGGGGCGGCTGCTGACCACGCTGCTCTGCTCCACCGGCACGATCGGCGGCGGCAATTCGCCCATCAACGAGACGGCCAGCGGCGAGTTTCTGCTTTGCAGCTGGACGGGCGGGTTTTGGTCGGGCAATCTCTACTGCGATCAGGCGATTCGCTTCAACGGCGGCGACCTGATGCACATGGTGCCCGCCATCTATTCCGGCGGACAGGATGAAAACGGAAACCCCGTCGGCACGGCGAATTACGACATCTGCGAGAGCGCGCTGGGGCGGCGCGCGTCGCACGGCTGCGTGCGCGTGCAGCGGAAGGACAACGCGGACGGCTACAGCCACACATGGCTGTGGAACAACCTGCGCGGCCAGAAGGACATCAAGATCATCATCTGGGACGACGACGGCCGCAAGCTGAGGGAGACCGACCCCGCCACGCCGATGTATTACAACAAAGACGGCGGCAAAAAATACCACACCACAGCGCGTTGCGCAAGCGTCAAGAGCAGGTATCTGCCGCTTTCCGCCATCACCTACGGCGATTTGAGCAGCTATCCGTATAACCAGCTTTCCCCGTGCACGACGTGCGGCGCGCCGGAGCGGCCGGAGGTCGTCGCCGCGTGGAACAGCGTGATCGACGAGGCCTATGACGAATTGGGGCTGACCCCGTAAACGCGAAACGGGCAAAGAACGACGGGAAAATCGTGACGTTTGCCGCTACACAAAGCATGGAACCTGTGATACAATATCGGAGTTTGCGCGGCGCGCAGACTCTTTTTTTGATTTGTGAAGCTGGAGGATAGAGTATGAGCATCAAACCCGTGAAAATTCCCGGTGTGGGAATGCGCAATGTCAAAACGGCGCTGGCGGCGGCGTTCTGCGCGCTTGCCTATTATTTCGTTGGCCGCAGCCCGGCGTTCGCCTGCATCGGCGCGATTTTCGGCATGGGGTCGGATATGGAGGATTCCCGCAAGAACGGCGGCAACCGCCTGTTCGGCACGCTGATCGGCGGCCTGCTGGGCATGCTGCTGTTCCGCATCTACCTGATTTTCAAGCCGGACGGCGCGTATACGCTCTGGCTCGTGCCGCTGACGTTCATCGGCACGGTGATTTTGATCGTGCTCTGCCAGATGGTGTGGGTCGGCGGCGTGCAGCCCGGCGGCGTGGTGCTGTGCATCCTGCTGTTCAACACGCCGGTGGAATCCTACGTGAGCTACGCGCTGTATCGGATTCTCGATACGACCATCGGCGTTCTGGTCGCGTGGGCGGTGAGCTACGTCTTCCCGCGGGGCTGGATGCAGCTCTGGCAGGAGCGAATCGAGGCGCTGAAAGCGAGATGAGGCGCGTTAAGGGATTGCTCAAAACGCGGCGGCAGCCGTTGACAAACGGGGGCGGAAAGCGTATCATGGTGGGGCTTGCTGGGAGGTAGAGGATGAAGGAAAAAAGGGAAGCGCCGATGAGCCCGTCGCTGATGATCGCCATCGGCTTTGCGCTGCTGATTCTGTTGGTGACGCTGCTGCTCATGCTGCCGATTTCGTCGCAGAGCCGCACCGTGACCCCGCCGCTGACGGCGCTGTTCACCGCGACGAGCGCGGTCTGCGTGACGGGGCAGGTGCTGGTCGATACGGGCACGCATTGGTCGCTTTTCGGGCAGGTTGTGCTGATTGCCGCCATCCAGATCGGCGGCTTGGGCGTGATGACGCTGCTGGCGCTGGTCTCCATGGCGATGGGCAGGCGAATCGGCCTGCGCCAGCGGACGATTTTGCAGGAGAGCGTGGCCTCCTTCAGTGTCGGCGGCATTGTTCGGCTGATTCGGCTGGCGCTGATCGGCACGGCCGTCATCGAAGGGCTGGGCGCGGCCGCGCTCGCGTTTCGGTTTGTGCCGATGCTCGGCTGGGCGAAGGGGCTTTGGTACAGCGTGTTCCACGCGATATCCGCGTTCTGCAACGCGGGCTTTGACCTGATGGGGCCGGTCAGCGGGTCGTTTTCCTCGCTGGAGTGCTTCGTGGGCGACCCGCTGATCAACCAGACGGTGATGACGCTGATTATGGTCGCGGGGCTGGGCTTTACGGTCTGGCACGATCAGGCTCAAAACCGCCAGTGCTGGAAAAAACTGCGCCTGCACACACGGGCCGTGCTCGCGCTGACGGCGTTTCTGGTGCTCGTGCCCGCCGCGCTGTTCTTCATCACGGAGAGGAACGCGACCATGGCGGGCATGACGACGGGCACGCGCGTCTGGGCGAGCCTGTTTTCCGCCGTCACGCCGCGAACCGCGGGCTTTGACACCGTGCCGACGGGCGAGCTCAGCCCGGCGGGCGGCATGCTGACGCTGCTGCTGATGCTGACCGGCGGCAACTCCGGCTCGACGGCGGGCGGCGCGAAGACGACGACGCTGCTGCTCGTCGTGCTGACGGCGGTTTCCATCCTCAGGGGCGAAGAGGATGTGCACATCTTCGGCAGGCGGATTGAAAACGATTTGCTGCGCCGCGCCTGCTCCATTGTCGTGGTGTATCTGACGCTGGGCGCGATGGCGACGCTGGCGATTTGCGCCATGCAGCCGGAATTCACGCTCCAGCAGGTGCTCATCGAGGTGTTTTCGGCGATTGACACCGTCGGGCTGACGGCGGGCATCACGCGCCAGCTGAATACCGCGTCGCGGGTTCTGCTGATCCTGCTGATGTACGCGGGCAGGCTGGGCAGCATGACGTTTATGATTCTGCTCACCCGCAGAAAGCCGCCCGCGCCGGTGCAGTATCCGACGGATAAGATTCTGGTGGGATAAATGAGGAAAACGCCTTCCGCCGTGTAACTCCTTCCACCGCCTGCGGGCGGTCCCCCTCCCTCGATGAGGGAGGTATATGAGCATACACCTCGTTACTATGAAAAAAAGAGCTCCCTCCTCGAGGGCGTGGAGCTTGCTGCCCGTTGCACGGGAGGCAGGCAAGCGGAACGCCGAAGGTCTGTCAGCGAAGCTGACTGAGGGAGTTAGAAAAGGAGATCATATGAAATCCATTCTCATCATCGGCTTGGGGCGCTTTGGCCGCCACCTGTGCTGCAAATTTATGAGCCTCAAAAACGAGGTGATGATCGTCGATCGGGACGAGGCGGCCGTCACCGCGCTGGCCGACGAGGCGACGAGCGCGCAGATCGCCGATTGCACCGACGAGAACGCGCTGCGCGCGCTCGGCGTGAAAAATTTTGACCTCTGCTTTGTCTGCATCGGGTCGGATTTCGCCAGCAGCCTGCTGATTACCTCCATGCTCAAGGACATGGGCGCGGCGCGCGTGGTCGCCAAGGCCTCGCAGGATATCCACGCCAAGCTGCTGCTGCGCAACGGCGCGGACGATGTGGTTTACCCCGAGCGGGACAGCGCCGAGCGGATGGCCACCCGCCTGAGCGCGCAGAACGTGTTCGATTACATCGAGCTGACGGACGAATATTCCATCTATGAGATTGCGCCGCTGGAAAACTGGGTCAGCCACAGTATCCGCGAGATCGATGTGCGCAACAAATACCACATCAACATTCTGGGCGTGAAGGAAAGCGGCGTGCTCAAGCCCCTGCCGGGCGGCGACTATCGGTTCACCGGGAACGAGCATCTGCTGGCGATGGCCGCCCGCGAGGACGCGAAGAAGCTGCTGCGCAGGATTTGACGCGCTTTGGATGAATTCGGGTTTATTTTGACGTTTTATCCATGAAATCCGCGCAAGGATCTTGCAAAGCCTCCGGCGTTATGGTATACTCGCATCAAACTTACCGGAGGAAAACGGCCATGACGAGCTTCTCTTTCGTGCGATTTAGCGGCTATACCGGCTTTGGTCATAGTCTTGCTGTCGTGCGCGCATGAGAAGGCGTGGGTGTTTCCCTTCGCCGGGCTGAAACCATTTTCAGGCCCCTGCCACACCATGGCGGGGGTCTTTTTCTATCCGATCGGCCTCCGTCGGCGGCTTGAGGCCGCGCCGAACAGAAAGCGAGGAAAACGTATGATTATCATTATGAAACCGCAGGCCACCGAGGAGCAGATCGGCAGCCTTTGCCAGGATTTGAGCCGCCAGGGGATGCAGGTGCAGCGCAATGCGGGCGTGGATTGCACGGTGCTGGGCGTGCTGGGCGACGTGGCCAAGCTCGATCCGCACGACTTCTTGATTCAGCCGGGCGTCGAGCGCGTGATGCCGGTCTCCGAACCGTTCAAAAAGGCGAACCGGAAATTCCATCCGACGGACAGCGTGATCGACTGCGGCGGCGTGAAGGTCGGCGGGCGCAAGCTGGCGCTCTTCGCCGGCCCGTGCTCGGTGGAAAACGTGGAGCAGATCACCGATACCGCGCTCAAGGTGCGCGCAAGCGGCGCAAACATCCTGCGCGGCGGCGCGTATAAGCCGCGCACGTCGCCCTATGCGTTTCAGGGGCTGAAGCTCGAAGGGCTGGCGCTGCTGGAGCAGGCGAAGGCGATCACGGGCATGCCGATCTGCACGGAAATTATGAGCCCGAAGCTGGTGGAGGAATTTGACCGGCGCGTGGATGTGATTCAGGTCGGCGCGCGCAACATGCAGAATTTCGATTTGCTGACCGAATTGGGGCAGACCCGAAAGCCGATTCTGCTCAAGCGCGGCCTGTCCGCGACGATCAGCGAATGGCTGATGAGCGCGGAATACATCATGGCGGCGGGCAACCCGAACGTCATCCTCTGCGAGCGCGGCATCCGCACGTTTGAAACCTATACCCGAAACACGCTCGATCTCTCGGCGGTGCAGGCGGTCAAGCGGCTCAGCCATCTGCCGGTGATCGTCGATCCCTCCCATGCGACCGGCCTCAATTGGATGGTGGAGCGCATGTCGCTGGCGGCGATTGCGGCGGGCGCGGACGGGCTGATTATCGAGGTGCACAACAACCCGCCGAAGGCGCTCTGCGACGGCGCGCAGAGCCTCACACCGGATCAATACGCGCAGTTGGTCGGCAAGATCAGCGCGCTTGCGCCGATTGTGGAGCGCACCCTGTAAACAGAAAGGCTGAACGTTATGAAAATCATGTTTGTGGGTCTGGGATTGATCGGCGGAAGCATGGCGATGGCGCTGGAAGGCTACCCCGATTTGGAGCGTTACGCCGTCGATGGGGACGAGCCGACGCGGCTGGAAGCGCTGGGGCGCGGCGTTGTCCGCGCGGCGTGGCCGAACGCCGACGACGCGCCCGTTGAGGATATGGACATCATCGTGATCTGCCTTCATCCGGAGGCGGCAGCGGATTTCGTGCGCGCGCAGGCCGGGCGCATTCGGCCGGGCGCGCTGCTGACGGACGTTTGCGGCGTGAAGCGCCCGCTGTTCGAGGCCGTCGGCGAGGTTCGGGAGCGGACTTTCATCTATCTGGGCGGCCACCCGATGGCGGGGCGCGAACGCGGCGGCTTTGCGCACGCGACGGCGGATCTGTTTCGCGGGGCGCACTACATCCTCACGCCGGACGCGGGCGTGCCGCAGGAGAGCATCCGCCTGATGGAGCGGCTGGTGACGTTCATGGGCTGCGCGGACGTGGTCTTTTCCGACCCGGCGGCGCACGACGAGCGAATCGCCTATACCAGCCAGCTGATGCACGTGATGGCGCTCGCGCTCTGCGACCAGCATCTTTTGTTTGACAGCTACGGCTTTGAGGGCGGCTCGTTTCGCGGCGCGACGCGCGTGGCGGCGCTCGACCCGAAGCTCTGGTGCGAATTGTTTTGGGCGAACAAGGAGACGCTGGCGAATTTGACGGACGAGCTGACGGAGCGGCTGGCGGAATACAGCGCGCTGCTGCACGGCGACGACCGTGCGGCGCTGCTCGAGCGGCTGACGGTCTCCAGCGACCGCAAGAAAAAATTCGACGCGCTGCGCGGACTGGACGCGAGCCAGAAGCCGCTGTTTAAGTAAGGACGGTAACCTGCCTAACTCCTTCAGTCACGGCTGCGCCGTGCCAGCTCCCTCGAAGAGGGAGCTCTTTGATCAGGTTATTTTCCGTCTAAGCAATAAGTTGCGCCATACCTGTAGGGGCGCGCATTGCGCGCCCGCGTTTTGTGCGGAACTTGCTGTTTGCTCAATCATTGTAAGGGGAACGTTGGGGCAGAGCCCCAAGGAGGAGCTTATGCCTATCGTAAAAGTCGAAGCGCCGGAACAAGCGAACACTTACGACATCCACATCGGTCACGGACTGTTAAAAAAGGCCGCGGGGCTGCTGGAAAGGTGCCGGGGTCATCGGGCGATGATCGTGACGGATGAAAACGTCGCGCCGCTGTATCTGGACGCGATGAAGGCGCAGCTCGAGGCGGTCGGGGCGCAGGCGAGCGCGTTTGTGCTGCCCGCGGGCGAGACGACCAAGTGCATGGCGCAGCTCGAGCGCATCTACGACGCGCTGATCGACGCGCACATCACGCGGCAGGATTTCGTGGTGGCGCTGGGCGGCGGCGTGGTCGGCGATATCGCGGGCTACGCGGCCTGCACCTATCTGCGCGGGGTGCGCTTCATTCAGGCGCCGACGACCCTTCTGGCGCAGGTGGATTCCTCCGTCGGCGGCAAGGTGGCGGTCAACCACCCGCGCGGCAAAAACCTGCTCGGCGCGTTTTATCAGCCGGAGCTGGTGATGATCGACTGCGACACGCTCAAAACGCTGGACGCGCGGCAGGTCGGCGCGGGTCTGGGCGAGGTCATCAAATACGGCTGCATCGCGGACGAGGCGCTGTTTGAAAAAATCGAGCGGCTCGGTTCGCGCGAGGCGCTCGCGCCGGAGTTGGACGAGATCATCGCGCGGTGCTGCGCCATCAAGGCGCGCTATGTGCACGAAGACCCGCACGACCACGGCGTTCGCATGCAGCTCAACTTCGGCCACACGCTGGCGCACGCGCTGGAAAACACGATGGGCTACGGCGTGCTGCTGCACGGTGAGGCGGTCTGCATCGGCATGGTCGCGGCGGCCGGATGGGGCGAGGCGCTGGGCGTGACCCCCGCGGGAACGGGCGCGCGCATCGAGCGGGTGCTCAGGGCGTATGGCCTGCCGACCGAGCGGGACGAGCGCCTGACGCGGGCGCATCTGGCGGCGGTGATGGCGCTGGATAAGAAGGCCGAGGGCGACGGCGTGCGCTGCGTGCTGCTGACGAAAATCGGCGCATGCACCGGCACGGTGATCCGCGGGGCGCAGCTTGAAGCGCTTTTGTAAGCGGATGCGGACGCGATACGCGCGTCCCCGCAGGCGATTCAAAGAAAAAAGGAGCGCTGTGGATGAATAAAACGGTTACGCCGGGATACCTGCATGGGGAGCTTCGCGTTCTGCCCAGCAAGTCCGCGTCGCACCGCGCGGTGATGATGGCCGCGCTGGCGCGGGGAAAGACGCTGCTCGAACCGATGCAGCTCTCTAAGGATATCGGCGCGACGCTGGCCTGCGCACAGGCGCTCGGGCTGACGCGCGGCGCGGCGATGGCGGCGGGCGAGACGGAGGGCTTTGTCCGCGCGGAGATCTGGGGCGGCGGCGAGGCGGAAAAGCGCCCCCTGCGGGAGCTGGATTGTGGGGAATCCGGCTCGACGCTGCGCTTTTTCATCCCGCTGGCGCTCGACGGGCGCGGCCCCGTGCGCCTGATCGGCCATGGGCGGCTGATGCAAAGGCCGCTGACGGTCTACCAAAACCTGTTCGCGCCGCTGGGCGTGGTCTGGCGGCAGGAAGGCGACGCGCTGACGGTCGAGGGCGAGCTGAAAAGCGGGCGGTTTGAATTGCCCGGCGACGTGAGCAGCCAGTTCATCACCGGGCTGCTGCTCGCGCTGCCGAGGCTGGCGGGCGACAGCGAAATCGTCGTCACCACGCCGCTGGAATCCCGCGCGTATGTGGAATTGACGCGCAGGGTGCAGCGGGAATTCGGCGTAACCAGCGCGTGGCGGGACGGCGGGCAGACGCTGCTCGTGCGCGGCGGGCAGGAGGCGGTCTCGCCGGGGACGCTGCACATCGAGGGGGACTGGAGCCACGCGGCGTTTTATCTGGTCGCGGGCGCGATCGGGCGCGGCGAAATCCGCCTGACCGGGCTTGACCCGCAGAGCGCGCAGGGCGACCGCGCGGTGGTCGAGATTCTGCGCGACATGGGCGCGGATATCCGCTGGGAGGGGAGCGCACTCGTCTCCCGCGCGTCGAGGCTGCACGGGCTGCGCGTGGATTGCGCGCAGATTCCCGACCTCGTGCCGATTCTGGCCGTGGCGATGGCGGCGGCCGAGGGGGAGAGCCGCATCACCGGCGCGGCGCGGCTGCGCATCAAGGAGAGCGACCGGCTCAGCGCGATGGCGGCGGCGCTGACGGCGGCAGGCGCGGACGCGGCCGAGCTGCCGGACGGGCTGGCGATTCGCGGCGGGAAGACGCTGCATGCGGCCAAAATTGAGGGCTGCAACGACCACCGAATCGTGATGGCGATGACGATAGCAAGCGCGCTGTCCGACGGCGAATGGACGATCACGGACGCGGAGGCGACGGCGAAATCCGCCCCGGCGTTCTGGCAGGAATTTGAACGTTTGGGAGGGCTGGCGCGATGAGGGCGAACTTCGGCGAACACTTCAAGCTGACGATCTTCGGCGAATCCCACGGCCCGGCCATCGGCGTGGTGGTGGACGGCCTGCCCGCGGGCGCGCGGCTGGACGAGGCCTATATCGCCGGGCAGAAGGCGCGGCGCGCCCCAGCCCGCCACCCCACCGCCACGCCCCCAAAACAAGCCGACGCCGAGCCCAACCTCTC
>ENA-UOJD01003449-UOJD01003449.1-human-gut-metagenome-genome-assembly--contig:-P48-NODE-3449-length-11398-cov-8.537336_pt1 | contig 11398 bp, 8 predicted proteins | sample MGYA00242342_ERZ723889 | MGnify/ENA metagenome assembly ERZ723889
GTTTGATCACCCGCCGCAGCGGCAGAATTGCAAAATCATGCTTCAAAATTTATTTTGCAATTCCAGAAGCAGCTTGGCGAAAAAGCCCTGGAGGGACTTTTTTGACAAGCTGAATATAGGTAGGGGAACTGGTATGGAAACGAGAAAGACATTTCAGGAGCTCGGTGTCAGCGAGGAGATCCTCCGTGCGCTGGAAAAGAAGGGCGTCGCAATGCCGACGCGCGTGCAGGAGGAGGCCATCCCGCCGCTGCTGGCGTGGCGCGATGTCATCGCCAAGGCGCCGACGGGAACGGGCAAGACGTTTGCCTTTGGCATCCCGATGATCGAGCACATCGATCCGCAGTCCGACGATCTGCAGGGCCTGATCCTGGCCCCGACGCGCGAGCTGGCCATCCAGATCGCCGACGAGCTGCGCGGCTTGCTCACATTTTATAAGGATATCCGCGTGACGGTCGTCTATGGCGGCCAGCGGCTCGAGCCGCAGATCCGCAGCCTGCAGCAGCATCCGCAGATCGTCGTGGCGACGCCCGGTCGCCTCATGGACCACTATAACCGCAAGAACCTGCGCCTCGACCGCATCAAGACCGTCATTCTCGACGAGGCGGACCGCATGCTGGACATGGGCTTCTTCGATGATGTGACGAAAATTCTCGACCGCATCAAGAACCGTACGAACCTCGGCCTGTTCTCCGCGACGATCTCGCAGGAGGTCATGACCGTCAGCTGGATGTACCAGCGCGACGAGGTGGAGATCACCGTTGCCCCGACGGAGGAGAGTAAGCCTGATATCGATCAGTATTCCATCACGGTCCCGCGGCTGGAGAAGGAAGAGGCTATGCTGCGTATCCTGCGCTCCGGCGCGCTTGAGCGCGTGATCGTGTTCTGCAACACGAAGGTCATGTGCCAGCGCCTGAGTGACGACCTGCGCCGCGCGGGCATCCGCGCCGACTGCCTGCATGGCGACATCAAGCAGGCCACGCGCGAAAAGACCATGGCCGATTTCCGCCATGGCAAGCTCCCGGTCCTCATCGCGACGGACGTTGCCTCCCGCGGCATCGACGTGGACGACGTCGACGGCGTCATCAACTACGACGTCCCCGAGGAGAACGAATACTATATCCACCGCATCGGCCGCACGGGCCGCGCCCGGAAAAAGGGCATCTCCTTCACGCTGCTCGGCTCGTTCCCGGAGAAGGCCAAGCTGGACGAGATCGCAAAATTTGCGGGCTTCCGCATCGTTCCGATGATCTTTGACGAATACGGCTGTCTGGTGCCCGCACCTGCAGAGGAAAAGCACCCGACATCCCGCAGGCGCTTCTGATGCGCCCGGCGGAGGAGGGCCTGCTCCTGCTGTGCTGCGCGCTCGGCACGCAGGATGTGCCGCTGACCCCGGCGCAGTACCGCACGCTTGCCCGGCGCGTCCGGCAGACCTGTCAGGCCGGAGACGGCGAGGTGACGCCTGCCTATCTCCGGGCGCTCGGCTATCCGGAGGCGGCCGCCCTGCAGATCACGGCGCTGCTCGACCGGACGGACACGCTGCACCGCTATCTCGAGGCCGCTGCCGCGCAGGGCATCACGGTCCTGACGCGCCTTTCGGACGGCTTCCCGGCGCGCCTGCGCCGCATGGGCGAGACGGAGTGCCCGCCCGCCCTGTTCTGCCGCGGCGACACGGCCCTGCTCGGCACGCGCTGCGTTGCGCTCGTCGGCTCGCGGCAGCTCCGGCCGGATAACCGCCGCTTTGCCGTGCAGGCCGGAAAGCTCGCTGCGGCCGAGGGCTTTACGCTCGTCTCCGGCGGGGCTGCCGGTGCGGACACCGCCGCGCAGGAGGCCTGCCTTGCAGCGGGCGGCCGGGTGATCTGCTTTGTGCCGGACAGTCTGCTGGATCATCCCGCGCGGCAAAACGTGCTGTATTGCAGCGCGGGCGGCTATGAGCTGCCGTTTTCCACGCCGCGCGCCCTGGCCCGCAACTGCCTCATCCACGCCATGGGCGAAAAGACCCTTGTGGCCCAGTGCGCCGAGGGAACGGGCGGGACCTGGTCCGGTTCGCAGTGGAACCTGCGCCGCGGCATGTCGGAGCTTTACGTCTTTGACGACGGATCGGCGGCAAGCGCGGCACTGCAGTCCTGCGGAGCGGAGAGGTTGCCGGATATTCCGGCGTCTCTCGCCCTGTTACGGCCCTTCCAATTGTCCATTTTCGATGGGAAATCGGACGAAAAGCGGAAAAAGTAAATTTTCAGTTGATTTTGACAAAGCAATCGTGTATAATCTCCGTACGACACCGAAGATCATGGATCTGACCTGACGTATGGAGGTTATTTTTATGTGTGGAATTGTTGGTTATGCCGGTTCGAAGCAGGCAGCTCCCATTTTGCTGGACGGCCTTTCCCGTCTGGAGTATCGCGGCTATGATTCCGCTGGACTGTGTGTTTTTTCGGAAGGGGAGCTGAAGCTCGCCAAGTCCAAGGGCCGTCTGGCCGTCCTGCGCACAAAGACGGAAAACGGCGCGACGCTCCCCGGCTATCTCGGCATCGGCCATACCCGCTGGGCGACGCACGGCGCACCCTCGGACGAGAATGCGCATCCGCAGCTGTCCACAAACGGCAGCATCTGCATCGTGCACAACGGCATCATTGAGAATTTCCTGCCGCTGAAGGAGTTCTTGCTGAAGCAGGGCAAGACGTTCCGCTCCGAGACGGACACGGAGGTCATCGCCAATCTGCTGGAATACTATTATGAACAGGAAAACGATCTGATGAAGGCCGTCCGCCTGACGCTCGGCCGGATCGAGGGCAGCTATGCGCTCGGCATCCTCTGCGCCGACCGGCCGGATTCCATGATCGCCGTCAAGAAGGACAGTCCGCTGATCTTCGGCTTCGGCGAGGGCGAGAACTTCATCGCCTCGGATGTCCCGGCCATCCTGCCGTATACGCGCAGCGTCGTGTATCTCAACGACGGCGATATGGTCGTGTTCACGAAGAATGCCGCGCAGTTCTATGACGCAAACGGTACGCCCGTGCGCAAGGCCCCTGAGCACATCGAGTGGGAGATGTCCGCTGCGCAGAAGGGCGGCTATCCGCACTTCATGCTCAAGGAAATTTATGACCAGCCCAAGGCCCTGCGCGATACGATCAATCCACGGATCCGCAACGGCCGCGTCGTGCTGGACGATGTGAAGCTCGATGAGAGCTATCTGCGCGGCCTGCGCCGCATCTATATGGTTGCCTGCGGCTCGGCGTCCTATGTCGGCAATCATGCCAAGTATATCCTCGAGCGCACGACGCGCATCCAGGTCGAGCCGGTGCTCGCCTCGGAGTTCCGCTATTCCGAGCCGGTGCTCGGCGACGATACGCTCGTTATCATCATCAGCCAGTCCGGCGAAACGGCCGACACGCTGGCTGCGCTGCGCGAGGCCAACGCCCGCGGCGCGCGGACGCTTGCCATTGTCAATGTGGTCGGCAGTGCCATTTCCAAGGCGGCGCACGACGTCATCTACACCTGTGCCGGCCCCGAGATCGCCGTTGCCACGACGAAGGCCTATTCCACGCAGCTGGCCGTCATCTATCTGCTGGCCATGTATATCGGCGAAAAGCTCGGCACGCTTGCGCCGGAGTGCTATGCCGCCATGCTCGAGGGCCTGCAGCGCCTGCCGGACCAGGTGGCGCAGATCCTTGTGCCGGAGAATCTGGCAAAGATCGAGGAGGCTGCGGAGGCCTTCAGCCACAACCACGACGTGTTTTTCATCGGCCGCAACCTCGACAGCGCGACCTGCCTCGAGGGCAGCCTGAAGCTCAAGGAGATCGCCTACGTTCATTCCGAGGCCTATCCCGCCGGTGAGCTGAAGCACGGCCCCATCTCCCTCATCGAGGAGGAGACGCTCGTGGTGGCCCTTGCCACCGTCGAGAAGCTCTTTGATAAGACCATGGCCAATGTCCGCGAGGTCAAGGCGCGCGGCGCGCACGTCCTCGGCGTGACGACGGAGGACTTTGCCGGGGAGATCGAAAAGTATGCCGACCGCAGCCTCATCGTGCCGAAGGCGCACCCGCTGCTGCAGCCGAGCCTGACGGTCATCCCGCTGCAGGCCTTTGCCTACTATATCGCACTGGCCCGCGGCTGCGATGTCGATATGCCGCGCAATCTGGCCAAGTCCGTTACGGTCGAATAATTCAAAATTTTAGATTTCTGCGGAGGCTGCCATATGGCGGCCTCCGCCTTCGTTTGCAGTCTGTTGTGCGCACGAACTGCCCGCCAAGGGCGGACAATTCGCACCCTGGCCGACTGAGCGGTATTTTCTCCGACGTATGCGCTGCCGGAGAAAATGATCTCACCTTCTTCGCCGACTGCGGGCGGCGAACTCTGCGAGGCTTTTTCCTGCATTGCGGAGCGGAGCAGAGAGGCCGCTGCTTGTTATTTTGCGGGATCTATGGTAAAATATCTTTATCCTATCCCAAAATTCTATGAAAGTGGTGAAACTATGTTGGACTTTCGCCCCATCTGCCTGGAGGACCGCGCATGGATCGAACCCGTGATGCAGGCTGCGGCTGGGCATGGCAGCGAGTTTTCCTTTGTGAATCTCTTCCTGTGGGGGGACCAGCGCGTAGCGTCGGTGGACGGCACGCCCGTGTTCCTCAGCAATTTTTCCGGGAGCCTGACGTACCCGTGGCCCGTGGGCTGCCGGGACCTGCCGGGCACGTTGGAGCTGCTGCGGCAGGACGCACGCGAGCGCGGCATTCCGCTGCGCCTGTTCGGCCTGCTGCCCGAGGAGCGCGACCGGCTCGAGGCGCTGTGTCCTGGCCGCTTTCGCTTCCACAGCGTGCGCGACAGCGCGGACTATGTCTACGAGACGGAGCAGCTTGCCCAGCTGCACGGCAAGAAGCTGCAGGCCAAGCGTAACCACTGCAACCGCTTTGAGGCGGCCTACCCGGATTATCGCGTCCTGCCGCTGACTGCGGACCAGCTGCCGCGCTGCCGCGCCTTTACGGACGAGTGGTATCGCCTGCATTTTCTGGAGAACGACCCCGCGGACTACGCGTTGGAGCAGCGCGCCATCGGGCTGGCATTCGACCATTTTGATGCGCTCGGCATGACGGGTCTTGTGCTGGAGGTCGAGGGCGAGGTCGTCGCCTTCGCCATGGGCAACCCCATCCGGCCGGATATGTTTGACGTGAACTTTGAAAAGGCCCGCGCCGATATGAACGGCCCATATCCGATGATCAACCGCGAATTTGCCCGCCGGATCGCAGAGACGCCCTACCGCTTTCTGAACCGCGAGGACGACATGGGCCTCGAGGGCCTGCGCCGCGCGAAGGAAAGCTATATCCCGGACCTCCTGCTGGAGAAGCTGCTGGCAGAGGAGCTGCCCGCATGAGGGCGGCGCGACGCGACCTGCCCGCCCTGACGCGGCTGTGGCAGGCCTGCTTCGGCGATACCGAGGCGGAGGTGCGCGCGTTCTGGCAGGCGCTGTTCGACTGCACGCCCGTCTATCTGCGCCGCGCGCCGGACGGCAGCCCCGCAGCCATGCTGTGCGCGCTCCCGGCGGAGCTGGTCGGCGACGACGGAGACGCTGTCCCTGCTGCCTATCTCTACGCCGTCTGCACGGCCCCGGCCCTGCGCGGGCGCGGCCACTGCCGCCTGCTCCTGCAGGAGGCGGAGCAGGATCTTGCAAAGCAGGACGTCCGCGCGGCCGTGCTCGTCCCGGCGGAGGAGAGCCTGTTCGGGTTCTATGCCCGCTTTGGCTACCGGACCGTGTTCACCTGCCGGACTGAGACGGTCCCGGCGGCGCGCGGCGACTGCAGCATCACGCCGCTCACGCCGGATGGCTGGCAGAGCCTGCGCGAGCTGCAGCTCTATGACAGCCATCTGTCTTATCCGCCGGAGCTGCTGCGCTGGCAGGAAACGATCTCCCGCAGCAGCGGGGCTGGCCTTTACCGCATCGAGACGGGCGATGCCGTCTGCTGCGCCGCGGCGGAGCGGGACGGCGAAACGCTGCTCGTGCGCGAGCTACTGCCGGACTGCCCGGAGGCCGCCGCCGCGCTGGCGGACAAGCTCGGATGCCGGGAGGCCGTCTTCCGCACGGCGGGCGGCACGCAGCCCTTTGGTATGGCTAAATCGCTGGATGGGACGCCGCTCCCGCGGCGGGCCTACCTCGGCCCGACGTTTGAGTAAGGCGGGGCTTTTGCACTGGCTTCCAAGTTTGTCATTGCGAGGCCCCAAAGGGGCTGTGGCAATCTCGGGGAGGTACAGGCTGCCGAAAAAATGTACACACCGATTGCGTCTGTAGCGGCGCTCAGTGAGCGCCATGCACGGGACGATTCAACCGCGCAAGGGCACTGGTGCATCACGGCACTCCCCTGATGTGTCATTCCGAGGAGCGAAGCGACGTGGGAATCTCCTGCAAGTGGTTTCGTTTTCGCCGAGGCCCACCTGTTATCCACCATGGTTCTGCGAGATTGCCACGTCGGCCTGCGGCCTCCTCGCAATGACAAATTTGGGAGCATAGTGCGGTCGGCGATGCCACCCTATAACTTGCCGGCCCGCAGGGCGCTCGCTGAGCGCCGCTACAGACGCAATTGGTTCATACCGCTTTAACGATAGCCTGTGCAAAGCGCAGGCGCGCGGGCCTGGCTGCCCCGCTCCTGCAATATACGAAATAAATGATATAAAAACTGGAGGAATTTATCATGAAACGTTGGCTTTCTCTGATCCTTGCGGCGGCGCTGGCCGTCTGCGTCTTTGCTGCCTGCAGCAAGGACGACAACACGTCCGGCTCGGCCGGAAAGCACCATGTGGAGATCGAGGTGCAGGATTACGGCACCATCGCCGTGGAGCTGGACGGCGACGCCGCCCCCATCACGGTTGATAACTTCCTGAAGCTGGCAAAAGAGGGCTTCTATGACGGCCTGACCTTCCACCGCATCATCGACGGCTTCATGATCCAGGGCGGAGACCCCGAGGGCACCGGCATGGGCGGCTCGGATGAGACGATCAAGGGCGAATTCTCTGCCAACGGTGTGGAAAATAACCTGTCGCATACGCGCGGCGCGATCTCCATGGCCCGCAACAACGTCAGCATGGACAGCGCGAGCTCACAGTTCTTCATCGTGCAGAGCGATTCGACCTTTCTGGACGGCCAGTATGCCTGCTTCGGCTATGTGACGTCCGGCATGGACATCGTCGACCAGATCTGCAAGGACGCGCAGCCGACGGACGGCAACGGCACGATCCCCGCAGCGGAGCAGCCGGTCATCACGGCCGTCCGCGTCATCGACTGATGGGCAGACAGCTCGTTCTGGCGGAGAAGCCCTCCGTCGGCCGGGAGCTGGCGCGCGTGCTCGGCTGCAGGCGCGGCGGCGAGGGCTACCTGGAAGGCGACCGCTATGTTGTCACCTGGGCGCTCGGGCATCTGGTCACGCTGGCTGACCCGGACGTCTATGAGAAAAAGTGGGAGAAATGGGACATGGCCGACCTGCCGATGCTCCCACAGCATAGGAAGCTCGTCGTCATCCCGCAGACGGCGCGGCAGTTCCGCGTGGTGCAGGGCCTGATGAAGCGCAGCGACATCACCGGCCTCATCATCGCCACGGACGCCGGGCGCGAGGGTGAGCTCGTTGCGCGCTGGATCATGGCCAAGGCGGGCTGGAACAAGCCTGCAAAGCGGCTTTGGATCTCGTCCCAGACAGACAAGGCCATCCGCGACGGCTTTGCAGATCTGCGCCCGGCGGCGGACTATGAAAATCTGTTCCGCTCCGCGCAGGCGCGCAGCGAGGCCGACTGGCTCGTCGGCCTGAACGTGACGCGCGCCCTGACGTGCAAATACAATGCGCAGCTCTCGGCCGGGCGCGTGCAGACGCCGACGCTGGCCCTTATCGCCGCGCGGGAGCAGGAGATCCGCGGCTTTGTGCCGAAGGAATTCTACGGCGTCCGGCTGAAGCTCGCGGGCTTCACGGCCGTCTGGCGCGATGCAAACGGAAACAGCCGCACATTTGACCGCGCGCTGGCCGAGCGGATCGCCGAGGCCTGCCGCACGGGGACCTGCACCATCCGGCAGGTGCGCCGGATGCGCCGCATGACGCCGCCGCCTGCGGCCTATGACCTGACGGAGCTGCAGCGCGATGCGAATAAAAAATACGCCTATTCCGCAAAGGAAACGCTGAATCTTATGCAGGCCCTCTATGAGCAGCACAAGCTGCTGACCTATCCGCGCACGGACTCGCGCTATATCTCCGACGACGTCGTTCCGACGCTGCCGGACCGCCTGCGTGCCGTGATGACAGGGGACTACAAGCCCTTTGCGCAGGAGCTGATGCGCCGCCGCCCGCTTTCGACCAAATATCTGGTGAACAATGCCAAGGTCACGGATCATCACGCCATCATCCCCACGGAGGAGGCCCCGGACCTGTGGCAGCTTTCCGGGCCGGAGCGGAATATTTATGACCTCGTCGTGCGCCGCTTCCTTGCGGTGCTGATGCCGCCGTGTGCCTATGAGGAGGTCGAGCTGACGCTGCGCGCCGGGGACCATGACTTCACGGCCAAGGGCCGCATCGTCTCGGAGCCGGGCTGGCGCAGGGTCTATGACCGCAGCTTCCGGCTGGATGACGAGGAAGAGGACGAGCCGCAGACGCTCCCGGCGCTGGAGCAGGGGCAGAGGCTGCCGATCCTCGGCGCGTCCGTTGCGGTGGGCAAGACGCCGCCTCCACCGCGCTATACGGAGGCGACGCTGCTGACGGCCATGGAGCATCCGCAGGCGCAGGTCACAGACAAGGCCCTGCAGAAGATCCTGGCGGAGACAAGCGGCCTTGGCACGCCTGCCACGCGCGCGGACATCATCGAAAAGCTGTTCTCTGCATTTTATATCGAGCGGCGCGGTAAGGAGCTCGTCCCGACGTCCAAGGGCATGCAGCTTGTGGAGCTGGCCCCGGAGGACCTCCGCTCGGCTGCGCTCACGGCACAGTGGGAGGACCGCCTTGCCCGGATCGCAAAGGGGCAGGAGCGCGACGCAAAATTCGTCGAGGAGATGCGCGCCTATGCGTCGCGTCTCGTTGCGGCCGTCAAGGCGAGCGATGCAAAATACACCCACGACAACCAGACGCGCAAGACCTGCCCGGACTGCGGCAAGTTCCTGCTGCTCGTCAAGGGAAAGCGCGGCGAGATGCTCGTCTGCCCGGACCGCGAGTGCGGCTATCGCAAAAGCGTCACGCAGGTGACGAACGCACGCTGCCCGAACTGCTTCAAGAAAATGGAGCTGCGCGGCGAGGGTGAGAATCAGATGTTCGCCTGCGTCTGCGGCTACCGGGAAAAGCTCTCCGCCTTCCAGGAGCGGCGCAAAAGTGCCGGGGCGGGCAAGCGCGATGTGGCAAAGTATCTGCAGCAGCAGAAGGATGACAAGCCTGTGAACAGCGGCATGGCCGACGCACTGGCCAAGTGGCTTGAGAAAAATCAAAAGTAGGGCATTCTTAACAAAAATCACGGAGCTGCACGGCGAAATTCGTGCGGCTCCGTTCTGCACCGGGAATTGACACCGGCGGGGATGTTTGCTACAATAATTCCCGTGAGAATATGGGACAGCAGGAGCGGTGGAGTCTGTCATAGGGTCGTGGGGCCCTATTCCTGCTGGATCGGCTGTGCCGTGCTTCTGTGCGGCACACGGATCGGACAGGACTGCCGTCCTGTCTTTTTTTATGCCGCGGTATGCGGCGAAAGGGGATTATCGCTATGAGGAAAACAAAGATCGTCTGTACCATCGGTCCGGCCAGCAGTGACCCGGCCGTGTTTGCCGATATGTGCCGCGCGGGCATGAATGTGGCCCGCCTGAATTTTTCGCACGGCACCCATGCCGAGCATCAGGCCAAGATCGACATGATCAAGCAGGTGCGCGAGGAGCTTGGTCTGCCGATCGCCATCATGCTCGATACGAAGGGCCCGGAGTACCGCATCGGCACGTTTGCCGCGGGGCATATCGAGCTGCATGACGGCGATGCCTTTACGTTCACAACGCGCCCGGTTGAGGGCGACGAGACGATCGTCAGCGTGAATTACGCCGGCCTGCCGCATGATCTGGCCGTAGGTGACCGCGTGCTCGTGAACAACGGCCTTGTGATCTTCGAGGTGCAGGACCTCACGGAGACGGACGTGCACTGCCGCGTCGTCGTGGGCGGCGAGCTTTCCAACCGCAAGAGCATGAGCTTCCCGAACAAGGTCCTGCATCAGATCTATCTCAGCGAGCAGGACAAGGACGACCTTCTGTTCGGCATCCGCAACGGCGTGGATTTTGTCGCGGCCTCGTTTGTCTCGTGCAAGCAGGACCTGCTCGATCTGCGAGGCTTCCTGCACGCCAACGGCGGCGAGGACATCGACATCATCGCCAAGATCGAGAACCGCGCGGGCGTGGACAACATTGAGGAGATCAGCGAGGTCTGTGACGGCATCATGGTCGCGCGCGGCGACCTCGGCGTGGAGGTCCCGTTCACGGAGCTGCCCGCCATTCAGAAATACCTCATCACGAAGTGCCGCCTGCTCGGCAAGCGCGTCATCACGGCCACGGAAATGCTTGAATCTATGATCCACAATCCGCGCCCGACGCGTGCGGAGATCTCCGATGTGGCCAACGCCGTCTATGACGGCACGAGCGCCGTCATGCTTTCCGGCGAGTCAGCCGCGGGCAAGTATCCGGTGGAGACCGTGCGGACCATGGCGGAGATCGCTGAGGAGACGGAGCGCCACATCGACTACGCCAAGCGCTTCCGCACGAACGAATTTGTCATCCACGACCGCGTGGACGCCATTTCCCACGCAACGTGCGGCATGGCCATCGACATCGGGGCCAAGGTCATCGTTGTGACGTCTATGTCCGGCATGACGGTCCGGATGGTCTCGCGCTTCCGTGCACCGATGGACATCGTCGGTATGGCGACGAACAAGCGCGTGTGGTATAAGCTCTCGCTGTCGTGGGGCGTGCTGCCGGTGCTGAGCGAGCAGTTCAACTCCACGGACGTGCTGTTCTATCATGCACTGCGCGCCGCCCGCGACACGATGCACCTGCAGCCGGGCGACAATGTTGTTATGACCGGCGGCATCACGAACGGTAAGTCCGGCAACACCAATCTTATCAAGATCGAGGCGGTCTGACGGCCGGAAGGAAGCAGTTATGATCGAAATTCGGGAGATCGACGAGGCACATCAGGCAGACATCCGCCTGCCGAACGAGCCGTTCCCGCTGACCGGGCAGCTCATCGAGTACGCCGCACAGCTCGCGCTCCGGAAGGGCTGCCGCGGGCTGTAGTTAGGGGACCGCAGTTCGCACTGACTGTCGTAAAAAAACGCACAAACCGATTGCGTCTGTAGCGGCGGTCACTGCGCAGCCGTTGGCGGCTTTGCCGCCTTACGGATGCGGCGTGCCCCTTGC
>ENA-UOJD01003455-UOJD01003455.1-human-gut-metagenome-genome-assembly--contig:-P48-NODE-3455-length-11385-cov-6.501765_pt1 | contig 11385 bp, 8 predicted proteins | sample MGYA00242342_ERZ723889 | MGnify/ENA metagenome assembly ERZ723889
GGGCGTGGACAAGCTGGTGGACTTCATGGAGAAGTTCCGCAAAGAGAATGCATAACAGAGGGGATTTAAGATATGTATACCATCAAAACTCTGAACGCCATCAGCCCGGTGGGTCTGGCAAAGCTGAACAAGAACCAGTTTGACGTGGCTGTGGACACCGATGCCCCCGACGGCATCCTTGTGCGCAGCGCCGATATGCTGAACACCACCTTCAACGACAACCTGCTGGCCATCGCCCGCGCCGGTGCCGGTGTGAACAACATCCCGCTGGAACGCTGCAGCGAACAGGGCATCGTGGTGTTCAACACCCCCGGTGCCAACGCCAACTCCGTGGCCGAGCTGGTCATCGGCATGTTGATCGCCGGCAGCCGCAATGTGGCCGCCGCCGCCCAGTGGTGCCAGAACCTGACCGGCGACCCCGCCATGGCCAAGACCGTGGAAAAGGGCAAGAAACAGTTCGTCGGCAACGAGATCAAGGGCAAGACCCTCGGCGTCATCGGTCTGGGTGCCATCGGCTCCCGCGTGGCCAACTGCGCCATCGAGCTTGGCATGGAGGTCTACGGCTACGACCCCTACATCTCCATTGAAGCCGCATGGAACCTGAGCAGCCAGGTGCACCACTGCGTCAACCTGAACGACATGCTGCCCCTGTGCGATTACATCACAATCCATGTGCCCTACCTGCCCACCACCAGGGATACCATCAACGCCCAGACGCTGGCTCTGTGCAAGGACGGTGTGAAGATCCTGAACTATGCCCGCGGCGAGCTGGTGAACACCGAAGCCCTGCTGGACGCCATGGAAAGCGGCAAGGTCTCCGGCTACATGACCGACTTCCCCGCCGAAGCCATTCTCGGCAAACCCGGTATCGTGTGCACTCCGCATCTGGGCGCTTCCACCCCGGAAGCCGAGGACAACTGCGCCGTCATGGCCGCCAAAGAGCTGAGCGACTACCTGAAGAACGGCAACATCACCCACTCGGTAAATATGCCGGAGGTCAACCAGCCCCGTGCAGGCGGCAAGCGCATCTGCATCATCCACAAGAATGAGCCGGGCATGATCAGCCAGATCACCGCCCTGACCACCGAAGCCGGCCTGAACATCGAAAACATGGTGAACAAGAGCAAGAAGAACATGGCTTACACCATGCTGGACGCCACCGGTGCCGTGGACAAGAAGCTGGCCGAAAAGCTTTCCGCCATCCCCGCCGTGATCCGGGTGCGCATCCTGTAAGAAATCATTTCATATCCACCGATCCCCGTCAGTTCTCAGCCTGACGGGGATTTTTTTGCCGCCGGAAAAAGCCGGAACCGCATTGCGTTCCGCAGCCGGTTAGTTTTGTTTTACAAGCTGTAGTTTGTAGTAAAAAACCACGTTGCAGTTTGTTTTTTCTGACTACTCATCGTTAAAAGTTAACACATATTAACATTGCGCAAACCCCTTGAAAATGGAAAATTCTGTGTTAAAATAGGCTCGAAAGCAGGGCTTCATTCCCTGTTTTTTACTCCGGTTTTACCCGGTCCATTCATCTTACGGGCTGCAAAGCCCTCCAACACGAAATAGAAAAAGGTAGGGAAATTACGATGGATATCAAAAAGATCGCACTGTTCGCCGCTGGTACTCTGTTCGGTTCTGCCGGCTTCAAGATCCTGTCCAGCAAGGACGCAAAGAAGGTCTACACCCAGACCACCGCTGCCGTGCTGCGCATGAAGGACTGCACCATGGAGACCGTCAACAAGGTGCAGGAGCAGGCCGGTGATATTCTGGCCGATGCAAAGGCCATCAACGAGGCCCGTGCACAGGAGGCTGAGGCCGCTGTCATCGAGGACGCTGCCGAGGAGACTGCAGAGCCGGCTGCCGAGACCGAGGAATAATCTCTGTTTATGCCTGCGAGCCGCCTTCGGGCGGCTCTTTTGCATGATACAGAGGGAGAGCTATTATGAAATGTACTATTCTGCATGAAGGCAAGGGCCGGATGCGGGTGCATGTGGAAAAAGTCCGCATGACCCTGCACCGCGCCGATGTGCTGGAAGCTTATCTGAACCGCAATGACGCCATCGTCCATGCCGCCGTCTACGAGCGCACCGGCGATGTGGTCATCACCTACACCGGCAAGCGTTCGGCCGCTGTGGCCATTCTGGCCGGTTACAAATTCGATGTACCGGAGAATGACGCGCTGGTCACCTCGGCCGACAGCCGCAAGCTGAACCGGGAATATCAGGACAAGATGTTCAACCTTGTGGCAGGCCGCGCCCTGCGCAAGCTGTTCCTGCCTGCACCCATCGCTGCCGCTTACACGGTGTTCCGCTCCATCGGTTTCATCTGGAAGGGCGTGCGCTGCGCGCTGAGCCGCAAGCTGGAAGTAGAAGTGCTGGACGCTCTTTCCATCGGCGTATCCATCCTGCGGGGCGACTACGGCACCGCAGGGTCGGTGATGTTCCTGCTGAACCTCGGCTCCCTGCTGGAAGAGTGGACCCGCAAGAAGAGCCTGGACGATCTGGCCCGCAGCATGGCACTGAACGTAGATAAGGTCTGGGTGCGCAGCCAGGGCACCGAGGTTCTGGTGCCCCTGACCAAAGTGCGCTCCGGCGACGAAGTGGTGGTGCGCAGCGGCAATATGATCCCGCTGGACGGCACCGTGCTGGAAGGCGAAGCCATGGTCAATCAGGCTGCCCTGACCGGCGAGTCCATGCCGGTACGCAAGGTGGAAGGCTCCACCATCTACGCCGGCACCGTCGTGGAAGAGGGCGAATGCGTCTTTGTGGCAAAGGCCGAGGGCGGCTCCAACCGCTACGACAAGATCGTTGCCATGATCGAGGAATCCGAAAAGCTCAAGTCCAGCACCGAGAACCGTGCGCTGGCGCTGGCCGACAGGCTGGTGCCGTGGTGTCTGGGTGCCACCGGCGTGACGTATCTGCTCACCCGCAACGTCACCCGCGCCATCTCCTGCCTGATGGTGGACTTCTCCTGCGCGCTCAAGCTTTCCATGCCGCTGGCGGTGCTTTCCGCCATGCGGGAGTGCGGCAGCTACCACATCACGGTCAAGGGCGGCAAGTATCTGGAAGCTTTGTCCAAGGCCGACACCATCGTCTTTGACAAGACCGGCACCCTGACCCGCGCCACCCCGCAGGTGGTGGAGGTGGTGCCCTTCTCCGGCTGCGACGAGCGCGAAGTGCTGCAGCTGGCCGCCTGTCTGGAAGAGCACTTCCCCCACTCTATGGCAAACGCCGTGGTGCGCGCCGCACGGGAACGCGGCATCTCCCACGAAGAGATGCACTCCGAGGTGGAGTATATCGTGGCCCACGGCATTGCAAGCCGCGTAGGCGGCGAACGGGTGGTCATCGGCAGCCACCACTTTGTGTTCGAGGACGAAAAGTGCACCGTGCCTGCCGCCGAGCAGGAAAAATTCGACACCCTCAAGCCGGAATATTCGCACCTGTACATGGCGGCCAGCGGTCAGCTGGTAGGCGTCATCTGCATCGCCGACCCCCTGCGCCCGGAAGCTGCACAGGTGCTGAACAGCCTGCGCGCGCTGGGCATCCAAAATACCGTCATGATGACCGGCGACAGCGAGCGCACCGCCGCCGCCATTGCAAAGCAGGTGGGCGTGGATCACTTCTTTGCCGAGGTGCTGCCCGAGGACAAGGCAAACTTTGTCCAGCAGGCCAAGGCCGCGGGGCACACCGTGGTGATGATCGGCGACGGCATCAACGACTCCCCCGCCCTGTCTGCCGCCGACATCGGCATCGCCATCAACTCCGGTGCCGCCATTGCCCGCGAGATCGCGGACGTGACCATCAAGGCCGACAGTCTGGAAGAGCTGGTGGCGCTCAAGGCCATTGCCAACGCCATGCAGAAGCGCGTGCACGCCAACTACCGGTTCGTGCTCAGCTTCAACTCCGCGCTGATCCTGCTGGGTGCGCTGGGCATCCTGCAGCCGGCATCTTCCGCTATGCTGCACAACCTCTCCACCATCGGCATCAGCCTCAAGAGCATGACCAACCTCCTGCCGGAGAGCAAAACTCCGCAGCTGAACGCATAAACTTTACCAGCAAAAAAGGACGCCGTGTCGCATGACACAGCGTTCTTTTTTCGTTTTAATCCTTATTCCAGCCCGATCTGCTGTGCATACTCTTCCAGCAATTCCCGCTCGAGGAACGGCGTCTTGACGCCCTCGCGGTCGCGGTAGGTCTCGTGACCCTTGCCGATGACGGCGATCAGATCGCCCTCCTGTGCATGATCCACAGCGTAGTGCAGTGCATCCAGACGGTCGGGGATCTCCACGAACTTTGCGTCCGGGTTGCCCTTGTTCATGCCCACGCGGATGTCGGCAAGGATGTCCTCCACCTTTTCAAAGCGGTTGTTGTCCTCGGTGAGGATGGAGAAATCGGCCATCTTGCCGTAGCGGCGCAGCTTGGAGCGGTTGCCGCCGCAGCCGAACACCACCACCAGGCGGTGCGGGTTGTAGGCACGCAGGGTGGTGAGCAGGCTTTCGGTGGACACCTCGTTGTGGGCGTAGTCCAGCAGGATGGTGAACTTTTTACTGATGGGCACCAGCTCCACACGGCCCTTGACCACACACTTGCCCAGACCGTCGTGGATGGCCTGATCCGGCAGACCCAGCACCTTGCCCACAGCCAGCGCCGCCAGCGCGTTGTACACACTGAACTCGCCGGGCATGTTCACCTTCACGTCCATCTCATCCTTGCCGGTGACATGGAACTTCACGCCCAGAAAATCGTGGGTGCGCAGCAGCTCGTAGCCGCTGGCGCGGTAGTCGGCCTTTGCATCGCGGCCGTAGGTCACCAGCTTGCAGGTGTGGCCTTCCAGCAGAGCTTCGGTGTTCTCGTCATCGATGTTCACCACGCCCACATCGCAGCGCTTGAAGAGCTGGCCCTTCCAGCTGCGGTACTCTTCAAAGGTCTTGTGCTCGCCGGGGCCGATGTGGTCCGGCGAAAGGTTGGTGAACACGCCCACATCGTAGTGGATGCCCGCCACACGGTCCATCATCAGACCCTGACTGGACACTTCCATCAGAGCGGTGTCGCAGCCTGCATCCAGAAATTCGCGGAAAGTTTTCTGCAGCTCGTAGCTCTCGGGGGTGGTGTTGGCTGTATCCTTGTGCTTGCCCATGTAGTAGATGCCGTTGGTGCCGATCATGCCCACCTTACGGCCTGCGGCTTCCAGCACGCTCTTGATCATATGGGTGGTGGTGGTCTTGCCCTTGGTGCCGGTGACGCCGATCATGGTCATCTTCCGGGAGGGATTGCCGAAGAGGTTGCCGCTCATCAGCGCCATGGCGTAGCGGCTGCTCTCCACCTTCACCACGGTCACGCCGGGAACCGCTGCAAGGTCGATATCGTGCTGGATGACCAGCGCGCTGACCCCCTTGGCAGCGCAGTCGGCGGCAAACTCATGGCTGTCGCGCTGGGTGCCCACGATGCACACAAAGGCAAGGCCCGGGGCCGCCTTGCGGCTGTCGTAGATGATATCCGAAATTTCCGTATCCGTGCTGCCCTGTACCAGAGTAAAAGGCACACCTTCCAGTAACTGTTCCAGTTTCATAGCTGTTCACTCCTCAGATGGTTGTTATCACATGGGGTTCTCGTCTTCGTTGGCGGTCATGCGGGCGGGGTCGGTCAGCGGTATTTCCTCTGCCGTACCCGCTGCATCCTGTTCAGGCTGAGCTGCGGCATCCTCACCGGTGCCGTCTGCTTCGTCCGCAGTGTCCGGCTGTTCCGGTTCCGCCGGCTCCGGCACCACATAGCCGGAGGGCAGGGTCGGCTGACCCTGTGCCAGATAGAACTTGCGGGTGGTGCTGGACGCGCTGACGTGGCTGAAATCCAGCCCGCCGGTGTCCGTAGCGCTGACGCCCTTGCCGTCGGCATTGGTCAGCACATAACGGGCGCGGTCCAGCTTATAATCCAGATCGTTCAGCGTACCCAGCAGCACGCTGATGCGGTCCTGATACAAAAATGCCATCTGGTCGGTGTCTGCGAACTCGATGCGGGTCACATCGTCCAGCATCCCGTATTCTTCCAGCTTGGCCTGCAGCTCGGCGAGGGCAGCGAGACGTCCGTCTTCCTGCGGTTCCTGTGCTTCCGAGGAGGCCCCGGAAGCGTACGATGCGGCAGAGTCTGCAGTCTGCGGCAGCTCAAAGTCCAGCTGGTCGCCGGGCTGCACCGATAACGGCTCGCCGCCGTACAGCGTTTTCAGGCCGGTGGGCTGGGCCGAATCGCAGGCAAGGATCTTGAAGTGATCCGAGAGGGTCAGCCAGCCGCTCTTGGTCTGCATGGCGTAGGCAGGCACCGCCTCCGTCACTTTTACCACAACGGTGTTGGGGTACTCCCGCACCACCTGAATGGATTCCAGCAGCGGGAACTGTTTTTCCAGCGCCGCCTGCTTTGCGGCAGGGTCGAAGCTGAAGATGTTCTCTTCCAACTGTACCCCCAGCGCCTGCAGGATCTGGTCGCTGGTATAACCGGCGGCTTCCTGCACGGCGGTGCCGTCCGCGGTCTGCACCTGAATGGTACCGATGCGGAACAGCATGGTCATGGTCAGGTACACACCTGCCGCGATCACCGCCAGCAGGGTGCCCAGCGCGACCAGCCGCTGGATCATCCGGCGGCGCTTGATGGCGGCGCGGGTCATCTTGCGCTTTTTGCGCTGTTCTCTGCGGGCGGGGTCGCGGCTCCTGTCTGCCTGCACCGGGCGCATCCGCTGTGCCTGTGCACTCTGCGGGCGTTTCGGGGCGGCAGCTTTTCGCCTGCCGCTCCCGGTTTTCTGTTTCTGCGCCGGCCCGGTGCGCCGGGCTGCGGTGCCCGCCGTGCGGGGGCGCTGCGCTGTACCCGGGTTCCGGCTGCGCTGCGGTGCACCATCCCGCCGGATAGTGCGCGGCTGGGTGGGAAACTCAATGCTGTTGTCAGTACGGGTGCGGCGCACGGTGCCGTTGGCTGTGCGGTCCGGCGTAAAACTCAGCGGTTCCCCATTGAAGCCATAGCGGTCGTTCCCGTTGTTCTGCGGCATAGCGCGCACCTCCTTTCCAAGGTCGTTTTCAAATTCAGTGCTTCTGCACCAGCTTCATCAGTGCATCGGCAATGCGGTCCAGACTATCGTCCACCGACAGGCTGCGGGCGTTCTGGCCCATCTGTGCCAGTTTGCCCGGCTCGGCCAGCATTTCAGAGACCGTAGAGATCAGTTTTTCACCGGTCAGGTCCTTTTCCTCAATGACCACGGCAGCACCTGCCTTCTGCAGTTCCATGGCGTTGAAATACTGATGGTTCTCGGCCACATTGGGGCTGGGGATCAGCACGGCGGCACGGCCCACTGCTTCCAGCTCGGCCAGCGTCAGGGCACCGGCACGGCTGATGATGAGGTCCGCCGCTGCCAGCAGTTCCGGCATATTGTTGATGTATTCCTTCACCACAAGGCTCCCGCCCTCGGCAAAGTGTTTCTGCTGTTCCAGATCCTTGAACAGCTGCACGCCGTACTGGCCGGTGGCGTGGAGCTGCAGCACCGGCTTATGCTCGCGCTGCTCCCAGGCGCACAGGTCGGACACCACCTCATTGACCCGGCGGGCACCCAGACTGCCGCCGAAGGACAGGATCACGGTGCGGTCGCCTGCACCCAGCCCGGCGCGGATGGCCTCGCGGTTCTTTGCCTGCGTGAACACCTCCGGGCGCACCGGATTGCCCACCACGATGGTCTTGTCGGGAGCGCCCAGCTTTTCCACAGCGGCGGGCACCGCTGCAAACACGATGTCCACATCCGGGGCCAGCAGCTTGTTGGTCACGCCGGGGAAGGCATTCTGCTCATGGATGGCGGTATGGATGCCCATTTTGGCGGCGCAGCGCACCACCGGGCCGGACACATAGCCGCCGCAGCCGATGACGAGATCCGGCCGGACCTCTTTCATGATGGCTTTGGCCTTGGGGCCGGAGAGCGCCAGATTCCACAGCGTCACCACGTTGCGCCGGATATTGTGCAGCGACAGTTTGCGCTGGAAACCGGTGATCTCAATGTGATGGAACGGGTAGCCGGCCTGCGTGACCAGACGGTACTCCATGCCCTCCTTGCGGCCGGCAAAGTGGATCTCGGCAGAAGGATCTGCCTTTTTGATGGCTCCTGCAATGGCAAGAGCCGGATTGATATGGCCGGCAGTGCCGCCGGCAGCGATCAGAACTCGCATCATGCTTCCTCCTTATCAGGTTTGCTTCTTACATCTCCGTGCGGGCACGGCGGGCTGCTTCCAGATCGATGGTTCGCTCCTGCAGCTGGGCCTCGCGGGCGGCTCTGGCGGCTTCCCGCTCGGCGCGGGCCTGTTCCCGCTGCTGGGCGGCGCGCTCTCCGTTGCGCCCGATGTTGACCATAACGCCCATCTCCGCCAGCAGCAGCACAAGGCTCGTGCCGCCGGACGAGAAGAAGGGCAGGCTGATGCCGGTATTGGGGATGGTATTGGTGACGACCGCGATGTTGCAGAACACCTGCCACGCGATCTGCGCCATGATGCCGATACCTACCATCGTGCAGTACAGGTTTTCTGCGCGGTATGCGATCATCAGCCCCTGCACGATGAACACCACAAACAGGATGATAATGAGCACTGCGCCGATGAAGCCCAGCTCCTCGCACACCACACTGAAGATAAAGTCGTTGTTGCTCTCGGGCAGCCAGAGCTGCTTTTCCACGCTGTTGCCAAGGCCGCGGCCGGTCAGCCCGCCGGAGCCGATGGCGTACAGGCTTTGCAGGGTCTGATCCTTCATTTCCTCATGACCCAGCCAGCTGTCCAGACGGCCCTGCATGTACTCGGTGCCAAAGGTCTGCACAACGGCTTTGGCCAGATACAGCAGCGGTTTTGCCGCAACCGCAGCAACGCCGATACAGGCCCATGGAAAAATGCCGCCGCAGCCGGTGAGCAGCAGAATACTGCCGATGATCGCCGTCGTCAGGATGATAGCCGACATATGCGGCTCAAGGATCAGCAGCGCCGCCACCGGGATGATGGGCAGCACCGGATACAAAAGCTGCTGACGGAACCGGATGCGGAACCAGTCCTTTGTTGTCAGGCGCTGGCCCTTTTTCAGCTCCGGACGCCCAGCCTTTGCCGCAATGCCGGAGCATAGCAGGATCAGCTCAAATTTTGCCAGCTCGGAGGTCTGCAGCGTGACGCCGAACATCCGGATCCAGCGGCGGCAGCCGTTCAGCGGTGCGAAGGTCAAAGTGAACGCCAGCAGCGCCAGCACGACCCAGTAAGCAGGCTTTGCTGCCCAGCGCAGAAAGCGATGGTCCACAAAGCTCATGACGAACATGATGCCGAGGCCGATGCCCGCATAGATCAGCTGCACGCCGATATAGTGCAGGCTGCTGCCCATGCGCAGATAACCGGTAGTATAGCTGGCACTGTACAGCATCACAAGGCCGAACACGATGATGACGCCCAGCGTTGCCAGCCATTCGATCAGCAGCTGCGACCACGGGCCGGGGTCCCACTGGAACATCGGGGGGATGATTCTTCTTTTTTTCTGTCTGGTGGCCATCTGCCTTCCGTCCCTCTCTTCCATGCATCCGCTTCAGCGCACAAGGCGCATGGCCAGCAGCAGCCCGCACACGCTCAGGATACACATACTGTAAAATAGATTCACGGCCCCTGTGCCACGCTGTTCCAGCCAGCGGTGCAGCGGTGCGGTGCGGAACAGCGCCTTTCCGGCGATCCGGTAAGACAAAATCTGCAGCAGCACCATGCCGCCCTCTGTCCAGAACGGCAGCGCCAGCGGCACGCTTAGCTCTCCGTAGCCGATGCTCAGTGGGATGCATCCCACCGCACCGGCCAGAAACAGGCAGCCGCACTTGCCCGGGCGCAGCTTTGCGGGCGGGAAGTTCCACAGCAGAAATGCCATCAGCGCCCCGGCCAGTGCTGCCGGGAGCACCGCCAGCGGGAACCAGCTCAGCTGCGTTTCCAGCAGCATCAGCCCCAGCATGGAAACGAATGCCGCCCCGCAGACCGTGCCGTCCGCTCCGTCTGCGATGCGTCCGCACTCGGCCAGCGCCACCAGCAGCAGCCCGGCCAGCACCGGTGCCGCCGGGCACTGTACATAGCTGCCGCCCGGCAGCAAAAAGCCCGTGGGCAGGCAGCCGTTCAGCGCCAGAAGCCCCAGCACTGCCGCTGCTGCGGCAGCTTCCAGCGCAAGGCGCAGGGCACGCCGCAGCCCCAGCGGGGAGCGGCTGCGCAGCCGGGCAAGGTCATCGGCCAGACCGATGCCGCCGAACGCCAGCGAGCCGAACAGCCCGATGAGCAGCCGGGACATCATCCGGTCCTGCCCGCCCAGCAGCTGCGGCTGCGCGATGCAGGCCGCGACCCAGCCTACGCCCACAGCCGCCAGCATGCCGACCATCAGGCACAGTCCGCCCATGGTGGGAACATTCTGCTGCTTTTCCGGCTCTGCCGGGCCGCGTTCCAGCTCCCGCAGCATCGGAACCATCAGATTGCCGAGCGCCGCCGTCAGCGCAAACCCCAGCACCGACGCAACGATCAAGGCGAAACGAATCATTTTTCAGTCTCCATTTTTGCCAAAGCGTTATTCTTTGGCATCTTTCTGCTCTTTGTAGAAAATTTCCAGTACCTTTTCCAGCGCCATGCCACGGCTGGCCTTTACCAGCAGGGCATCACCCGGCTCCATCCGGTTCAGCAGGGCGTCGGCCGCCTCGCGGTAGTTGTCCGCGTGCATGGTCTTGACGCCCTTTGCTGCCGCCACAACAGCAGTTCGCTTTGCGTTTTCGCCGTAGGTCACCAGAGCGTACAGGTTGCTCTCGGCGGCCAGACATCCCAGCTCTTCGTGGGCGGAGCGGCTCAAATCGCCCAGCTCCAGCATATCGCCCAGCAGTGCGAACCGGCGCTTGCAGGGAAATTCCTTGAACATCGCCAGTGCAGCCTTCATGCTGTCAGGGTTGGCATTGTAACAGTCCTCAATGACGGTAATTCCCTTGCTGTGCACCACCTTCTGGCGGCGGCCGGTCTGCTCGAACTCCGACAGGCCCTTGATGACGCCCCGGGCGTCGCAGCCCAGACGGGTGGCAGCGCAGTAAGCGGCCAGCGCATTGGCCACATTGTGTTTGCCCATGGCGGGGATCTTGACCACGAAGGTGCCCTCTTCCTGATCTTCCAGCACAAAGCTCATGCCGTCGTCCTCCTGCCGGATGGACAGCGCGCAGACGTCTGCGTTCTCATCCACAAGGCTGAACCACACCGGGCACACATGCTCCGGCAGAGCGGCTTTGCGCAGGAAGGGATCATCGTAGTTCAGCACCAGCGGCGCGCCCTCGGGCAAACCGGCGCAGATCTCCAGCTTTGCCTTGCAGATGTTCTCCTGACTGCCCAGATTGCCGATG
>ENA-UOJD01003459-UOJD01003459.1-human-gut-metagenome-genome-assembly--contig:-P48-NODE-3459-length-11381-cov-5.682765_pt1 | contig 11381 bp, 17 predicted proteins | sample MGYA00242342_ERZ723889 | MGnify/ENA metagenome assembly ERZ723889
TACATCCTCCCCACGAAATTAAATTTTCAAATTAATGATACATCCTCCCCACGAAATTAAATTTTCAAATTAATGATACATTCTCCTCACGAACCCAAAATTCCAACCCCTAAAATTCCAAACCCAAAATTTGAAATTTCTTACCTACTTATGGTATAATATAAATATGGGGAGATGGTGTACCCATAACCTATATAAACCCTATCTAAAGGAGGTGAATTGCTAAATAATGGAGGATATAAACCAAAAACCCAAACCTAAATCTACGAAGTATGTCCCGCCCTACACCCTGGATTTCTCACTAAGCGATGCATCCGCGCGCCAAAAACTCGTAGATAATGTGCTGAGCGCAATGGAACGCTCTGGGCGAAAACCCAACCAAAAAGACCTGGACCTACTATCCAACTATCTCCTATGCGGAGAGGACCCCAACGGCTACAACCCAGTACGTTCCAAAGACGTAGAACTAGTCGGCTACTCCACTCCCTCACGCCCCAAAGAACAATCCTTGGAAGCCCTAGTGGAAAGCCCCACTTTTTCCGAAACTCTATTCCACCAAGGCCCTACCCGCTACACCACTCCAAAACCCAATTTGGAGCGCTCCTCTTTCGACCCATCACTAGGCGCCTCACCCCAAAATGGTGAGCCCCGCGCCACACAACCAAACCAGCAATCCAACGAAAAACCTACCCCTGCCTTGGAGTGCATGAGGGCTCTTTGGAAGCGTATCGACCGTCTGGATGACGCGCTGACCCATCCTGGTCTAACCTCCCAACAAACCTACCACTTACGTAAACTACTCATTGAGCTACGGCGCGAACAATACACCATAGGGGACTTTATAAAACCCCAAATCCAACTCCATTCCGTAGTCTAGGATAAGTACCGTGGAGGAGAAACCGAAAACGGCCTCCTTTGGGATACAGACGCATTTCCAATACTTCCAATGGGCCTATATAACGCGCGCCATCCACAAACTAAATTCTCTAAACCATATACGATAAACTTGCCTGATGAGCCTTTGCGCGAGCCAAAGAACAATTGTTTCTTGGACTTCCGTAATTGGAAGCACATTTACTGGATGAATGAGTTTAGAGAAGATTTGGAAGATTGGAGTGTAGGTGATGCGGAAAGCGCTATACCGGCTTTATACGCTACACTAGACTTCTACACCAATCTTGCCCATTTGCGCCCCGCGCAAAAACTTATATTCCAACTAAAATCCCAAAACTACACCAACAAGTTCATTTGTAGGGTACTCCACGAGAAACTAGGTGTAGACTACAGTGAACCCTACATTTCCACCATATACACCAAGCAAATTTGTGAAGGAATAGCTAACGCCGCGCAACTCCATTGGGATACTTTTTGCGCGCGCAAGAACCCCAAAAACTTCAAACAGTGCAAAGATTGCGGAGCAGTACTGCTTATGGATGCGCGCAATTTTGCGCGGTCTTCTCGCAATGCGGGGGGATGGAATTGCAGGTGTAAGTAGTGCGAGAAAGAGAGACGTAAGGCTCAGTAGTAATTGGGCATTTTACACAAAAAGATAGATAAATTTTTGGACTGCGCGCACATACAATTACGCAGTCTTGGAGGAAAACATTGCGTTATAGTAAGATAAAGAAATAGATTGGAGCCCAGGTAAGCTCCGAAGAACTACTCCGCTTTGTAGAGTAGAGTATGAAATTGAACCCCGTGGAATTTATGGGGCTTTTGAAGATTATGTGTGTTGATGGCTGGGTGAGAGGATGCCCTAGGGTGGGGGGTAGTTTACTGGGATTTTAGAGTAATAAGGTACCCAGTAGTTCCCCTCTTGAGCCTGCTACGCAGGCTCAAGAGGCAGAGGAAGTTGGATTTACTTCTGAATTAGAGGTGCGCGAGCCCATGAATTTGTAGGATGGAGGGGTACCTATTGAGGAAAATGATGCTACCCGCGCACTCAAAGTAGATGATGTAAGTGAGACATCTAATTGCGAGACTGATTTAGATTGCGCGGGCTCCATGAAAATGGAGCATGAAACCAAACCAAAATCCAAACCACACCGGAATGCGCGCCCTCTTGAGGAAATGCTATCGGAAGTAATTGATACATACCTCACTCTTGGACGAAAACAACGTCAAGAAATAGCGGTTCTCTTATACCAGATAACCGAAGAAAAGGAAAAAGAAACTTAGAAGTAAGGAGGCTAGATATGCCGACACCAAAGAAAAAAGTTATTTTCCAAGATTGCGAGAAATGCGGGCGCACGTATGATAGTTCTAACTATCTTCCCACCCGCTCTCCGCTTTGTCCTTCTGGGTATATTCATATTTGTAATAGGTGCTTAGAAAAGTGGTTTGCAGAATAGCCAGAAGAAACTAAATGGGAAGCTATTGACAAGATTTGCTAGTTGGTTGATGTCCCATTCATTCCTGCGCGATGGTAGAAGTTGTATGAGGACTAGAAAGAAAAAGCAATTTCTACCTATGTGGCTATATTCTAGTCTGCGGAATATGCCCACATTGGTTGGCGCGAATACCAAAAAAAGTATGAAGAACTACGAGAAGAAGGTACTCTAGATTATCAAGTTATTCCTGGGCTTGAAGCTCAACGACGCGAAGAGTTGAAACTCAAATGGGGTTCAAACTATGATGATGAAGAGTTATAGTATTTGGAGCGTCTCTTCCAAGGGGTACAAAATACCCAAAATATTAATGGAGACCTTCAAATGGACCAAGCATTGAAGCTTTGTAAGTTGAGCCTAATTATTGATAGCCGTATCCGCGAAGGCGCTGATATTGATAAGATGCTTGGGTCTTATGAGAAGCTGGTGAAGATTGGAGAGTTTACTCCAAAGAATGCAAAGAATGCAGAAGATTTTGATAGTATTGGTGAGCTCGCGGCCTATCTTGAAAAGACTGGTTTTGTGAATAAGTTTTATGATGGAGTAAAGCGAGATATTGTTGATATTACAATGAACAATATTCAGAATTTTTGTCAAAGACTTTATACTCAAGAACCAGGTATTGGTGAAGAAATTACAAAACGTATTGAGGCCCTTCAAACTGCGAAGGATATTGAGGATTCTATGGGTCTATTGGATAATTATACAAGTGATGAAATGACTCAAGAAGTTGATGATTATTTTGAGTCAGAAGATTTCGACCCAGGGGTGATTGAATGATTGATACACCAGGTAGTATAATTACTAAAAGTTGTCTGGTAGCTACTTAGAAATTTTATAAGAATGGATTTGAAGTTGAAAAAGGAGTTGTATTGACTCAACAAAAAATTGAAGCCAATCGTAAGTTATATGAATATTATATAAATTTATTTACTGCTTATCCTGACCTTTATCTTGACTTGATCACGCCCTCGTATGATAGTTTTAGTCTTTTCTTTTATTAGCGAATCTTCATCAGAGCTTCCATGCGTTATCGCTATCACTTTTGTACAGCTACACGTGCATTCTCGAAAACTTTTGTATCAGTTTTAGCACTTATTTTGAAGTGTATTTTTCTCCCTGGCACAAAAGCCTTCGTAGTCGCGCCTAACAAAAGTCAGGCCGCGAAGAATACAAAAGAAAAAATAATTGAAATCTATTAGCATTTCCCTCTTATACGAAAAGAAATAGTTGGTGGAGATATAAGTGATATGCCAGGTAATTTTGGCAAAGATTATATCACACTAACCTTCAAAAATCACTCAGTTCTTGATATAGTTGGCGCCCTTGATTCTACCCGCGGAGGACGTAGAAATGCAGGCCTTATCGATGAGGTGCGCGACCATGATGCAGATGCATTAAACAGTGTCGTTATCCCCTTATTGAATGTTGCGCGCCGTATGCCTAATGGTGAAGTAAATCCTTATGAACCTCATCAAGCTCAATTATACATGACATCGGCTTCTATGAAGTCTACGTATTGTTATGAAAAATTGATCGAACTTTTTGAACAAGAAATAATTGATCCGCATAGTTGCTTTGTATGGGGAACTTCTTATCAAGTGCCAATGGCTCACGGGCTTATAAGTAAATAGTTTATCAATGAAGTACGTAGTGCTTCGACATTCAAGTCTGATGACTTCGCGCGAGAGTATTGCAGTATATATACAGGTGGCTCAAATGAGTCTTGGTTCAACTACGACCGTATTTCCAAATATCGAAAAATTGTAAATCCAGAAACTCACCGAAAAAATATGAACGGCCACGATTTTTTCTACTTATTATCAGTGGATGTTGGCCGAATCGGTTGCCAAACTGTCGTTAGCGTTTTCAAGGTTTTCCGAAATCCAGAGGGTTTTAGAAGCAATCTTGTAAATATGTATGTACTTGGAAAACACGATTACGATCGCCATATGGAATATCAAGTACGCGATTTGAAACGCATTATAAAAGCTTTTGACCCATTAGAGGTTGTAATAGACGGTAATGGCCTTGGTTCAAGTATGCTTGATTTTATGTCTCGTCCAACCTTTGATAGTGAAGAAAATGTTCTGTCTCCTGCATATGGTAGTTTCAATGACGAAGATATGAAAAAGACCCAACCGCGCGATGCTATTCCCCTAGTTTATGTTATAAAAGCTAATGCCAAACTAAATAGTGAAATCCATAGTAATTGTTATTCACGCCTTTATAGCGGGAAGGTATTTTTACTTATAAAAGAACAAGAAGCTAAAAATAAGTTGATGGCAACTAAAGTAGGCCAAAAAATGAGCGTAGAAGACCGCGCGAAGCGTCTATTACCACATGAAATGACTACGCGCTTATGCGATGAGTTAGGTAATTTACGTCTCAAGCAAACTGGCAATCAACAAGATATCGCACTTGAACAAATCAATTCTCGATTTGGAAAAGATAAATTCTCTTCTTTCGAATATGGGTTATGGCGCATAAAAGAACTTGAAGATGAATACACTAAAAAGAAAGCCAAACGAATTGGCAAACGTATTTTGACCTTCTATACGGAGGCGAAATAAAAGGAGGTATAAATGGAAAATCAAAAAGAAACCCCTAAACGCCTCCATGACTTTTCACTTGATGCTTTCAAAGCTTCTATAAATGCTATGATAGCCACTAGTGATAGTGGTTATCATAGTATATATGAAATTGGAAGATTGCGTCGAGTAAAAGAATACAACGAGGAAGAAATAAAACGTATTATAGATAGTGGCACTTTACAATAGCAATAGGATTTATCTTATTCCTATTATTCTATTGATGGCTTCTATCGTAGAATTTGCATTTATTATGCTACAATTCTAAAGTATTTAGGCATACTAATTCCAGACCCTGCGTTTGGACATAGTATTACAGAAGAAAACATTTCCCGTCGTTATCATAAGGCCTTAGACTTTATTGATAAAGCATCAATACCAGCATTGGCAACTAATATGATGATAAAGGCTGTAGTATATGGCGTATATTATGGAGTAATACAAACATTAGATAAGGAACATTTTGCAATTTTAGATTTACCCATTGGTTATTGTTATACACGATATAAAGACGCCAGTGGGAACGACCTTATTGAATTTGATTTACGCTATTTTGCTACTTTGAGTGAAGCTGATGGCACTAGAGAGCGCGCCCTGCGTGCTTATCCTAAAGAGATAGTGCGTGCTTGGAAACGTTGGGAAAATGGAAAGGGAAGTTAGTACTATCTCATTCCTTCATCCATTGGAATTTGTATTCCTTTCTTTGATGGACGGCCTTTCTTTTTACCATCTATTCCTGCAATTGTAAATTATCGTGACTATGAAGCCATGGAGAAGAAAAAGGATGCCGATGAGATTAAGAAAATCTTAATCCAAAAAATTCCACATCTCACTTCTAGTGGTGAACTTCTTTTTGAACCTCCCGAAGCTGAAGAAATTCATCGTGGCACTGTTAATATGTTGAAAAATAATAGTAATATTAGTGTACTTACAACGTATGCAGATGTAGATGTATAGGGAACAAATACTCAAAATGAAAGTGTAACAAAAAATAATCTTGAAAAAATAGCTAATACAGTATATCGTGCTGCCGGCGTTAGTTCGAATATTTTTGCTTCTACAAGCAATTTAGCTTTGACAGTATCGCTTCAAAATGACCTTGCGATGGTTATGCCTGTCGCGCAAAAAATTGCGAATGTATTTACTAATGCAGTGAATACGATGTTTGGCAATTCCATTGTAAGATTTAAGTATAATATTCTTCCTATTAGTTATTATAATGAGAAAGAATTTTTGGATAATACTTACAAAGGTGCTACTACTGGATATAGTTTTATTCTTCCTGCTTTAGCTATGGGGTTAAATCAAAAAGACATTGTAAATGTAAAAGACCTTGAGAATGATTTACTTGGTTTGCGCGAACGCCTTATCCCACTTCAAACATCTTACACAGAAAGTGGTAGTTCGATAGGTAATGGCGCTGGTAGGCCAAGCTTACCAGATGATTAGAAATCAGATAAAACTATTCGCAATATCTAGTCTCAAGGCGCCGGTGAAGATGGAGGCAATGAATAATGGAAGACCAGTTGAAAGATTTTCAACGGCAACTCCAAGTAGTTGTCTATGAAATAAAATCAAAATTTAATGAAATTAGTAGCATAGCCCGCGCACGCATTTTTTATAAGGGGTAGAACAGGAATGCTACTTATATAACAGAGGAGTTCGCAGAAAAACTTTTAGCAACAGTCCCCTACACTCCAGTAAAGGGTATTTGGGATGAAACTAAAGCAGATTTTCTTGACCATGGTGAAAGCCGTACACAAGGTAAGATTTACGGAGTTGTATTGGCTGAGCCTAATTTTGCTTGGGAAGACTTCATAGATAAAGATGGCGTTACACGAACTTACGCTTGCGTTGATGTTCTTGTATATACTGAAATTTATCCAGAAGCAAAATATATTGTTGGGAAATCTTTGTCTATGGAATTACTTCCAAAAACAATAAAAGGTAAATGGGAAGAGATAGATGGTACACAAGTTTTCGTATTTTCTGAAGCTTCCTTTGCTGGCCTCCAAGCATTAGGTGATGATGTAGAACCTTGCTTTGAAGGTGCGGCTTTCTTCGAACTTTTTAACCAGATGTAGGAACTCTACAGTAAAATACAGCAATATAATTTGAAATCAGGAGGAAAGAGCATGGAAATCAATTTCAAGCTTTCTGATAGTCAGAAGTATGATTTGATTTGGAAAGCCGTAAATCCTGAATATACAGAGGAAGGCGGTTGGGTTTGCTCAACTTCCGTTTGCGATGTATATGATGATTACGCGTTGTGCTATGACTACGAAAATGCGCAGTATTTTCGTCAGTATTACACAAAGAATGAGGATAGCATTACTCTCGGTGATAAAGTCAATGCTTATATCATTGAAGTCACTGAGAGCGAAATGAATGCTCTTAATGCTCTGCGCGCCCTCAATGGTGGAAACTATGAAAAGGTTGATGAGAATTATACTGCTCTTAAAGAGCAAAATGAACAATTCTCTGCCACTATTACTGAGCGCGATGCGAGTATTGAGGAGTACAGTACGCAGATTACCAATCTCCAAAATGAGCTTGAAACTGCGAATAATAACTTAGCTACTACGCAGGCTGACCTTGAAGTTGCGAATAACTCTCTCAACGAAGTCACCGCGGAGCGTGATAGCTTGAAAGATTACCAGCATACAGTGGAAACTGGTAATAAGAAAAAAATTATTGAAAAATATGCTTTAAAGTTGGATGATGAAGTCGTCGCTAACTACACTGCGAAGATTGATGAGTACACTGTGGAAAGCCTTGAAAAGGACCTCTCTTATGAGCTTGTTAAGGCCACGCCGTCTATCTTCTCGGCTACTGAGCCGACTGTTATTCCCAAGGCGGACACCCCGCTTTCTGGAATTGAAGCAATTTTAAATCAATATAAGTAATGGAGGGTAAAACCTAATGAGCAAGAAATTTGAAATCGATCTCTACTCTCAGTTAGAGTTGAATAACGTTGCCTTCCGCCGCGATGGTCGTATTGAGGCCCAGTGTGCGTTAGACGAAGGCTTTAGTGAAGCCCCTGCCGAGAATGGTATGCTTCTTGCTGTTGACAAGGCCAATGGTCTTATCAAGCTTCCTGTTGATGGCTCTCTTCCTATCGCTTTGAATTACACTGCTGAGCATATGTATGATGAGCGTAAGATGGGTCTTAAGAACTTCTGCCTCCGTCCGGAGGATGGCTTCTATCCTCGTATGGGCTATCTGTCTGTGGGAGACCTTTTCACTACAAACTGCCTGTGCTACAATGAAAGCGATTTTACTGATAAGATCGCTCTTGAGGAAGCTCTTGGTAAGCTTGGTGAAACTGTTGTTTATGGTGGTGCTGATGCGTCTGGTCGTATCTGCCTTTCTAAGGAAAAGCCTGCCTTTGGTCCTGTGCTTAAGGCTGTTAAGTTTTATACTATGCCCAATGGCGAGCCTGGCGTAAAGTTCCAGGTCATTGGTTAATCTAAGGAGGAGGTAAATATAATGGCTACTATTGCTGAAATTAAAGAATTAGCTCTTCATGCAGCCAAGGGTACTGCTCCTGCTAATTTTAGTGAGAAGAACGTGAATGATGCTCTTCGTGGCGAAATGGCTGCGATGTGCAGTTCTATCAATGAGTTCCGTCGTAATCAGTACGACATTTTCCAGATTATGATTGAGACTGCGGATGAGGTTGTTCCTCCCAAAGTCATTGCCCGTATGGGTTCTTTCGCAGAAATCAAGTCCGTTCCCCAAGGAACCAAGGCCATCTTCCGCAAGAAGGTTGGAAAGAATCGCGCGAAGAGCTTTGTAACTCGCGTTGGTCTTTCTGGCGTATATGAGACTTTCCGTCTTGATGCTGAGGAATATGAAGTTAATGCTAAGGCTATTGGCTCTGCTGGCACTATTGATTTTGAGCGTTTCCTTGATGGCGTTGAAAGCATGGCCGATATTATGGATATTATTGTTGAAGGTCTTGAAGATGCGGCCTACATCGAAGTTGCTCGTTGCCTTATGGGTAGCTTAAACAATGTCAAGCGTCCTGTTGCTAATCAGTATATTGATAGTGCTTTCAATGCTGCGAATCTTCAGAAGCTTGTCAACACCGTGAAGATGTATGGCGACGGCGCCGTTATTTTCGCGGCTCCTGAGTTCATTGCTGCTATGGGTCCTGACGCGATTGTTCCTGCGATTGCTGGCGTTGCTCAGGGTATTTATTCTCCCGATGACATCGAGAGCATCCATAATCTTGGTCGTATCCGCATTTTCCGCGGTTGCCCGATTGTTGAAATCCCCCAGGGATTTGTGGATGATAGCAATACTTCTACTTGGGTCAATCCTCAGTTTGCTTATGTCTTCCCCGCTGGCCGTGAGAAGGTTGTAAAGTTTGTGTTTGAGGGCGATACTCAGATGTGGCTCCGTGATAATCGTGACCAGTCTATGGAAGTTAACTTCTATAAGAAGATGGGTGCCGCGATTCATACGTTCAATAACTGGGGTATTTACCAGAATACCGGTATTGCCGATACCTCTGCGCAACCCTACGGTTTCTAATTTAGATAACTAATTTATAATATATAGGTGGGGAGGCCTCCATTGCCTCCCCAACCGGAGTAAAAGGAGAGAATTGTAATGGATGCTGAATATAAAGTAAAAGTTTCCAGTCAATGTACTGGTCATGTGGGACTTACAGTTCCCAATCGTAATTTTGTGCGTAACTGGTCAAAAAAGGGACAAACTATTCCTATTCCTTTTGAAGTTCTTGAAGAAGCAATCTTTGATGAGGGCTTTATGAATATGATTAATCAAGGTATACTTCATATTGATGATCTTGCGGCCGCCAAGGAACTAGGTCTTGAGCCAGAAGATGCCAAAGCTCCTGTGAATCATAAAGTATATTCTGATGGTGATTTGAAGTATATGTTGAATTTTGATAAGCAAGCTGACTTTGAAGAAAAGTTTTTGGCTATGCCTCGTGAACAGCAAATGCAGTTAGTTGATATGGCTGTAGATATGCGTGTGCGTGATGGCAATAAAATTGCATTTATCAAGAAAGTGCTTGGTTTAGATATTGACAAGGAGATTTCTTTTGACCTTAGAATGAAGGAGGAGTAATATGGGTACTCCTTACTCACAAGTGTATGACGCATTCACTTCGAAAATTCTCGACGATGAATGGCAAACTTGGGACGATCCCGAAATGGTTGCCGCAGATATGCGTCAACTGCTTGAAGATGGAATTGTCCACTTTAAGTTCCCCAGAACTTCTCTTACTAGAGATGATGATGGTTTTACCAATACTCTGAATGCCACTGAAATTCAGATTATTGCTACATATATGAAAATTGAGTGGTTAGATAGATGTATTTTGACATGGTAGCATTTGAAGCCATTGTATAGTGAAGCTGACTTTTCTCAAGCAAATCTTATTGACAAGTTTACCAAATTACTTGATAAGGAATGGACGCGCGCCCGCAAACTGGAAGCTAATTATTACCGTTCTGTGGACGAAAAGCCATGGCCTTTCCGCAATATGGCAGGTAATTGATATGGAACAACTTGATGAAAAGACAGTATGGGATGGGTATATAAATTAGTTTCGTAATAAATTATTTGGACTTCTTTGTGAATTTGAGAAACAGGGAGAATGGGAAAAATTTCTCGATAGCCTATTGATTGAATTAGGTGGTTTTGATAGCTCCCATAAGTCTATAAATTATTATAAATTGTCTCATAATATGAATTAGTTGCGCTATGTGAAATATGAATATTTTCGTAGTATAATTTTTGAGTGTATGGGACTTTTATCAAAGATAAAATGAATTACTATGATGAAGTTTATTTGAAACGTCTAAATAGATATGGAACTGATTTTGCTTCACGAGTACAAGGTTAGCGCGAAGCTGATTGGATGAGATATAAGTCTATGTCTACTTATAAGGTTGAATTTGAAGATGAAGAAGGAAATAAACTTTCTGGAACTCTTGAACCAAATAAGCAAGACGAGACAGAAACTACTCAATGGTTGTTTTTAGATTTAGATAAAAAGTATCCTGCTGGTACTATTTTTCTAATTTCTGGAAAGCATAGTGAAAATCGCTGGATGATTTTGTTTTTGCGCGAGACACAATCAAAAGGTTATAATAAGTATATGGTGCTAAAACTGACCCATCTTATTCAGTGGAAAGATAGGGAAGGCGCGCAACACGAAAGTTGGGGCTATTTCTTTGGTAAAATGGATAGAATTATTTATGATGTAATTCGTTCTACAGCAAAAAATCCCAACTATCAAGACCCTGATAAGGAAACTCATATTATTATGCCGACCAATCGAAATTTGAAACGAGAAGATTATCTTGTTATTGATGAAGAGGGGTATATCGTAACAGGTTATGATTTGAGTTCCACCCCAGGTGTA
>ENA-UOJD01003466-UOJD01003466.1-human-gut-metagenome-genome-assembly--contig:-P48-NODE-3466-length-11375-cov-11.255035_pt1 | contig 11375 bp, 8 predicted proteins | sample MGYA00242342_ERZ723889 | MGnify/ENA metagenome assembly ERZ723889
TTGAGAAATTAATGAATATGTTTACATAAATTGAAAAATATTATATAATATAATTAAATCCTAGAATTAGGAAGATTAAAAAAACGGAGGAACAAAATAATGTTCAAAAAAATTCTGGTTGCAGCAATTACAGTAGCTACATCTGTTGGAGGAGGTATTGGAATTCTTTCTTCTACTTTTGAAGAAATTGATAATTCATATGCCCAAGACATTCAGATATTTACTGAGGAAACTACACCGGTATCTATGCCAATAACTACAGTTACAGCAACAAGTATGGTAACTACTGTGACAACAACGATTGCAGAAACAGCGGTATCTATCGAAGCTGTTGCAGAAGAGGTCGAAAAATCTTCAGATGAAGAGGAACCTTCAGATGAAGAGGAACTTTCAGATGAAGAGGAATTTTCGTATGAAGAGGAATCTTGGTATGAAGAGGAATCTTGGTATGATGAAGAATCTTGGTATGATGAAGAATCTTCGTATGAAGAGGAATACTCATATGATGAAGAGCCTTCATATGGTTCTGACACATATTTGCTCGCATATGCGATGTCTCGTGAAGCCGCATATGGTGATTACACGGATGCCACATATGTAGCAAATGTTGTCCTAAACAGAGTTGACGACCCTGATTTTCCAGATACAGTTTTGGGGGTTCTTGAAGCTGAAGGCCAATACCCATGGAACATATCATATTACCCTAGAGAGGATATATATGATACAGAATTTTTCCGGATAGCAGAAAATCTGTTAGCTGGAGATAGACCACTGCCGAGTACGGTTGTGTATCAGGCACAGTTCGTGCAAGGAAGTGAAGTTTACTGTACAGTAGGGGTGCACTATTATTGCTATAAATAGGTGCGCTCATCCTCAAAGACGGCAGGCATTTTATTTGCCTGTTGTTTTTTTATAAAACCCGATTTTTTACCTTCTTGACTCCAGAACATTTTTTTGGTATTATTATGTATATCAAAAAAGGAGGAATAAATATGGAATATAGATATAAACCTCAAGGAGTATGTTCATCAGAAATAATAATAAATGTAGAGCATAATATAATAAAAGATATAAAAGTAATTAATGGTTGTGATGGAAATTTAAAAGGAATATCAAAACTATTAATTGGAATGAACATAGATGATGTAATATCAAAACTAAAAGGAATAAAATGCGGATTTAAAGATACATCATGTCCAGACCAAATTGCTAAAGCTCTTGAAGAAATAAAAAGAGCAATGTAAAAGGAGTTTAAAAAAGAATGAATGAACTTTGTAAAGACTTAGAAGAAAATCAAAAGTTCTTAGAGCTAATAACAAATATAAAAAATAAAAAAGGCCCGATAACTGTATCGGGCTTATCTGACGTGGGAGAAGTGCAATTTATTTCAGCAATAAAGGATTTAACAAAACAAAATATTTGCATAATTACATATAACGAATTACAAGCAAAAAGAATAGCAAAAGACCTAAAATATTTTTGTGAAAATATAGAAGTATTTCCAAAAAGAGAAATAGCAACATATGACTATATTGTAGAAAGCAAAGACTTACCATATGAAAGAATAGAAGTACTAAATCAAATATATAGGAATAAGGCTAATATAGTAATAACAACAATAGAAGCAGTTATGCAAAAGATGATTGCAAAGGACACTCTATATGAGAACGTATTAAAACTAAAAGTAGGAAATGAATGCAAATTAGAAGAACTAAAACAATATCTTACAAACTTAGGATATGAAAGATCAGATATGGTAGAAGGAAGAGGACAGTTTAGCGTAAGAGGTGGAATTGTAGATATTTCTTTAAATGATAAATATGGAGTAAGATTAGAGTTTTGGGGAGACGAAATAGATTCAATAAGAAAGTTTGATATATTATCACAAAGGTCAACAGAAATGAGCGAAAGTATAGAAATATACCCATCTCATGAATTCATATTAGAAAAAAGTTTAGAAGAAATAAAACAAAAATTAAATGAATATAAAAAATGTTCAGAAGAAGATAAAGACTTAATAAATTCTGGAAATTATTTAAGCAAAGTAGATAAATATTTTGATTTATTTTATGAAAAATCATCAAATTTTTTAGACTATGTAAAAGATAAATATTTATTAATTTTTGATGAAGAAACAAAAATTAAACAAAGAATAGATAACATAAAAATAGACAATAATAATCTTATAAAAAGCATCTCAGAAAAAGGAAGAATAGTTCCAGATTCAATAGAAGCTATAAGTGAATATTCATATGATTTAGATAAACTAAATTACATCGATTTAGAAAAAACAGATATAGCATTTGGAAATAATATCTATTATTTTAAATACAGAGATGTAAATTATTATCGTGCAGAAACAGAAATCTTATTAAATCAGTTAAAAGAGTCAATTGATTTAAAAAGAAAAGTTGTTATATTAGGTGGAAACGAAGAAAATTCAAGAAAAATTTCTATACTATTAACAGATAATGATATTCCACATCGCTATGTAAAAAATTTAAATAAAGTAAATTTTGGCGAAATAGTAGTAACAACAGGTGCTTTATCTTCAGGTTTTGAATGCACAGATACAAAACTACTAGTAATAAGTAGTGACGAGTTTTTTGTAGCAAAAACTAAAAAAAGAAAAGCAAACAATGTATTCAAACAAAGTGAAAAAGTAGTATTTGCAGATTTAAAAATTGGAGATTATGTAGTTCATAAAATTCACGGAATTGGGCAATATATAGGTGTAAATACTATAAAAACAGGAGATATAACAAAAGATTATATAAAAATAAGATATAAAAATGACGATATTTTATATGTTCCAACAAACTCTTTAGATTCAGTACGAAAGTATGTTGGAGGAGAAGGCTCTCCTAAAATCTACAAGTTAGGAGGAAAAGATTGGTCAAATACTAAAGCAAAAGTAAAAAATAATTTAAGAGAAATAGCAAGAGATTTAATAGAGCTATATGCAAAAAGGCAAAAAGCAAAAGGTCATGCTTTTTCAAAAGACAATGAATGGCAAACACAATTTGAAAATAGTTTTCAATATGTAGAAACAGACGATCAATTACGATGCATAGAAGAAGTAAAAAAAGATATGGAAAATTCAAAACCAATGGATAGACTACTTTGTGGAGATGTTGGTTATGGAAAAACCGAAGTTGCATTAAGAGCAGCTTTTAAATGTGTAATGGATCAAAAGCAAGTTGTATATTTAGTGCCAACAACAGTTTTAGCAGATCAACAATACGAAAATTTTAAAGAGCGAATGAAAGAATATCCAATAAGAGTTGCAGTACTAAACAGATTTAAAACCAAAAAAGAGCAAGATGAAATAATAAAAAAATTAAAACTAGGTGAAATTGATATTGTGATAGGAACACATAGAGTTTTAAGTAAAGATGTTGAATTTAAAGATTTAGGTTTACTAATAATAGATGAAGAGCACAGATTTGGTGTCAAAGATAAAGAAAAAATAAAGCAATTAAAAAATACAGTAGATGTATTAACAATGACTGCAACACCAATACCAAGAACACTTCACATGTCTATTGTTGGAGTAAGAGATATGTCTGTAATATATGAACCACCACAAAACAGAAAGCCAGTTCAAACATATGTTATGGAATATGACACAGAAATAATAAAAGAGGCAATAACAAAAGAGCTTGAAAGAGGTGGCCAAGTATATTATTTATATAACAATGTAGAAGGAATAGAAAAAAAAGCAGCAGAAATATCAAGCTTAGTAGATGAAGCAAAAGTAGGATATGCTCATGGAAAAATGACTGGTAAAGAAATAGAAGAAATAATGTTTGATTTTGTTAGTAAAAAGACTAATGTTTTAGTATGTACAACAATACTAGAATCTGGAATAGATATACCAAATGCTAACACAATAATAGTAGAAAACGCAGAAAGGTTAGGTCTTGCCCAATTATACCAAATAAGAGGAAGAGTAGGCAGAAGTAATAAACAAGCATATGCATATATAATGTATAAAAGAGATAAAATATTATCAGAAGTAGCAGATAAAAGATTAAAATCTATAAAAGAATTTACTGAATTTGGATCTGGATTCAAAATAGCAATGAGAGACTTAGAAATAAGAGGAGCAGGAAGTCTATTAGGTGAAATACAACATGGACATATGGAACAAGTAGGTTATGATATGTATTGTAAATTATTAGATGAAGTTGTAAAAGAAATGCAAGGATTTGAAATTGAAGAAGATATTGACATTCAAATAGATATAAATATTTCAAGTTATATACCAGATGAATATATTAGTGACTCAAGCCAAAAAATAGAAATTTATCAAGATATAGCATTGTGCAATACCGAAGCGGATATTCAGGATGTAATAGATGAAATAATAGATAGATATGGAGTAATGCCAGAGGAACTAGAAAATCTAATCGAAATTGCAAGAATAAAAGGCTTAGCTAAAAGTGCAAATGTAATAAAAATTGCACAAAAAGGAGAAAACTTTGTATTCTACTTTAATGCTAAAAAGTTTGAAGCAGATATATCTAACTTAGTGCAAAAGTACAAAAATACAATACTATTTTCACAAGCAAAAGATCCATATATTACTCTAAAACTTAAAGAGCTTAATGATAAGAAAAAATTAGAAGCAATAAAGCAATTTTTGAAGGATTGTGGAAAATAGGGAAGAGGTGAAAAAAACATGCAAATAATAACAAGTAAAGATAATGAGTTGATTAAAAATATTAAAAAGCTTAAAGATAAAAAATATAGAGATGCATATAATAAATATATTATAGAAGGTGTTAAATTAATTGAAGAAGCTATTCAGGAAAAAGCTGAAATTGAACATATTGTCATATGCGAAGATTGTATGAAAGAAGATTGTATAGATAAAAAATTAACATACGAAATAGCGAAAAATAATTGCATATATGTAAATAGTAAAGTATTTAATTTAATAACAGATGTTTCAAATCCACAAGGAATATTAGCAGTGGTAAAAAGAACAGAAAAATCACAAAAAATAAATTATAATGAAGACATAATAATTGTATTAGATGGAATTCAAGATCCAGGAAATTTAGGGACAATTTTAAGAACTGTTGATAGTGCTAATTTAAAACAGATAGTAATTTCGAAAGATACAGCAGATGTATTTAATTCTAAAGTAGTAAGATCTACTATGGGGGCTATATTTAGAGTAAATGTTATAAAATCAGAAGATTTAATTCATGATTTAATTAATATGAAAGAGCACGGATTTAAAGTTGTAGCTACATCATTAGATACAAATGATAGTGTATATGATATAAATTACATGAAAAAAGTAATTGTAATAGGAAATGAAGCAAATGGAGTTTCTAAAGAAGTTCAAGAAATTGCAGATAACAAAGTTAAAATTCCAATGCTTGGAAAAACAGAAAGTTTAAATGCTTCTGTTGCTGCTGGCATTATGATTTATGAATATATAAGAGAAAAATTGGGAAAATAAATATTATTAATTACAGTTTTGTATATTAAAATAAGCTGTTCAAAGGAAAATTATCTACTTACCGAAATGTAACCAGCTTCAATGTTATACAAGAAAAATTTTTAAAAAATTATTGAATTAATTTATGTAAAATGATATAATATCCAAAATTAATACAAAAAATGTTGATTAGGACATAATTAAATAATCAATTATACACAGTGATTTTGGGAGAGTGAAAACCAAAATATAACATTATTTAATTCCTACCTATGAGTGAAATAGAAAACTATTTCCGGTCAAAAACCGTTAAAATGATAAAGTTAAAAAAAGGATGGTACCGTGCAATAAGCACGCCTTGGTACTATCCTTTTTTATTTTATATAAGTTCATAAAAATAAAGGAGAGATGAGTATGAAAAATAATGAATTTGTAAAGGAAATTACTAACATTGATGAAGATTTTGCTAAATGGTATACAGATATTGTATTAAAAGCAGAGCTTGCAGATTACACAGATACCAAAGGTTGTATAGCAATAAAACCATATGGATATGCGATATGGGAAAATATACAAAAATATACTGATGAAAAATTTAAAAAAGTAGGAGTAAAAAATGTTTACTTTCCAGTACTTATTCCAGAAAATTTATTACAAAAAGAAAAAGATCATGTAGAAGGATTTGCACCAGAGGTTGCGTGGGTAACAGAGGCCGGTGGAGAAAAATTAGATGAAAGATTATGTATAAGACCAACATCAGAAACTATTATTTCTACAATGTATTCAAAATGGCTTAGCTCTTGGAGAGATTTACCAATGGTATATAATCAATGGTGTAATGTTTTAAGATGGGAAAAAGAAACAAGGCCATTTTTACGCTCTAGAGAATTTTTATGGCAAGAAGGACACACAATCCATGAAACTGCAGAAGAAGCTAAGGCAAGAACTTTACAAATGTTAGAAATTTATGCAGATGTTATTGAAAATTTATTGGCAATACCTGTACTAAAAGGTGAAAAAACAGAAACAGAAAAATTTGCAGGAGCAGAATCAACATATACTGTAGAGACGTTAATGCATGATGGAAGAGCTTTACAAGCAGGAACATCACACTATTTTGGTCAAAATTTTACAAAGCCATTTGATGTAAAATTTCAAAACAGGGAAGGAAAAGAAGAATATGCATATCAAACGTCTTGGGGAATTACAACTAGATTAATAGGTGCAATAATAATGGCTCATGGAGACAATAGAGGATTAAAATTGCCACCAAAGGTTGCACCAATTCAAGCGGTAATAGTTCCAATAGCAATGCATAAAGAAGGAGTAACTGAAAAAGCAAGAAATTTGTATGAAGAACTAAATAAAAAGTATAGAATGGAATTAGATGATAGAGAGCAATATTCGCCAGGATATAAATTCAATGACTGGGAAATGAGAGGTGTTCCAGTAAGAATAGAGCTAGGTCCAAAAGATATAGAAAACAATAGATGTATAGTAGTTAGAAGAGATAATCAAGAAAAAATAGAAGTTTCTTTAGATAATATAAATGAAAAATTGAATGATATATTAAATGAGATACAAACTAATATGTTTAATATGTGTAAAGAAAATGTAATTAAAAAAACTACTATTGCTACAAATATGGATGAATTTACAAAAAATCTTGAAGAAAATCAAGGCTATATAAAAACAATGTGGTGTGGTAGTGCAGAATGCGAAGATAAAATTCACGAATTAACAGGTGCAAAATCAAGATGTATACCATTTAATCAAGAGCATTTATCAGATACATGTGTATATTGCGGTAAAAAGGCTGAAAAAATGGTTTATTGGGGAAGACAATATTAAAGTGCGGAGAAGTACAGAAAAGTCCTAAAAGAAAGTAAATCTTTTAGGACTTTTTGTAAATAAGAAAAATAAAAATCATGCATATTTGGTAATTTCAGGGAATATAATAATACTAATATTATTATAGGAGGACATGCCATATGCGTTCACAATATGTGAAAGAAACTATAATTGAAGAAAAGAGCGAAGACGAAAAAGATAGAGAATTAATGTTAACAATTTTACAAACTAAAAAGAGCTTACAAGAGGCCAACATAAATTACGAGTATGCAGAAGGAAAGTTGATTGACTATTTTTTATATACTATGAAAGCTGAGCAAGCAAAGTTAGATTATTTAATAGGAAAAGCAAAATCAAAGGGACTTTCTTTAGAAATTATAGATAGTATAAATATTAAAAATGGATAAGTCAAGTAAGGACGGAGATTTTCAAAGATGAAAATCTCTGTTTATTTTTATAAAATTAATCAAACATTTATATAAAATTCACAAAATAGACAATATTATCATATAAAATATATAATAATTTATCAAATAAAAAATTACTATTAAAAGTATAATGTATTTTATAATATTAATGAAGTTCTAATTTGAGCAATAGAAATTTAAGGAGGATAAAATGGACAATATTTTATTAGATTATAGCTTAATAATATTATCATTAGTAATAACATTATTAGCACAATTATATATTAATTATAATTATAAAAAATTTTCAAAGAAATCAAATAATACAAATGTAACAGGGGCAGAAGCAGCAAGAAGAATATTAAATAGTAATGAACTACAAAATGTAAGAATAGAGCAAGTAGGAGGAAATTTAACAGACCATTATGATCCAAAAAATAAAGTAGTGAGATTATCAAATGATATTTATAATGGAACATCTATAGCTGCAGTTAGTGTAGCTGCACACGAATGCGGACATGCAATACAAGATAAAAAAGGATATCTATTTTTGCGTATAAGAAGTGCAATAATACCAATTGTAAATTTTGCATCTTATGCTGGATATTTTGCAATATTAATAGGAATATTTTTTTCATTTTTAAATGCATTAAAAATAGGTATTGCCATGGAACTTATAATCTTATTATTTCAAATAATTACATTACCAGTAGAGTTCAATGCATCAAATAGAGCTTTGAAGCAAATAAAAGAATTAGGTTTACTAGATTCAAATGAAATAATTGGGGGAAGAAAAATGCTTACATCTGCTGCAATGACTTATGTTGCAAGTGTTGCAAGTGCAATTATACAAATTTTAAGATTATTATTAATATTCCGTGGTAGGGATGATGATTAGTAGGAAAAGATATATAAAGTAAGAATAAAATACAAGCCACTCATAATATGAGGGGCTTAAATTAATAGTACTAACACTTAAATATGGACATAAAAAGTTTAACTTAAATTTTATTGAAAATATTAAAACTTTAAACTATAATAATACCATACACAATAGATGTAGGATTATTAATAAAACACAAAAAAATAGAAATATTAAATTCAATAAAAACTGAAGGAGTGACATTTTAATGTTAAAATTAAAAAATATAAAAAAAAGCTACAAAACAGGCGATTTTGTACAACAAGCTCTAAAAGGTGTGAGCTTAGACTTTAGAGAGAACGAATTTGTAGCAATACTTGGAACAAGCGGAAGTGGAAAAACAACATTATTAAATATAATAGGAGGATTAGACAGATATGACACAGGAGATTTAATAATAGATGGAAAATCCACAAAAGATTTCAAAGATAAGGATTGGGATTCATACAGAAATAATTCAGTAGGATTTATCTTTCAAAGTTATAATTTGATAGGGCACATATCAGTATTAGAAAATGTAGAAATGAGCATGACATTAAGTGGCGTATCTGCCAAAGAAAAAAAGAAAAGAGCTTTAGAAGTTCTTGAGAGAGTTGGATTAAAGGAACATGCAAATAAAAAACCAAACCAGTTATCTGGTGGTCAAATGCAAAGAGTTGCAATAGCTAGAGCATTAGTAAATAATCCAGAAATTATACTTGCAGATGAACCAACAGGAGCACTAGATTCTGTTACATCAGTTCAAATAATGGAACTAATTAAAGAGATAGCCAAAGAAAAATTAGTCATAATGGTAACACATAATCCAGAGCTTGCTAAAGATTATGCTACAAGAATTGTAAATGTAAAAGATGGAGAAGTTATAAGTGATTCTAATCCAATAACTGAAAATGAGACATCAGAAAAACAATATAAATTAAAAAAGACCTCAATGGGATTTTTTACAGCATTAAAATTATCATTTACAAATATATGGACTAAAAAAGGAAGAACATTACTAACAGCATTTGCATCTAGCATAGGAATAATTGGTATAGCGATAATACTTAGTTTATCAACAGGATTCCAAACAAAAATAGATGAGTATATGAAAGATGCAATGGATCAATTTCCAATAATAATAAATCCAACAGTAACAGAGATGGACGAAGAAACTATAAAACAGCAGTCAGAAGAGATGTCTAGTATAATGAAGGGAACTGCAGAATATGCAAATACAGATGAAGTTATATTATATGATTCAACATTAAGTAGTATACAGCATAAAAATGTAATTTCACAAGAATATAAAGATTACTTAAGTAATATTGATAAAGATACATGTAGTAGTATAGGATATATTCATATAGCATCTATGAATGTGCTAAGAAAAGTAAATGATAAAGTAAAGCCAGTATCATTTGCAGGCGGAGTTAATCAAGAGGCACAAAGCAGTGCAAGTGGAATGACAAATATGTCTGTTACTACATATCCAACAATGCTTGATGAAAATAGAAGTTATTTAAAAGAGTATTATGATGTGCTAGCAGGACAATACCCAGAAAATTCGACTGATGTAGTCTTAGTTGTAGATTCAAAAAATAGAGTTGATATAAATACAATGAAAAGCTTAGGTTATGATACAGATAATATTGAAACTATAAAATTTAATGATATTATAGGAACAGAGCTAAAACTAGTTTCTAATGATGATTATTACTCAAAAACACAATTTGGAACTTTTGCACCAAATAGTGATTATAACACAATGTATGATTCTGAAAACAATATTACATTAAAAATAGTTGGTGTTATAAGATCAAAACCAAGTGTAAAAATATCATTACTTGCAGGAGGAATTGCATATAGTAATGAACTAGCAGAGCAATATATTGAAAAAAATGTAAATTCTGAAATTGTAAAAGCGCAAAATGAAGCGGATTTCAATATACTAACAAGACAAAGTTTGAATGATGAAGATGAAAAAGAGCAAATGATTTGGTATTTAGGAGGAACTAAAGTTCCAGCATGTGCAATAATTTATCCAACGTCATTTGATAAAAAAGAAGATTTAGTAGCATATTTAGATAAATACAATGAAGGAAAAGAAGACAAAGATAAAATAATTTACACAGATTTATCTGAAACATTAACAGGAATGACATCTGGAATAATGGATGGAATAACAATAGTATTAGTTGCTTTTTCAGCAATATCACTTGTAGTGTCAACAATAATGATTGCAATAATAACATATATTTCAGTTTTAGAAAGAACAAAAGAAATTGGAATATTACGTGCAATTGGAGCTAGAAAAAAAGATATAACTCGAGTATTTAATGCAGAAACATTTATAATAGGACTATGCTCTGGTGCACTAGGAATTATAATTGCAGAGCTACTAATAGTTCCAATAAATAAACTACTGCTAAATTTAACAGAATTAGAAAATGTAGCGAGTTTAAACCCAATACATGCAATAATTTTAGTTACGATAAGTGTAATTTTAACATTAATTGGAGGTTGGATACCAGCTAAAATGGCAGCCAAAAAAGATCCAGTAAATGCTTTAAGAACTGAATAAAGGAAACTGGGAAAAGGGGACGGTTCTCTTTTCCCAGTTTTTCATATATGAATGAAATTAAATAGTTTATTTTGAGTTATATATAGTATTCTCTATAATTTTAGGGTATATTTTTATTTTTAATAATGCCAGAATACAATATAAGTAATAGATATTATAATATAATTTGTTTAATTT
>ENA-UOJD01003470-UOJD01003470.1-human-gut-metagenome-genome-assembly--contig:-P48-NODE-3470-length-11357-cov-4.837993_pt1 | contig 11357 bp, 10 predicted proteins | sample MGYA00242342_ERZ723889 | MGnify/ENA metagenome assembly ERZ723889
TAAATACCAGCCTTATTCTTCTTTTCTATGGAGAAGTTACAAATAACTGTTGTAGATTCAATAATAGATGTGCGATAATAGATTTTAGAGTCCAATTGATGCTTATCTGATCATTCGGGCTCAGACTTATTATAACTATATTTATCATAGAAGAGGTTTTTGGAAATATGAATGAAATCATTAATGCGCTTTATCAAAGGAAATCCGTCCGGGTTTTCACAGATGACCCTATCACAGATGAAGATAAGAAACTGATCCTGACATCCGCCATCCAGGCGCCATCCGCCGGATGCCAGCTGCTCTACACCATTCTGGATATCACCGATCAGATTAAAAAAAATCGTTTAGCTGACCTTTGCGATCATCAGTCTTTCATTGCCGCAGGGCAGATGGTACTGATTTTCTGTGCCGACTGTCAGAAATGGGATGCTTTCTATAAGGAGGCCGGGATCTCACCGCGCCGTCCCGGTGCCGGTGATCTGCTCCTTGCTGTGGAAGATGCCATGATTGCTGCGCAGAATGCAGTTGTTGCAGCTGAAAGTCTCGGCATCGGCTCCTGCTATATCGGCGACATTATGGAGAATGTCGAAGAAATCCGGACACTGCTGGCACTCCCGGAATATGTCTATCCGGCCTGTATGCTTGTATTCGGACATCCCACAGCGCAGCAACAAAACCGTACGAAACCATCCCGTTTTGATCTGAGTGATATTGTCTGCGAAAATGCTTATCAGGCAAAAGAAAGCATCGATATCCGCCGGATGTTTGCAGGCCGCACCGGTCTTCAGGGCTATGATGCCTGGATGCAGGCATTCTGCAATCGCAAATATGAATCTGCTTTTTCAAGAGAAATGAACCGTTCCATGGAGATTTATCTGAAACCATTTTTAGAAAAGGAAGGAGTCTCCGACCTTGAAAAATAATAAATTTGAAATTGATATGTGCAATGGCTCCATCATGGACAAATTGATTTCTTTTGCCCTGCCGCTGATGGTATCCAGCATCCTACAGCTGATGTTCAATGCCGTTGATATTATTGTCATCGGCCGTTTCAGCGGCAGCCAGTCATTGGCCGCTGTGGGTTCCACAACCGCACTGATTGCCGTATTTACCAATCTGTTTATTGGTATTTCCCTTGGGGCCAATGTTCTGGCAGCACGCTTTTATGCTGCCGGAAGACACAAGGAAATGTCCGAAACTGTTCATACCGCCATCACCCTGGCTTTGATCAGCGGTATCCTGATGGCGGTCATCGGTCAGCTTTTTGCCAGAGGTGCCCTTGAACTGATGGCAACCCCGGATGATGTCATTAATCTGTCATCCCTGTATCTGCGTATTTATTTCCTGGGCATGCCGTTTTTCATGCTGTACAACTATGGCGCTGCCATATTGCGTGCCGTCGGTGATACCAAAAGGCCTTTATTTTTCCTGATCATATCCGGATCCGTCAATGCCATCCTGAATCTGCTCCTTGTCATTGTTTTTCATCTGGATGTGGCCGGTGTCGCTATTTCGACAGTTATTGCACAGATGATCTCATGTACCCTTGTCCTGACCTGTCTTTACCGTTCCGACAGCAGTTACCAGCTTCGCTTTTCAAAGCTGAAAATCCAGCCCCTGTATATGAAACAGATTTTTCAGGTGGGTGTTCCTGCAGGTATCCAGAGTACCGTCATTAACTTTTCTAATGTACTGCTGCAGTCCTCTGTCAACTCTTTCGGTTCGACAGCCATGGCCGGTTACACCGCCGCCAACAATATTTTCGGATTTATGTACGTTTCCGTCAATGCCGTCACACAGGCCTGCATGAGTTTTACCAGTCAGAATTACGGTGTCGGCAAGTATAAGCGAATGGACCGGGTACTCCGGGACTGTATGATTCTGTCCGTTTCCGTATCGCTCATCATGGGCATCCTTGTCTATGTTTTCGGACCGGAACTGCTGCACATTTACACTTCTGAAGAAGATGTTATCCAATGCGGTATGGAAATTCTTACCTACACCACCCTGACTTACTTCTTCTGCGGACTGATGGATCTGTTCCCGGGTGCCCTGCGCGGTATGGGCCATTCCACTGTGCCAATGATCCTGTCCATTGTAGGAACCGTGGGCTTAAGAATCGTATGGATTTTCCTGCTGTTCCCGCACAACCGGTCACTGGATTTCCTGTTTATTTCCTACACTGCTTCATGGATTCTGACATTTATCATGCAGATCATCTGCTTCTACTTCGTAAGGAAAAAAGTTCATCGGGAATTAAAATCGCTCGTATCATCTGAACAGCAATCTTGATCGCAGAGAAAACATAACCTCATAAAAATGCCGTAAAATCACAAGGCTGCCGCAATAATGCGACAGCCTTGTGTGTTTTTGTTTTTATATTTTAGTTCTGAATCAAAATTTTTTCTTCCTGCAGCATAGGATAGCACACCAGCATCTCTCCATTCAGATTTTCTTTCTGCATATCCACAGCTGTGATCTGATGATTCGTATAAGTTGTATAATAATAAATACCTTTGCTGACATTCATGCAGGCCGTGTAAATCGTTATTTCATAATGACCTTCGGACACTTCGCAGCAGCCTCTCTGCTGCTCCACCGATCCCATAATATGAAAAACCTGATTGACACTTTCTACTTCAGAATTCCCGGATAAAGCATTCATTTTCACAAAAGCCGCACGGACAAAACGTGAGCCGGAGGATAAATCACCTGGAAGTCCGATGGCGCCCATCCCACGACTATAGCTGCCAAGTTCCAATTGACTTGCGAAGTTGTTGGATGGCTGTTTCGGTGACAGTGCCATATAATCATTTAATCTGAAAAGCTGCTTGTCAAAGGGCGGATTATTCGTCATCACACCCACCGAATTATCATAAATATGCAGGCCGTCTTTCATACACTCCATGGTAATAGCCTCATTGGCATCCGCGATCAGCCAGTGAAGCTGGGCATTTGGAAACTGCGGACTGAAAACCGTATCCACAATATTCAACGTCTCAACCAGTTTTCTCACATCCGCCACACTGGCACACTGCCCCAACAGCCATGGAATCAACTCAAATACTGCAATATTATCCTTGTCATCCATCGGCTGACCATAAGCAGCATTCCCCACAAAATTCAAACCCGCCATAGCAAGTCCCTTTTCATTGGCCCCTTCATAATAAAGGGGATAATTCTCTGCCACATGGGCCATGCCGATCATCGCATAATGATCCTCAAGCACCGCACCATGTTTAAAATGGAAGGGATAGTATCTCGGTGTAATGGTGATTTCTTCACCATAGGAAAACTCGTAATCCAAAGTTCTTCCCATGTAAAAATCTTTTGTTTGATACGTTGCCGCTGTACACATGCAGCTGCCTCCTTTATACGATTGCTTTAACAGCTGCCTTCAAATCAGCCGCTGCTTTCTTAATATCTTTCTGTGCATAAATGGCACTGATGACTGCCACACCGTCAATGCCGCTGCCCGTCAGTTTGACAACATTCTCCTGTGTAATGCCTCCGATGGCTACAACAGGAATGGACACAGCTTCACAGATGGCTTTTAATGTGTCATAGGAAACTTCTGCTGCATCATCCTTGGAAGTTGTCGGAAAGACTGCACCGACACCAAGGTAATCAGCGCCGTGCTTCTCAGCCAGAATAGCCTGCTCCACAGTCTGTGTTGAAACACCGATGATCTTGTCCGGGCCTAATTTGGCACGTACATCTCCGGCTTCCATATCACTCTGGCCCACATGAACACCGTCTGCATTCATGGCAGCGGCGAGTTCCACATTGTCATTGATGATAAATGGTACTTTATATTCCTTACAGAGTTTCTGCAGTTCTTTGGCTTCTTCAAGGAAATGAGCCTCATCCAGCGTCTTCTCTCTCAGCTGAAGAAATGTCACACCGCCATCCAGACTTTCTTTGACCACTTCATATAATGTCCGTCCGTTTAACCAATGACGGTCTGTAACTGCATACAATAACAAATCTTCTTTAGCGCACTTCATATTTTGCCCCCTTATCTAAAGTTGATGCATCCATATTGTAAACTGCATCGATAATACGGTTACGGTAAGTAGAGTTGCCGTCGCCTTCCTGCATTCTGCCCCATCCGATCTCACCTGCAAGACCCATGGTGCATACAGCAGCAGCTGCTGCTTCCAGATGATTGTCAGGATTCGCCACCAGAAATGCCGTCATCATGCCGGACAGCTGACAGCCTGTACCTGTAATCTTACCCATCTCCGGTCTGCCATTGCGGATCACATAGCATTTCTCACCGTCGGATACAAGATCAATGGCACCTGTAATGGCGACAATGGAACCGGATTTTGCTGCAAACTGCTTCACAAACTGAACCGCCTGATCCAGTGTTTCCTCAGTCACTGCATCTGCCACATCCGCGTCCACACCCTTTGTAGTGCCGCTGCCGAGAGCCAGTGTCTTAATCTCGGAAATATTGCCTCTGATAACTGTCAGTTTCAGCTGCTCCATCAACTGGACTGCTGTGTTTGTTCGAAGTGCAGAGGCACCGGCACCCACAGGATCCAGAAGGATCGGATGATTCAATTCATTCGCTTTCCTTCCGGCGCGGAACATACCTTCAATACTACTCTTTGTCAGTGTACCGATATTGATATTCAGACCGCCGCAGATGGATGTGATATCTTCCACATCTTCCGGCTCCGCAGACATAATCGGGCTGCCGCCGCAGGCCAGCAGTATATTAGCTACATCATTGACTGTTACATAATTCGTGATATTATGAACAAGCGGAACATTCTTTCTCACATTCTCAATACAATTTCCAAGCATTTTCTTACGCTCCTTTTAATCTTTGCTTCTTTTTCCGAAATTATTCACAAGTTTTCTACCTGAATATCCGGAAAACAAATAGCGGATATGCCCCGAAAGACATATCCGCATCAAAATTCTCATTCGCTTTATGCGACGGTGTGCATACATATCCCTACGTTGGCATGATCCAAATCAGGTTATGGGTCCAGGCGGCTCAGCCTGTTCTCAGCCTGCTCCTGCAGACTCCCCGCTGTCACACTCTATTATAGCGTTATCACACTGTATTTGCAAGGATAACACAATAAAACTCCATCTCCGGATGAGCATTCAGTTTTTTCTACATGCTGATAATGCCTAAAACGTTGGCAATAGAGCTGAGCAGGATAACAATCAGACAAATCGGTGCCAGATATTTCAGGAAGAAATTATACAATTTCTTTCTGCCAAACTTGGATGACTGTTCGATTTCCTTCGCAATCCTGTCAAAGCCAACCACTTTGGTCACAAGGAAACATGTAGCCAGCGCTGCCAGCGGCATCATAACTGAATTCGTCATAAAATCAAAGAAATCCAGGAAATTCATTCCAAATATCCTGATGAAATCAAAAACACCGTATCCAAGAGATGATGCACTGCCTAATACGATCATCACAACTGCCATCAAGAGACTGGCCTTACCGCGGCTCCAGTGCAGCTCATCCATGAATGTGGAAACGCTTGTCTCCATCAATGAAACAGCACTTGTCAGTGCCGCCAGTAATACAAGCACAAAGAACAGAATACCGGCACCCGTTCCGATGCCCATACTGGCAAAAACCTTCGGCAATGTAATAAACATCAGAGAAGGACCTGCATTCAGCGTCTCCGGATTACCTCCTGAGAAGGCAAAAACCGCAGGAATGATCATCAGACCTGCAAGAATCGCAATGCCTGTATCAAAAATCTCAATCTGTGTGGTAGACTGTTCAAGGTCAATATCTTTACTGATATAAGACCCATACGTATATAACATACCCATGGCAATGGAAAGCGAATAAAACATCTGTCCCATGGCCGCTACAACTGTCATCCATGAGAAATGTTCAAAATTCGGAATCAGGAAATACTTCACACCCTCAATGGCCCCGGGACGGGTTACAGAGTAAATCGCCACAATGATCGCCAGCACCACAAGAATCGGCATCATAATTCTTGACATCAATTCAACACCGTTCTTGACACCGCCGAGAATAATAATAAATACCAATGCTGCAAACACAATGAACCAGAGTTCTGCCTGCCAGGAATCTGAAATAAATGCTGAAAAATAACCGTCTTCCGCTACAACCTGCACCTTGCCGCTGAGATATGCCACCAGATACTTAATGACCCAACCGCCAATGGTACTGTAATAAGGCACGATCAGCATCGGAATGACTGCATTCAACCAACCGCCGATCTTAAATGGTGCTGTTTTGCCAAAGAAGGAAAAGGCCCCCACCGGGCTCTTCTTCGTCATACGTCCGATCGCCGTTTCCGACATGATCAATACATACCCAAAAGATACTGTCAAAAGAATATACACCAGCAGAAAAATTCCGCCGCCATACTTTGCCGCCAGATAAGGGAAACGCCAGATATTACCAAGGCCGACCGCTGAACCGGCAACTGCCAGAATGTAGCCGAGTCTTCCTGAGAAGCTTCCCCGGTGGCCACCATGTTTTGTTTTTTTGTCGTGATCCATGATACACCCCATTAATGTTTCTTTCTTTATATTTATAGATAGCATTTTATTTTAACATGTTTAGTCAAGAGCCGCAACTCATCGGGCAGATTCTTTTTATTTTTTTGACATTCTATGTTATGATTAGAGTCAGAAAGGAAATATCACAATGAACACATACTATCCCATCCATATTTTAGTGGCTGTCCCTTGTCCACCATCAATCCGTGATCGTTTCAGTACACAGTTTGGCTCACAATGTCATTTTACCTTTATCAATTCCAGTCAGACCATCCCTGAATCTCTGCTTCGCCACACAGATGTTATCATCGGCGAACCTGACGAACCGGATCTTCTGAAAGCGCCTCGTCTGAAATGGCTGCAGCTGACATGGGCCGGCGCAGACAAATACGCACGTATGAAACGGTTGCCTTCCCATCTGACGATCACCAATGCTTCCGGTGCTTTTGGTATCATTATATCCGAATATGTGATTGGCACTATTATTGCACTGTATCGATCATTTTCAGTTTATTCACATCATCAGGCAGCTCACACTTGGCTTCCATCTGACAATTGTGGCACGATTTACAAAAAAACAGTCCTGATTCTCGGCACCGGAGACATCGGTTCTTCCCTTGCCCACCGTTTAAAAGCTTTTGACACATCCATCATTGGCTTCCGCCGCCATCCGAACCATAGAGCGCTTCCGGACTTTGATGAAGTCATCGGGTCAGACCAGTTAGATCTCAAACTTAAAACAGCAGACATCGTTGTCGGATGTCTGCCAAATACATCAGAAACCATCGGCCTCTTTGATGAAAAACGTCTGCGTCTGATGAAAAAAGAGGCATTGCTGATCAATGTCGGCCGCGGCAGTCTGATTAAAAACGATGCTTTATTGCATGTTTTAAAAGAAGGGCACTTAAAAGGGGTTGCTCTGGATGTATCAGAAATTGAACCGCTGCCAAAGGCCTCTCCGTTATGGGATCTGCCAAACGTCTTCATCACCCCTCATATCGCCGGTCCAAGTTTTGGTGGCAACACAGATGTTGAACAGGCCATCTGGAACCTGTGTTTTGAAAATATTGAACGCTTTCTTGCCGGTCAGGTACTGAACCATATCGTCGAGTTAAGGCAAGGCTATTAATTGTTATTTCTCAATATCTTCCATAGAGATGAGTTTCTGTGACACTTCCACCTGAGAAAAACGAAGGCCATGGTCCTCATATTCAAATTCGCCCCGCTGGTTATCAATCGGGTCGATGCGAAGCCATTTTTTCTCCGGTACAAAAGCTTTCTGGATTTCCGAGTTCGCAGGCATTCGAAAAACATCCAGATTACCGAAATAATAATTCCAGCGTTCAATTTCGCCTGCGCGCCATGCACTTCCGCCAAAAGAGAGGTCTGCAAATACCCATCCGTAAGGCGCAACATAGAACTGCGCCCAATCATGACAGCCTGTATAGTAGTCTGTCGCATACAGCCCGGACTGCCAGCGTGCCGGGATACCGGACATTCGGCAAAGCGTGATAAAAAGAAGGGCCTGTACACCGCAGTCTCCTTTTAAATTGACTGCACAGTATTCCGGAATGCACTCAATTGTAAAATATTCTCTCACAAAAGAATACATGACCTTTGTCGTCACAAAATCGTAAAATCGGCGTGCCAGAATGACCGGATTCGTCTCATCACCGGCCAGTTCATCCCTCAGTTCCCTTAAATAAGGTGTAAACATGATATGCGGTGACTGTTCTTCAAGACAGAAATCCGGCTGTTCACCGGCGACACGCTTCGGATCCAGTTCCACATAATTAATATGATAATCAAATGAATACTCCACCATAAATTCCTGATTCGGCTGCAGTTCTGTCTCAAAGTAAACTGTTCTCTGCGCTGCATCTTCCGGTGCAATAAAAGTAATCTCCGGATTCGCAGCATGAATCTGTACATTTGAAACCTGCTCATACACCTTCGGAATCGGCAAATGTACAGAAACTTTTCGTCCGACTTCCTCGAATTCCTTTTTGGCCTTAATAGTTGCACGGATGCGTGTATGAACTGTTCTGCCTCCGTGTTCCTTCATATAATGAACATTCCCATTAAGCAGCTTCTGTTTCATTGCATTCTCTTTTTCAAGTTCCTCATTCTGTACAATCACACGAGCGGCCAGATCGGGACGCGTCTGTGTCAGATTATCATAGAAAAGGCGCTGAAAATGAACTTCTCCATCAATATAAATCCAGTCCGCCGCACCAATCTCTTTCAGATACTGCAATTCTTCTTCTTTGAAATCACGCAAATGACTGGTCATCATCTCCAATGCTTCGGCATAAGTGTAAGGATACTCATCTGCTCCCATCACCCCGATAATTTCCTGCTCAATTTCCAGGCGCTTACGCAGCGCCTTCGGTATCTCCTTGTGTTCCAGAAAATAACGGATCATTTTCTGGGCACCGGCATAATCACCATAATTTTTTAGCTTTAAAACATCCTCCGGCAAAGGAATTTTCATAAATGATAAATCCTGATACATGCTTCACACCTCCCATCAACTATTCGTTATCAAAACCAATAAATCCAAAGCCCGGAACATCCGGAAGCACCAGTTTCTTCGTGTCTTCCACATAAATGCCTCCCTTAAACGGCCTCTCTGTCATGTTAAAAGTCGCATCGAGATCCGCGCGTGTGATATTTCTTGTGGCTGCACCGAGACTGGCTGCTGCTGTAATACCCAGATTGCTCTCTTCTACCATGCATCCAAGCATCACTTCAATGCCTGCTGCCTCGCAGATGGCATTTATCTTCAGTGCTTCGCGAATGCCGCCGCACTTCATCAGCTTAATATTCAGATAATCAATAGCTCTGCGCTCTACAAGTCGAAGTGCATCCTTTGAATTAAAACAGCTCTCATCCGACATAATCGGCACGTCTGAATGTTTAGTGACATATTCCAGACCTGCAATATCATGGTAGGCAACCGGCTGCTCTACCAGTTCCAGGTTATACTCATTCAGCCTCTTGATCAGACGGACAGCCTCTTTTGCTGTCCAAGCCTGGTTCGCATCCACACGAATCTTAATGTCATCCCCAACCGCTTCACGAATCGCTTTGACTCTGGCAATATCCTCCGCAAAGGAAGTACCGACTTTCGTCTTAATTGTATCAAAACCATCCGCCACATACTGTCTAGCCTTGGCCGCCATTACCTCCGGCGTATCGATACCAACCGTCATATCCGTTTCAATATAATTCCTGTATCCGCCCAAAAGCTTATAGACCGGCATGCCTGCTTTCTTGCCAAGAAGGTCATAACATGCCATATCGATAGCATTCTTGGCACATCCCGAATGCGCTGCAGCATGATCCATCGTCCAGTATACCTTTTCCAGATCCGTCGGATCGACACCAATGAGATCTCTCTCCATCTCTCTGATCACATCGCTTGTACCAGATAAGCTCTCTCCTGTAATCAGAATCGCCGGCGCCCCTTCTCCGTAACCAACCAGACCTTCATCCGTTTCCACTGACACGATAACGCTTCGAGAATGCGTAATAACCCCGAGCGAAATACGGAACGGTTCCACTAATGGTACTTCCACCTGACGCACTTTAATCCCTGTAATTTTCATTTGTCTCTTCCCCCATAAAATGTAATTATCAATATGTTTCTATTATACAAAAGCTTTAGAAAATATCAACAAAAACACATGCGAAAACTGATAGATACTTCCAATCAGCGCAAGCTGACCCATTCTTCCAGGAATGGTTGCTTATGCCTTCGATCTGCCGGAAAGCAAGGTGCGTGTTCGAAATCCGCCTTATCTTGGCGGCGGTTTCGGTGTGCGCATCGGCATCAGCGGCCAAGCGGAGCTTTTAGCAGCGGCTCTGTCAATGAAAGCGCTTCGCCCTGTCAAGATGGTCTACTCGCGTGAGGAAGATTTTATTGCCTCCGACACGCGCCACGGTGGCTATATGCATGCACGACTGGGTGCAAAGAAGGATGGCACTTTTGTGGCGCTGGATACAGCAGCCAAACTCAACACCGGTGCCTACTGCACCTTCGGTGTGGAACTGCCAGCTGTCTGCGGAACAGCTGGTACCTATCATATTCCTTACATGCGCTATATGGGTTATCCAGTCTACACCAATCAGCAGACCGCCGGTGCTTTTCGCAGTTTCGGCACACCGCATGGTACGGCCGTCGTCGAAGCCTGCGTAGTAGCCCTCAATAGAAAGATCCTGGCAGGTACAAATTATTTTCATGACGTTTTAACCGATATGATTTATGCACGTATCCTCTCACTATCCAGAAAACAGAGCAGCTATAGTTATTGCCAATCTCTTCATCGATGCGAAAAACAAAACCGCTGCAAGTCCTGTATTTAAAGACTTTACAACGGTTTTTCCATCATCATAACCTCATGTATACAGTGAACTACTCGGCAACTTAGTTACCAGAGCATCTGAAATCTGACGGGATACCGCCTTTTTTTCAGGGTGCGTCCATGACACCAATACTGCTTGCCTTTCGGCTATGCAGCTACTTTTATTATATCTGGTTTTTTTAGTTCGGTTACGGACAGTTCCTTCTGTTTTCCGGATACGGAAAGATATTTCCGCAGGATATTAAACGCGCCTACTGCATCTGCGTTAAATCTTACTCCGTCAGTTATATACATACCCCGCGCTTTTCGGTTTGATGCTTCTGCATATCTTTTTGATACTTCTGGTGATAACGGGCTGCACTGGCTGGTATAGCTTTCTTCCTGCTTTATCAATTGTATCCCATACAGTTTCAGCTTATATTCCAGCATGATATACAGCTTGTTATAAGGCAGACCGTGAAACTTCTGAT
>ENA-UOJD01003479-UOJD01003479.1-human-gut-metagenome-genome-assembly--contig:-P48-NODE-3479-length-11332-cov-4.719074_pt1 | contig 11332 bp, 10 predicted proteins | sample MGYA00242342_ERZ723889 | MGnify/ENA metagenome assembly ERZ723889
CTTTCACTTTTAACGGTAGAGGCTACCGAGGCCAGCGGTGCAGGTAACATGGCCTGGAACGCATCTGGCAACATTGCCCGGACAGAACCAGACATGTTGTCCATCACTTTGTCGAAGAAGGTCGGTTCATCAACGTAGTATTCCAGATGCCACTGTTTCACTTTTGCCAGCTCTGCTGCTTTGGCGACCGCATCATCGAAATCCCCGAGACTATCGACCAGCCCGTTAGCTTTTGCATCCTGACCGGTCCAGACGTGGCCCTGGGCGATTTTATCAATCTGCTCCGGCGTTGAATGACGCGCATCAGCAACCAGCGTGATAAAGCGTTTATAGCCATTCTCAATGCTTAACTGCATCATCTGCTGCGCTTCCGGCGGCAGTGCCCTGGTGATAGAAACATCTGCCAGCGGTGAAGTTGAGACACCATCAGTATGAACACCAATCGAATCCAGACTATTTTCTACGGTGGTGATCACGCCGAAGATACCGATAGAACCGGTCAGGGTGCTGGGGTTAGCCACAATGTAATTAGCTGGTGTGGAAATCCAGTAACCACCAGATGCCGCCATGCCGCCCATCGATACAACCACAGGCTTACCCGCTGCCCGGGCTGCTGCCAGTTCAGCGCGAATCACTTCAGACGCGGTAACGCTGCCGCCGGGACTATTAACACGCAGAACAATCGCTTACACTTTCGGGTCAAGGCGAGCGTCGCGGATTTGTGCCGCAGTGGTATCACCGCCAACATTCCCCTGAGTTTCCTCGCCATCCATAATTGCGCCATTAGCGAAGACGACACCGATACTGTCACCGGTATCTGCCGGCGTTTTCAATGCGTAATCGTAATAACTGATGGCGCGATAATTTTTATCAGTCTTACTCCAGCCGAATTCTTTGGTCAGTGCTTTTTCGATTTCCGCACTCGATGCCAGTGCATCGACCAGCTTGTTTTCCAGTGCATATTTCGCGGTATCGCCACCGGTTTTGGTTAAACCCTCAAGCAACCCTTGCGCGCCAGGGAATACCTGCTGAGCAGGGATCTGGCGGTTAGCGGCAACAGTATTCAGATAGTTTTGCCACAGCTCACCAATCCAGCGGCTGTCAGCTTCGCGGGCTGCCGGCGACATATCATCACGAATAAACGGTTCAACGGCAGATTTATACGTACCCACGCGGAACACATGGGTGGAAACTTTCAGCTTATCCAGTAACGATTTGTAGTACAGACCGTTGGTGGCAAAGCCGTGCAGATCAACCACGCCTTGCGGAGACAGCCAAATTTTATTGGCGAAACTGGCGAGATAATATTGCCCCTGGCTGTAGTTCTCGCCAACGGCATAAACCGGTTTCCCGCTGTCACGAAACTCTTTCAGAGCTTTGCCGATGTACTGCATAGACGGCTGGTCGCCGCCTGCGAAGTTTTTCAGATCCATCACAATACCGGTGATATTGCGGTCGTCCTTCGCCTGGCGAATGGTGTTGACGATATCAAACAGTGAGTTTTCCTGAAGACGATCGGAACTGGCACCAAGCAGCTGGCGGCTTAATTTACTAAACCGCTGAGAACTGTCGGGTTTATCGACGATCACACCAGAAATGTCCAGCAGCAGTGCGCCACGACTGGCCGTTTCTTTCGAATCACCACCACTGACCTGCATCCAGATCCCCACACCAACCAGCACGAGAAAAATAAAGAACAGGTTAAGTACCATTTCACGGACGAAATTCAGCAGACGCCACGTCCATTTAAAAAATCCGGCAATAAATCGCCAAAGGGTTCGCATGTATTCTCCCAACTTAAGGTCACACCTGTCACAGGCGCAATAGATGTGGTTATCGTAATGACCCAACCGGTACTTGTCAGCAGGAATTGCGGACTGTGCTGTAACAAAATCCACTCTCGTGTTAATTTTGTGAATAAATATCATGACAGGAGTTAATCAAATGGATGCACTCGAACTATTGATCAATCGCCGTAGCGCCTCCCGCCTGGCTGAACCCGCGCCAACGGGTGAACAACTGCAAAACATCCTGCGTGCGGGTATGCGTGCGCCGGACCATAAGTCCATGCAACCGTGGCATTTCTTTGTGATTGAAGGGGAAGGGCGCGAGCGTTTCAGCGCCGTACTGGAGCAGGGGGCGATTGCTGCCGGTAGTGATAACAAAGCAATCGACAAAGCGCGTAATGCGCCGTTCCGCGCACCGCTCATCATAACGGTGGTGGCGAAATGCGAAGAAAATCATAAAGTCCCGCGCTGGGAACAGGAAATGTCTGCGGGATGCGCGGTCATGGCGATGCAAATGGCAGCAGTTGCCCAGGGGTTTGGCGGCATCTGGCGCAGTGGTGCATTAACTGAAAGTCCGGTAGTGCGTGAAGCATTCGGTTGCCGTGAGCAGGATAAAATTGTCGGTTTTCTCTACCTCGGTACGCCGCAGTTGAAAGCATCTACGTCGATAAACGTCCCGGACCCGACGCCGTTTGTGACTTATTTCTGATAATTGTCGCGAAACTGTCTGGATTGTGAGCAAAGACGCAGGAATTCAGACACTCTCACTTATCACTTCATGGAATGAGGGTTACCATACCCGGATTGCATTGACAGGAGATGTCCATGAGCGAGAACTCGATTCGTTTGACCCAATACAGCCACGGAGCTGGTTGCGGCTGTAAAATTTCCCCAAAAGTGTTGGAAACCATCCTGCACAGTGAGCAGGCGAAGTTTGTTGATCCGAATTTGCTTGTGGGTAATGAAACCCGCGACGATGCGGCGGTGTACGATCTGGGCAATGGCACCAGCGTTATCAGTACCACCGACTTCTTTATGCCGATCGTTGATAATCCTTTCGATTTTGGCCGCATTGCGGCGACTAACGCCATCAGCGATATCTTCGCAATGGGCGGCAAACCGATTATGGCGATTGCGATCCTTGGCTGGCCGATTAACAAACTTTCCCCGGAAATTGCCCGCGAAGTGACCGAAGGTGGACGCTATGCATGCCGTCAGGCGGGTATTGCGCTGGCTGGCGGTCACTCCATCGATGCGCCGGAGCCGATTTTTGGTCTGGCGGTAACGGGGATCGTACCGACCGAGCGGGTGAAGAAAAACAGTACCGCACAAGCCGGATGCAAACTGTTCCTGACGAAACCGCTGGGGATTGGCGTTCTTACCACGGCTGAGAAAAAATCACTGCTGAAACCAGAACATCAGGGACTGGCGACGGAAGTGATGTGCCGGATGAACATCGCAGGTGCGTCCTTTGCCAACATCGAAGGCGTAAAAGCGATGACCGACGTTACGGGGTTTGGTTTGCTGGGGCATTTAAGCGAAATGTGTCAGGGCGCAGGTGTGCAGGCGCGCGTCGACTATGACTCGATCCCGAAATTGCCGGGGGTTGAAGAGTACATTAAGTTGGGCGCAGTACCTGGCGGCACTGAACGTAACTTTGCCAGCTAGGGTCATCTCATGGTTGAAATGCCGCGTTAAGTGCGCGATCTGCTGTGCGATCCGCAAACTTCTGGCGGTTTGCTGCTGGCGGTCATGCCGGAAGCAGAAAATGAGGTCAAAGCTACAGCCGCCGAGTTTGGCATTGAACTGACGGCGATTGGCGAACTGGTGCCAGCGCGCGGCGGTCGTGCCATGGTTGAGATCCGTTAATTCAATGCGGTTGTTTATTGCCGAAAAACCGAGTCTGGCGCGCGCCATTGCTGATGTCCTGCCTAAACCGCACCGGAAAGGCGATGGCTTTATCGAGTGCGGTAATGGTCAGGTGGTGACCTGGTGTATCGGTCACCTGCTTGAGCAGGCGCAGCCAGACGCCTACGACAGCCGCTATGCGCGCTGGAATCTTGCGGATTTGCCAATTGTCCCGGAAAAGTGGCAATTACAGCCCCGACCCTCCGTGACTAAACAACTTAATGTCATCAAACGCTTCCTGCATGAAGCCAGCGAAATCGTTCACGCCGGAGACCCGGATCGCGAAGGGCAACTGCTGGTGGATGAAGTGCTGGACTACCTGCAACTGGCACCGGAAAAGCGCCAGCAGGTACAGCGTTGTTTGATAAACGACCTGAACCCGCAGGCAGTTGAGCGGGCGATCGATCGTCTTCGCTCCAATAGCGAGTTTGTACCGCTGTGCGTTTCTGCACTGGCGCGGGCGCGGGCTGACTGGCTGTACGGCATTAATATGACCCGTGCGTATACCATTCTCGGCCGCAATGCCGGTTATCAGGGTGTGCTTTCCGTGGGACGCGTGCAGACGCCCGTACTCGGACTGGTGGTGCGCCGCGACGAAGAGATTGAAAACTTCGTGGCGAAAGACTTCTTTGAAGTCAAAGCACATATCGTGACACCTGCCGATGAGCGGTTTACCGCTATCTGGCAACCGAGCGAAGCGTGTGAACCGTACCAGGATGAAGAAGGGCGCTTGTTACATCGTCCACTGGCGGAGCATGTGGTTAACCGCATTAGTGGTCAACCAGCTATTGTCACCAGCTATAACGATAAACGGGAATCAGAATCCGCGCCGCTGCCTTTTTCGCTTTCGGCGTTGCAGATTGAAGCGGCTAAACGTTTTGGTCTGAGCGCGCAGAACGTGCTTGGTATCTGCCAGAAGCTGTACGAAACGCACAAGCTAATCACTTATCCGCGTTCCGATTGCCGCTATTTGCCAGAAGAACATTTTGCCGGACGCCACGCGGTGATGAATGCTATCAGCGTTCATGCACCGGATCTGTTGCCGCAGCCAGTGGTAGATCCAGATATACGCAACCGCTGTTGGGATGACAAAAAGGTCGATGCGCACCACGCCATCATTCCGACCGCACGGAGTTCTGCGATCAACCTGACGGAGAACGAAGCGAAGGTCTATAACCTGATTGCCCGTCAGTACTTGATGCAGTTCTGCCCGGATGCGGTGTTCCGCAAGTGTGTTATCGAACTGGACATTGCCAAAGGCAAATTTGTCGCTAAAGCCCGTTTTCTTGCTGAAGCAGGCTGGCGCACGCTGTTAGGCAGCAAAGAGCGCGATGAAGAAAACGACGGCACGCCGCTGCCTGTGGTGGCGAAAGGCGATGAATTGTTGTGCGAAAAAGGCGAAGTGGTAGAGCGGCAAACCCAGCCGCCGCGCCATTTTACCGATGCAACACTGCTTTCGGCGATGACCGGGATCGCGCGCTTTGTGCAGGACAAAGATCTGAAAAAGATCCTTCGTGCGACCGATGGTCTGGGGACAGAAGCAACGCGTGCCGGGATTATTGAACTGTTGTTCAAGCGGGGTTTCCTGACCAAAAAAGGGCGCTATATCCACTCCACCGACGCCGGAAAAGCGCTATTCCATTCGCTGCCAGAAATGGCGACGCGACCGGACATGACCGCGCACTGGGAATCGGTGCTGACGCAAATCAGCGAAAAGCAGTGTCGCTATCAGGACTTTATGCAGCCGCTGGTGGGGACATTGTACCAGTTGATTGATCAGGCAAAGCGCACGTCGGTAAGGCAGTTTCGGGGAATAATGGCTCCCGGCGGTGGAGAAGGGAAGAAAAAGGATTCGCCACGCAAGAGAGCGCCGAAAAAAAGCCCGCCATCAGAAGAGGCGGGCAATGGAGTGATAATATAAAGGTTCTTTCAACCATCTGATACTGAAGATTTTTATGGCCGGATAAGGCGTTTGCGCTGTATCCGGCACAATTGTCTTAAATCACGCCCTGGCTTAACATCGCATCCGCAACCTTCACAAAACCGGCAATGTTCGCGCCCTGCACGTAGTTGGTTTGCTCACCTTCACCACCATGCTCAACACAGGCATGGTGGATATCCAGCATGATGTGATGCAAACGTGCGTCAACTTTCTCGGCTTTCCAGCCCAGGCGCGCAGCGTTTTGCGCCATTTCCAGGCCCGATGTTGCTACACCGCCAGCATTAGCCGCTTTACCCGGTGCAAACAGTACGCCTGCCTGCTGAAACAGTTCAGTCGCTTCGATGGTGGTCGGCATATTTGCCCCTTCGGCGACGGCTTTAACGCCATTGGCGATAAGCTGATGCGCGGCGTCAACATCCAGTTCGTTCTGGGTGGCGCAAGGCAGAGCGATATCAACCGGTACAGACCACGGTTGTTGGCCTTCGAGATAGACCAGACCAAATTCTTTGGCGTAATCTGCCACTCGACCATCGCGGCTGGCTTTGATTTCGATAAGACGCGCCAGTTTTTCTTTCGTGAATCCGCTTTCATCAACTACAGTGCCGCTGGAGTCTGACGCAGTGATCACTCGAGCACCAAATTCCATCGCTTTTTCGATAGCGTACTGGGCGACGTTGCCGGAGCCAGAAACGGAAACGCGCATTCCTTCAAAACCCATACCGTGGCGTTTTAGCATTGCTTCTGTGAAATAAACCAGACCGTAGCCGGTAGCTTCCGGGCGAATAAGACTGCCGCCAAATGAAAGGCCCTTACCGGTGAAGACGCAGGCGGTATTGTTGGAGAGCTTTTTCATCATCCCCGCCATAAAGCCGACTTCACGACCACCAACGCCGATATCACCTGCCGGAACGTCAGTATCCGCGCCCAGGTGGCGATACAGTTCAGTCATCAGCGCCTGGCAGAAACGCATAACTTCGCCTTCGCTTTTCCCTTTCGGATCAAAGTCGCTGCCGCCTTTACCACCGCCCATCGGCAGAGTAGTCAGGGCATTTTTAAAGGTTTGCTCGAAGCCGAGGAATTTGAGAATGGAAAGGTTTACTGAAGGGTGGAAGCGCATACCGCCTTTGTACGGACCGATAGCGGAGCTGAACTGCACGCGCCATGCGCGGTTGACCTGCACCTGGTTGCGATCATCAACCCATACTACGCGAAATTGGATCACGCGCTCCGGTTCAACCAGACGCTCCAGTAATGACATCTGGCGATATTTTGGATTTTGTTCAAGAAAAGGCCAGAGTGTGGTCATTACTTCACGAACGGCTTGCGCGAACTCGGTTTGATTCGGGTCGCGCTTTTGGACATGGTTGAGGAATGACTCCAGAGAATATGTCTGATCCATAGATATAAAACCCTTATATATTAATACGATTGTGCTTATGTTGTTTATGTCATGTGCTTTTGCAGTTTTCGACTATACCATCAAGAATGTGACGGTAAGCAAGAAAAAAATGACCCAGGAAAGCAAATTAATAACGAGAGTAATCTCATAACCAAATGCGATAACTCAGACGCTAAAGTTTTGCCGCCCGGCTACCGTTATCTGTAGAAGAGACAATAACGTTAAGGAGTTCCCTGTGAGTCGAGCATTGATCGCCGTAGTATTAGCATTTCCATTAATTACACTGGCTAACCCACATTATCATCCGGACGTGGAGGTAAACGTACCGCCAGAAGTGTTCAGTTCAGGCGGGCAGTCAGCGCAGCCCTGTACTCAGTGCTGCGTTTATCAGGATCAAAATTATTCTGAAGGGGCGGTAATTAAAGCCGAAGGAATACTGCTGCAATGCCAGCGTGATGACAAAACCCTAAGCACTAATCCGCTGGTCTGGCGGCGCGTAAAGCCATAAACGCCTCTAATAATGGAATGTCAGCAGGGGCCAGCGGATATCGCAGCGCCTCTTCAGGTGAGCACCAGACCAGCGCCTGATGTTCATGTGCCTGTAACGTCCCGTGGAAGTCGGGTACGTGCCAGGCATGAAGATGGATAATCCGCCCCGAAACTTCTCGCTGATGGCTGGCAACATAGTCACCAACAGTTGCTTCGATGCCCAGTTCTTCGTTTAACTCACGCACCAGCGCCTGACGCTGGCTTTCATCCGGCTCGACTTTGCCACCGGCAAATTCCCATAATCCCGCCTGATCGCTCTGGGCAGGGCGTTGCGCGAGTAAAATTTTGCCATCACGTTCGATGATGGCGGCAACAACTTCAATCATTTTCATAAATTACACACGGGCAGATAAGCGAAAAATGCCATAATATCCGCACTGTTGCTCAATCAGAAAGGCTTTATATTTAAGGAGTGCCTGTGCTAGACCGCCATCTTCATCCCCGGATTAAACCGTTGTTGCATCAGTGCGTGCGGGTTCTTGATAAACCGGGCATTACGCCAGATGGTTTAACATTAGTGGGATTTGCCATCGGCGTGCTGGCACTGCCTTTTCTGGCGCTGGGCTGGTATCTGGCGGCGCTAGTCGTCATTTTGTTGAACAGGCTGCTTGATGGTCTGGACGGTGCGCTGGCGCGGCGCAGAGGGCTTACCGACGCGGGCGGCTTTCTCGATATTTCTCTCGATTTTCTTTTTTACGCGCTGGTGCCTTTTGGGTTTATCCTCGCCGCACCGGAGCAAAACGCCCTGGTAGGCGGCTGGCTGCTGTTTGCGTTTATCGGCACGGGCAGCAGTTTTCTCGCTTTTGCTGCGCTGGCGGCGAAACATCAGATTGATAATCCTGGTTATGCGCATAAATCGTTTTATTATCTGGGCGGGTTAACCGAAGGCAGCGAGACGATTTTGCTGTTTGTTCTGAGTTGCCTCTTTCCGGCCTGTTTTCCGTGGTTTGCGTGGGTATTTGGTGCGTTGTGCTGGATGACGACCTTTACGCGGGTGTGGAGTGGGTATCTGACGCTGAAGTCGCTCCAGCGTCAGTAATTGCAATGTTATTTGCTACTGTCCGGGCCGCGTTCACCGGTTGCTACCGGATTTTTTGGATCGCTGCTCCATTCGTACCAGCCGCCGTCGTAAACGGAGACGTTATTCCAGCCCATTGCGCGTGCGTACATAAAGGTTTCGGACGCGCGCCAGCCAGTGCCGCAGTAGAATGAAACTTGCTGATCTGGTTTGATATTCCATGCTTTCCACATGGCGGTAATATCATCGGCGCTGCGCATGGTGCCATCCGGGTTATGGAAATCTTCCATATGCGTCGAGTCGCTACCTGCGTGTCCCCAACGTGCTCCGGCTATTTCACCTTTTGGTTTAATATAGCTGTAACCGCTGGTCGTACCGATAAATTCTGGCCACGAACGAATGCTCACCAGCGATGCATCCTGGCGATGCAGCAGTCCACGCGCTTGTTCCATATCAAGCATCAGTTGCGGTTGTGCCGGGATCTTCACGCCGAAATCCGGTTCCGCTTTCACTTTCGGTGGCGTACCGCGCTCAACGGGCAGACCCGCGTCGGACCAGGTTTGCCAGCCTCCGTCCAGCAGGCGCACATCTTTCACGCCGGCATAAAGCATAATTTGCGCCACACGCGCTGCAGCGTATACGTCACGCCCGTACAGAATGACCGTGGTGTCATGGCGAATGCCGTGTTTTGCCAGCATCGCTTTCAGTTGTTCATCAGAAACTTTGTTCCACAGCGGTTCGCTTTCCACTTCGTTGGTGTCGATGTAGTCAGCGCCGGGAATATGGCTGATAAGGTAAAATTTTGGAGCGCCCCAGGCCGCTTCAATGACTTTCCAGTCACCGGCAGGTTTCGCCGTAACCTCTTTACCTTGTTGCAGGTCATGCAGCCACTGCGGATATACCAGCTGTTCAAAGTGCGGCAGTTTTTGCAGACGGGAAGGTTCGCTTAGCGCGTCACTCAGGATGGAGATATGCGTAAAACCTGCTTTTTGCAGTCGCGTTTTGACGGCGTCGACATCTTTGTCATTACCGTACAGCGCCACCGGGGCATCGGCTTTCAGGTTATGTTGCTTGATCCACTCGTTGAGCTGTTCGGTACTCATTTTGTCGAGCCAGCTAGCAGAGAGGTTTAAGGCGGCAGGTTCATGACCGGAAGGGCCATTTAAGGTTTGTGGCCAGCCGTTATAAAACGCGCTGGGGCGAGTATCAATCGCTTTGCCATTTTGTTGTTGAAGCTGGTCAAGTGTAAGAGGCTTCGCCAGTTCAGCGGCCCACGAAGAAGCGCAAGCCAGCCCTAAAGCCATTGCCAGCGCGGTCATTTGAGAAACACGTTTCATCGAAAATCCCGACATTGTAGTTTTGAGAGCGCCATTCTGAACTGACGCATCGGGAAAAACTTTGCGTTATCGCAGTTTGTTGTAATTTTCTGACCACTGCGCCATATCCAGAACGGGGCTATCAGGAGGAACATCCTGAAGATCGTGCGTCACCTGCACAACAGGGATCGCCATGGCGCGAATTTCGCTGAACACCCAATGGCGAAAATTATCGCGCAGGGCCACATCAAGACGGCTGAATGGCTCATCCAGTAGCAACGCTTTTGGCTGAGCGAGAAGGGCGCGCAGCAGAGCAACGCGCGCTCGCTGACCGCCAGACAAAGTGGCAGGATCCTGATGGAACGCTCCGTCAAGGCCTGAACGCTCAAGTGCATCATTCACGGCATTACGTCGGGCATTCCCCTTAAGTGTCGCCGGTAGCGCCAGCAGTAAATTTTGCCCAACGCTGAACTGGTCAAATAACAGTGCATCCTGGAAAAGAATGCCAATCTGACGCTGTGCGGTGGGTAGCATGTCAATCCGTTGCTCATTAAGCCATAGCTCCCCTGTACAAGAAAACTGTCCGGCCAGCGCACCAATCATCCACGAAAACAGAGTGGATTTCCCGCAGCCGGATGGTCCCATTAACGTGACAATGTCACCTTTATCTACTGTAAAGTTAACGTTTGTCAGCAAGCGGCTTTCTGGTAAACGTAGCGAAACATTTTTCACGCAGAGCATTAGCGGAGTCCTTGTCTGACATAACCTACCCATTTTGCGACTAACGCGGTCAGGGCAAAAATAATAAGCGGTAACAGCAGTTGCCATAAAGCCTGGGCGGCGAGAATACCGTTGCTGCCGCCGCTGCTTAATGCCACCGCTTCAGTGGTGAGCGTCGGAAAACGCCCCGCGCCTAGCCACAGCGTCGGCATATACTGCGCAATACTGACTGAAAATCCCACCGCGAAGGCAATCAGCGCAGGGCGCAACATAAGTGGACATTTTACGTAAAAGAAGATTTTGGCCCGCGACCAGCCCAGTGTTTGCGCAATCAAAATTAACCGTGAATCAATGCGCTGCCAGGCGGGTTGCAGGATAAACAGCATCCACGGCATTACCCATAGCAGATGCCCCCAGACCACCGCCGTCCAGCTTCCATCCAGTTTCAGCCATAGCGCCAGCGTGTACTGGCCCGCCACCAGTGGCAGAGCAGGTAATAAAATGGGCAACCATAGCCACAACTGGCGACGCTGTGGCCCCCATTCCAGCCACAGCAGTAACAGGAGCAAAGCGATGAATGCCGCCACCAGCCCCATTGTCAGGCTGTTGATGAGCGCTTCACTATTGATCGTCGACTGATCCGCGAGGATCGCCAGCAGAACCACACACAGCACACCGGTTAAGGGTAAAAAA
>ENA-UOJD01003485-UOJD01003485.1-human-gut-metagenome-genome-assembly--contig:-P48-NODE-3485-length-11315-cov-9.862167_pt1 | contig 11315 bp, 7 predicted proteins | sample MGYA00242342_ERZ723889 | MGnify/ENA metagenome assembly ERZ723889
GGTAGTTTTACCGCATATGGCAGAATTCTGTGCTGTACTACATCAAGCTCTTGATGTGCCTATTATAACACAGAAGATTAGCAAGTTTCTTATTTGAGCATAATAATGCGCAAAAACGTTTTGACTAGTCTTTTTGTAATAATCTGTTAGCAAAATAGTAATATTTTGAGGTGACAGTATGAGAAAAAGACTTAGAAATTTGTATTCTGAAGAGCTGGTGGATTCGGATTATTTGCCAGAACTGGTTGAACTGGGAGTGCTTATAGGATCGCATAGAACGGCATCAGGGATAAATCAGGAAGAGTTTGCCAGGATGATTGGGGTGTCGCGACGGACGATGACTAAGATTGAAAATGGCAGGCAGTCTTTGAGTTTTGTTGCTTTTTTGAGAATTGCTGCTGTGCTGGAGATGCGACCGGAGTATTTGCTGCAGGAGCTGACGCGGGTGACGCAAAGGAAGTGGAGTACGAAGGGGGAGGATTGAGTGAGAGGTGGCTTGTTAGAACATAAGTTAAACTGATAATTTAGGTTGAGTGCTTTTGACAGAGCACTATTATTTTTTAATTCGCAGCCAAATGGACATTTGGTTGCGGGGGGGAGAAGAGATGATATAATAAAGTTATAGCTATTCTTGAAATTTTATTTGGATAGGAGAGTGTGTTTATGTATTGTAAAGTTTGTGGAGAGAATCTTAAACCAGATGCTAAATTTTGTGAAAATTGCGGAACGAAAGTAAAAAAAGAGACAGATGCTATTCCTAAGACTGATATAAAAAAGAGTACAGAACCTGTAAAACCAAAAGTAAAGTTAGAAGAAACGAAAACTTCAAAAAAGAAAATTATTGTCGGAGTAGTTGTTGCTTTAGCAATTGTTGGAATGATATTTTCTCCTACGAGTAAAGTCACAACTGCTATACCGAAAGAACATAGGGAGTTTTTGGCTAAAATTGGTTTAAAAGTTCCTACTGATGATCAAATTAGCTTTACTGATGAAAATGGAAAATTGCATTACTATAAAATTCCGTACCAAGATGGTGAACAGGGAGATACTATGGTATTCGTTAATAATAAAGGAGCTATTGATAAAGTAAACGTATCCCATAAAGCTGAAAATTGCAATGGGTCATTTGATTTAGTTGAAAATGGAAAGGTTCTTGGTACATATAGTGATAAATTGGCTGAACATAAATTAGCAGATGCCAAGGCTGAACAAGAAGCTAAGGCTAGAGAAGCTCAACAAGCCGCTGAAGCAGCGGAAAGAGAAGCAACAGCGAGAGAATTTGCTAATTATTTAGGATGTACGCCAGAAGAGTATAAGGAACATTTTGGTCCTATGCTTAGTGCTGGATTTGAAAGAGGTAGATTAGAGTCGTGGTATAATGATAGTTCTTCAACTTCAATCAATACATATGGAAAGCGTACACAATATGTTCTGCATTTAGTAGGTCGTGGTAAAAATGGCAATAGAGTTTACGTGAATGTATATGAGTATTCAGATAAACCGGGAAAGTATCAATTTCAAGTTATGAACACTTCTCATGAATAATTTAGCAAGGAGGAATTTAGATGCCTTTTTGGGATACTGATTACAAAAAAGAAATGATAAAAAGTAAGGCTGCAAAGGAAGCTGCCGAAGAAAGAGCAGCTGAGGCTAAACAAAAAGCAGCTGAGGCTAAACAAAGAGCAGCCGAATATCGGCAAAAGGTTAATGCCGTAATTGTTACGACTGGTGATTTAAAAGATGATTATGAAATTATTGGTCCCGTATATTTTCAGGTTTCTAACAAAGGGTTATTTAGTAGTACCTTGAGTGATCTTGTCAATAAGTATAGCGCTGAAATTGAAGAAATGAAGAACCATGCTTTAATGTCTGAGAGAAGGAGCGATTGGGGGTTCTTATGGGGAGAATATTCTGTTGGGCAGAATGATTTCGAAAAAGCATTTTTTGTTGCTACACAAGAATTAAAGAAAAGAGCAGTAATGCTTGGCGGAGATGCCGTTGTTTCTATGCGTCAGGATATAGATCTTGATACTAGTGGATTTCAATATTTTTATTTGCAGATGTATGGAACTGTTGTGAAAAGAATAAATGGGTAAAATTGTTTATTTCCCCAGCTTTATGCTTGCGTAAGGCTGGGGAGATTTTTGTAAAAACAAAAAACATACAACACAAACTTCACAGCTTGTTCGTTGTATGTTTAGATTCGGTATGATAAAATACTATGCAAGACGACCGTGTTGCAGGGTGGCATTGCCGAAATTCTTAGGAATGGAGGTGATGTCTATGGTATATTTCAGTTTTCAGGACTTAATGTCCTTTGGAATTTTTATCGTAGCGTTGCTGACGTTCATTTGGATTGTTAACATATGACTTTAGCAGTAAGAAGTCTGAAGATGTGTATTATAAAATTTTGGCAGTGCAAGGCTCTTCACTCCTTGACTTATCACATTGTCTAATGTATAATATTAGCGTTTATTGATATTTGCTAACGCGATGAAAAAGACAGTAGCTTGCGGCGCAGGGTAAGCGAGCCGGGGGATGGTGCAAGCCCGGACGAAGTAAAGCAGGTGAAAATCACTTTGGAGCGGATGCGGCGAACCTGAGTAGCTGCATACGGGAGCGCCCGATATTGCGCACACGAGTGGCGTGCAGCAAAGGCTGTCGTCATGAGGGTGGTACCACGGAGTACACGTTTTGTTAATGATGCATGATACGCAAGCGTATTAATCATTGTTAGTCTACAGCTTCGTCCCTTATCTGAGGGACGAAGCTTTTTTATATTGTTAAATTTTTTGTTTAATAAAATTGGAGGTTATTAGTAATGGACTATGGTAAAACACTGAATCTGCCCGAAACAGAGTTCCCTATGCGTGCCGGTCTGCCGCAGCGCGAACCTGATTTTCTGAAATTCTGGGAAGAAAACGATATTTATGGCAAAAAGCAGGCTCTGCATGCAGGCCACAAGAAATTTGTTCTGCATGATGGCCCTCCGTATGCAAACGGCAAAATCCACATGGGTCATGCCCTGAACAAAATCTTAAAAGATATCATCATGAAATACAAATATGCTCGCGGCTTCGATACCCCGTATGTTCCCGGCTGGGATACTCACGGCATGCCGATTGAGCACGCTGCTATCAAAGAGCTGGGCCTGAACCGCAATGAGCTGGATCCGCTGACTCTGCGCCGCAAATGCCACGACTTCGCTCTGCAATGGGTTGATATCCAACGCGAAGACTTCAAACGTCTGGGCGTTTTAGGTGACTGGGAAAACCCGTACATCACTCTGCATCACAGCTTTGAAGCTGAGCAGATCCGTGTATTCGGCACCATGGCTAACAAGGGCTATATCTACAAAGGCAAAAAGACCGTTTACTGGTGCCCGCACTGCGAAACCGCTCTGGCTGAAGCAGAAATCGAATACGGCGAACAAAAAACTCCGACTATCTTCGTAAAAATGCCGCTGGTAAAAGACAACGGCCAGACTCCGGAAGCTGCTAAAGGCAAAAAAGCTTACATGGTAATTTGGACCACCACCCCGTGGACCATGCCTGCCAACGTTGCTGTTGCTTTGAACCCTGCTCTGGAATATGCCTGGGTTGAATGTGAAGGCGAAGTTCTCTTCATGGCTAAAGACCTGCTGGCTCAGGTTGGCGCTGTCTGCCATAAGGACCTCAGCAATATCCTTGGCACTACTCTTGGTAAAGATATGGAATTCGCTGAATGTGTGCATCCGTTCCCTGAATACAACAACCGCCGTTCTCTCGTAGTTATGGCTGACTATGTAACTACCGAAGCCGGTACCGGTTGCGTACATACCGCTCCCGGTCATGGCGATGTCGACTTTGAAACCGGCCTGAAATACAAGCTGCCGATTCTCTGCCCGGTTGATTCCCAAGGCAAGCTGACCGAAGAAGCTGGCGAACGCTTCAAGGGCATGTTTGTATTCGACGCTAATATCCCGGTACTGAAATATCTGGCTGAGCTGAACTGCCTGCTGGGTAAAGAAAACATTAAGCACCAATACGCACACTGCTGGCGCTGCAAAAACCCGATTATTTTCCGCGCAACCTCTCAATGGTTCGCTTCTATCGACGGCTTCCGCGATGAAGCACTGAAATCTATCGACGATGTACAGTGGATTCCTTCCTGGGGCCAACAACGTATCCATAACATGGTAAGCGACCGTCACGACTGGTGCATCAGCCGTCAGCGCGTATGGGGCGTTCCTATCCCGGTATTCTACTGCGATAACTGCGGCGAGCATCTGATCAACGAAGCTACCATCGACTCCGTTGCCAACTGGTTCGAAAAAGAAGGCAGCGATGCATGGTGGGCTCACACTGCAGAAGAGCTGCTGCCGGAAGGCACTGTCTGCCCGAAATGCGGCGGTAAGCACTTCCACAAGGAAAGCGATATTATGGACGTATGGTTTGACAGCGGTTCTTCTCATATGGCTGTTGCCGCAAAGCGTCCGGAGCTGTCCTGGCCGGTTGCTATGTATCTCGAAGGCAGTGACCAGCATCGTGGCTGGTTCCAGTCCTCTCTGCTGACTTCCGTTGCTGTTGCAGGCCGTGCTCCGTACGAATCCGTACTGACTCATGGTTATGTAGTTGACGGCGATGGCCGCAAGATGTCCAAATCCGTAGGTAACGTCATCGTTCCGCAGGACGTAATCAAGCAATACGGCGCTGATATCATCCGCCTGTGGACTGCTTCCTCCGATTATAAGGCAGATATCCGTATCTCCCCGAAAATCCTGAAGCAGCTGGCTGAGGTATACCGCAAAATCCGTAACACCATCCGTTACATTCTGGGCAACACCAACGATTTCAACTATGAAACCGATGCAGTTCCGTTCAACGAAATGCTGGAGCTTGACCAATGGGCTCTGATGCATCTGCAGCTGCTGAAGAAGGAAGTTACCGCTGCTTACGAAAGCTATGATTTCCATGTACTGTACCATGCAATCCATAACTTCTGCACCGTTGAAATGTCCAGCTTCTATCTGGATATCCTCAAAGACCGCCTGTATGCTTACAAGGCTGACAGCAAAGAGCGTCGCAGTGCACAAACCGCTATGCATGAAATCCTCATGGACCTCATTGTTATGCTGTCCCCGGTACTGAGCTTCACTATGGAAGAAGTATGGCAGTTCATGAAGAAACCTGCTAATGCTCCGGAATCCGTACAAATGCTGCCTTGGCCGGAGGTTAAGGAAGAATACATCAACGAAGAGCTGGAAACTAAATGGGATAACTTCATTGAAATCCGCAGCGAAATCACTAAGGTGCTGGAGCTGGCTCGTCGTAACAAACAAATCGGTCACTCCCTGGACGCTAAGGTTGAGCTGCACGCTGAAGGCGAAGCACTGGCTATCCTGAAATCCGTAGAAAAAGATCTGGCAACTCTGCTGATTGTTTCTCAGGCTGTTATTGTTGAAGGCGCTGCAGAAGGTGCCGAAGCAACCGGCCGCGAGGACCTGAAGGTTACCGTTGCTGCTGCCGAAGGCCACAAGTGCGAGCGTTGCTGGATTTACAGCGACGAGGTTGGTCAGGACGCTGAGCATCCGACTCTGTGCAAACGCTGCGCTGAAGCAGTTAAAGATTGAGTATAAGGCATCATCTTTGCATAAAGCTGTAGTCAACCTCAAATAAAAGCTTAAAGCCGTCGTATCATGTAAATTTTTGCTGATACGGCGGCTTTTTTGCTACAAATTTTACAAAAAATTATTTTGCTTTATGGCCTATCTATGGTACAATACTGTTAATATTATATATTTTACGGAGGTGAAACTGTTTTTCTGCAATCTGCAGGATTACAGAGATTTTTGGACTATCTCATATGTTTGTTTAATGTTATAGCGATTTTATTTTTGGTGGCGCTGAACGGCTTTTTCGTTGCTTCGGAGTTTTCTATCGTCAAGGTACGCCCTTCGCGTCTTGATGCGCTGATTAAGGAAGGCAATACTCGGGCAGAAAGTGCTAAGCAGGTAACGGAGCATCTTGATGCCTATCTTTCGGTTACGCAGCTGGGTATAACCATTGCTTCGCTGGGCTTAGGCTGGATTGGCGAGCCGACGGTGGCGAAGCTGATGCATCCTGTATTTAATCTGCTGCAGCTGCCGTCGCAGGTTGAGCATACAATAGCTTTTGTTGTCGGCTTCGGTGTTATCACTGCTTTGCATATCGTTTTGGGCGAACTGGTGCCTAAATCATTATCTATTCAAAAGACTGAGCAGATTGTTCTGTTTGTGGCAGCTCCGCTGATTCTGTTTGATAAGCTGATGTATCCGGCGGTGTGGTTCCTCAATCACGTTGCCAACTGGGTGCTGCACAAATTGGGCGTTGAGGCTGCAAGCGAGGCGGAAGAGGCGCACAACGAGGACGAAATCCGCATACTGATGGAAGAAAGCCACAAGCATGGCTATATTGATAAAACAGAGCTTACTTATCTGGATAACGTTTTCGACTTTTCCGACCGTCGCGCCAGCGATATCATGGTACCGCGTACTGATATGATCTGCCTGTATCTGGAGGATTCCTGGGAGGATAATATCAAGACGGCGCTGGAGGAGCGCATGACACGTTATCCTATCTGTGATGAGGACAAGGACCACATTATCGGCTTTTTGCATATCAAGGATTTGCTGCGCAGCTTAAATGCCGGCGAGCGTCCTGATTTGCGCAGTCTGGCGCGTAAGGTGCTGCTGGTGCCGGAATCTCTGCCTATCAGCAAGCTGCTGCGCATTTTGCAGAAGCATCGCAGCCAGCTGGCAATCCTCGTTGACGAATACGGCGGTACTGCAGGTATGGTTACTGTTGAGGATATTCTGGAGGAAATCGTAGGCGAAATTCAGGACGAGTTCGACGAGGAACGTCCGGAGGTAGAGGAAAAGGGCAGTAAAACCTATTCTGTCGACGGCAAAATGCTGTTGGAGGATGTTAACGATACCTTTGAGCTGGCCTTAGATACCGAAAACTGTGATACTATCGGCGGCTGGGTTTACTCTCAGCTTGATTATCCGCCTAAGGTGGGGCAGAAGGTGCAGACACCTGCTGCTGCCTTTACGGTAGAAGAAATTGACAAGATGCGTATTGTGCGCGTCGGCATACAGCTTTTGCACGAGCCGGAAAAGATTCACGAGGAGCTTCAGGAAGAACACCTGGAGGATGTAAAATAATATCTGCATAAAAAGAGAGCACGCTGAGATTGATGTCTCAGCGTGCTCTTTAGCGTTGTGCTTATAAATCGTGGAATTTCATACCGATGTTGCTGTGACGCAGGAAGTTAAGAGTTACCTCGGGGAAGGAGGCATAGCTTAAAACGTCTTCAATCGGTGCGTTGGGGAAGCCCTCTTCAGCCAGCTTTTCGCGCAGCTTTTTCATTTGCGGCGGAATATCGTCGGCGGGACGGTGGTCGATTTGCGGTGCGTCACCGATGGCCAGGCGTTTAACCTCAGAGTCAATCGGTCCCGGAGTGCGGCCGTATTTGCCAAGGATTAAATCCTTAACCTCGCGGGGAATCATCTTATAGCGGCCCAGCGCAACGTTCAATACGGACATAGAGCCTACAATCTGGCTTGTAGGAGTAACCAGCGGCGGATAGCCGAGCTCGGCGCGCACGCGCGGCATTTCCTCAAGCAGCTGCGGGTATTTGTCGGCAACGCCCATTTCCTTCATTTGGTTCAGCAGGTTGGAAAGCATACCGCCGGGAATCTGGAAGGTGAGTACCTTGGGATCTATGGGGATGTTGGCGTTCAGGTTAAAATCGTGGATAAGGTTCTTGCGTACATCCTTGAAATAATCAGCTAAAGCATTGAGCTCAGCAAGGTTGATGCCTGTATCGTAGGGAGTTCCCTCCAGCGTTGCTACCAAAGCTTCGGTGCAGGGCTGGCTGGTAGATTCGGAGAACGGAGAAAGTGCAGTATCAATCATGTCCGCACCGGCTTCAACAGCCTTCAGGTAGGTCATATCGCCCATACCGCTGGTGAAGTGTGTGTGCAGGTCGATAGGCAGGTCAAGCTCTGCCTTCAGGCTGCGGATAAGGCTTTCGGCAGCGTAGGGACGCAACAGGCCAGCCATATCCTTAATGCAGATGGAATCTGCGCCCATCTGCGCCAGTTCCTTACCGAGCTGTACAAAATCCTTGTCCTGATGGTAGGGGCTGATGGTATATACAATACAACCCTGAACATGTGCGCCTGCTTCCTTAGCGGCACGCATTGCACATTCCAGGTTGCGTGTATCGTTAAGAGCATCGAAAATACGGATAATAGATACGCCGTTGTCAACAGAACGGTTTACAAATTCGCGTACAACGTCATCGGCATAATGGTTATAGCCCAAAATGTTCTGACCGCGCAGCAGCATTTGAATCGGGGTTTTGCGCAGGTGCTTTTTGAGCGTGCGCAGACGTTGCCAGGGATCCTCGTTAAGGAAGCGCAGGCAGGAGTCAAAGGTGGCGCCGCCCCAAGCCTCCAAAGCATAGTAGCCGGCGTTATCCAGCTGCTCCAGTGCCGGCAGCATGTCGCTGATGCGCATTCTGGTGGCAGCAAGCGACTGGTGGCCGTCACGCAGGACGGTTTCAACTATTTTTACAGGTTTCTTCTCCATGGCAGTACTCCTTTTATTAGTATAGTTCGTTAATTAAAGCTGATTTATAGCTGTCATTATTATAGCATAAATCTGTATTCATGTATACAATATACTTAGTTTCGAGCAATAAAAAATGGTGGCCACACTTGGTGACCACCATAAAAGTGAATTAGTTACGCGGAGTAGGCTGGTTGCTGACAACAGGCTTGCCCATGATTTCGTTAACGCGCTCTTTAATGCTGCGTTTCTTTTTAGTGGGCTGGCTGCTTACTACAGGTGCCTGGTTGGCATTGCCTTCAGTTGTTACCGTAGCGGGAGCCTGCTTGTCTTTGTCCTTATCTTTATCCTTGTCTTTATCTTTGTCCTTATCATCCTGCTTGATTTCCGGTTCCGGCGGAACAGCTACGCCCGGATTGCTGAAGCCGGTGCGCGGAGTAGAGGCCAGAGCGTTGACCATGAAATCATGCCAGATAGAAAGCGGAGCGCCGCTGCCGTACATACGGTTCATAGATTTGTTGTTATCATCGCCAACCCATACGGCAGTACTGAGGTCGGGAGTGTAACCAACGAACCAGGCATCAATGTAGGTATCGGTAGTACCGGTTTTACCTGCTGCCGGACGGCCGATTCCCATGCCGCCTGCAGTGCCGCTGATAAGAACATCCTGCAGCATATTAGTAGTCAGGTATGCTGCTTCGGCATCAATAACACGTTTGGGTTCAGGCTTAGCTTCGTACAGAACCTTGCCCTCGCGGTCAACAATCTTCAGCAGAGCAATAGGCTTGCAATACATACCGTTGCTTGCCAGAACGCCGTAGGCTGCAGCCATTTCCAGCGGATTAACGCCCTTGCTGAGACCGCCGAGTGCCATAGCAAGGTTTGCATCGCTGTAAGCACCGGAATCAACCAGAGTAGTAATACCCATTTTTTCGGCATTGCTGATAATTTTGCTTACACCAACCTCTTGGGCCAGCTTAACGGTAGGCACGTTCATAGAACGTACCAGAGCAGTACGCAGGCTTACCTTACCATGCCATGCTCTGTCGGAGTTCTGCGGTTTCCAGCCGGGAGAGAATTCTTCTTCCTTATCTTCAATGACACTGGCCGGAGAATAACCGTTCTGCATTGCGGTCAGATAGACAAAAGGCTTGAAGGCAGAACCGGGCTGACGTACTGCAAGAGTAGCACGGTTGAACTTATCCTGGCCACGGCCGCCGATCATAGCTTTAACATAACCGTTATGCGGGTCAACGGCAACCAGAGCCATTTGCGGCTGAGTCAGCTTCTTGCCGTCTGTATAATAGCCCGGCAGATGCTTCATAGCATTTTCAGCAGCCTTTTGCATATCCGGGTCTAAAGTGGTGTAAATCTTAAGACCGCCCTTATAGAGAGCGTCTGCACCAACCTCTTCGATAACCTTTTGGGTAATCATATCGAAGAAATAGGAGCGAGGATCGGAATTGGTTTTATGTGTTGTGCTGAAGACAAGCTTTTCTGCTTTGGCAGCATTACCATCGGCAGCAGAGATAAAACCGTATTTAACCATTTGGTCGATAACAAGCTCCTGACGTTTTTTACTTTCCTGCGGATTTTCAAAAGGATTAAAGTAGTTAGGGCTTTTGGGAATAGCTGCCAGAGTAGCAGCTTCGGCGATATCCAGATTCTGGACATGCTTATTAAAGTAATACATAGAAGCACTTTCAATACCGTATGCACCCTGACCGAAATAAATCTGGTTCAGGTACATAGTGAGGATTTCATCTTTGGTATATTTGTGCTCAAGTTCCTTGGCAATAAAAGCTTCCTTAATTTTACGGATGATGGAACGTTCCTGGGTAAGGAAAGCATTCTTTGCCAGCTGTTGGGTAATGGTACTGCCGCCCTGTACTTCGTGACCGCTTAATGTAGAAAGCAGAGCACGTGCTGTGCCGCGGTAGTCAATACCACCGTGTTCATAGAAGCGATTATCTTCAATAGCAATAAAGGCACGCTGCACATGCTTAGGAATCTTATCAATAGTAACAGGTACTCTGCGTTCTTCCGAAAGCGTAGTATAGATTGCGTTACCATTGATATCGTAGAACTGTGAAGCAGCGTCCGGAATCAGTGTTTCATCCATATTAGGAGGTGCAAAAAGACTGGAGAAGCCATAAAGCACTGATGCTCCCATTATAATGAGGCAAACAACACTGATGACAATGAATTTTAGTACTTTAAACATTTTCTACCTCTTCTTCATTATATTGACTGCGCAGCCAATACCAAAGGCTGCAAATAGAAGTCATCTTATTATAGCATTTTCAGACAACTTTGTCATAGAATTATTGAAAACTCAGCGTATTTATTTTAATTAAAGGAAAGTATGTAAAAGCATGCTCCGGAAGGATATGTATTGAATCGGCAGTCTGCGGATAATGAAGATAGAAGAAAAAACCTACATGATTTTAAGAAAAAATCTGCAGAACAAAGAAAAATTTTACTGATTTTCGGCGGTTTTTATGGAAAAAACAGCTGAAAATGCTACTTTTTTTGAGATTTTTTGAAGAAGTTTTAATGCCGATAAAAGCAATAATCAAGCATGTTTCTTTTCCCACGAATCCTAGTGTTTCACGAAAAAATCTTAAAAAAGTGCCGAAAAAAGTGTTGACATAACCTAGGTCACGTGGTATTATATACAAGTCGACGCGATACGGCAACAAAACAAAAGCCAAAATCGCT
>ENA-UOJD01003498-UOJD01003498.1-human-gut-metagenome-genome-assembly--contig:-P48-NODE-3498-length-11269-cov-65.390672_pt1 | contig 11269 bp, 10 predicted proteins | sample MGYA00242342_ERZ723889 | MGnify/ENA metagenome assembly ERZ723889
GCTTCCACCGTCTTGTCGATGCGCACTACACGGCGGTAGCCGTCGGCGCTTTCCGCCTCGCTGACCGTGTAAATGGGGGTGTAGCTGTAATTCGTCACCTTGGTGGTGCCGGTGCTGGAATCCTTGGTGATCTCCAAATCCAGAATGATGGAGTAATTGGTGCCGCCCCGGGAGGCGTCGCCGAAGAAGTCCCCCAGAGAATAGGCCACCAGCGTGCCTGCCAGCGCGTCGTACTCGATGGCCTGCACCGTATGGGGGTGGGTGCCGATAATAACGTCCACGCCCTGCTTTTTCATCAGGTTGACGATGCTCTTCTGGGTGTCGCTGATGTCGTCGTTGTATTCGCTGCCCCAGTGGAGCAGGGCGATGGTGATGTCCGGCTTCTCCGCTTCCACAGCCTTCAGAACGCTGGTGATGCGGGTGCGGTCGATCTTGTCGTAGGTGCTGGCGTAGTCCTCATAGAGGATGTTCACCAGATTGTCGTTTCCGGCGGGAAGTCCCCGGCCGCCCAGACCTTTGGTAAAGGCCACAAATGCAACCTTGACGCCCTGAGCTTCCGTGATGGTGTAGCCCTTGGACTGCTGGAACTCGGACTCCGAAGCGAACGCACCCACCGGCTCCAACCCCGCTGCCCGGATGGTTTGCAGGGTGGAAGTCAGGCCAATCAGGCCGTTGTTGATGGTGCAGGAATTGGCCATCTGAATCAGGTCAACGCCCGCGTTGCGCAGTCCATCCAGCAGTTCCCGGGGGGCGGAGGTGGTGTCGCTGCCATAGGGTTCGCCGCAGATGTTGCCCTCCAGGTTCAGCACCGTCAGATCCGCGTCGGACAGAGTGGACGCCACGTCCATAAAGGCGCGGGTGTAATTGTAGCCGCCCACGGCTACACCGGCGTTGATTACAGTGTTGGTCACGTTCAGGTCACCCGCCGCCTTGATGTGGATGGTGGTTTTGGTGCTTTTCTGAGCGCGGGTGGCCGGTTCTGTCGCCTGGGTGGGCTTCTGGGTGGGACGGGTCTCCGCCGCCACTGTCGTCTGGGAGCTGTCGGAACGGCTGGTGAGGAACACAATCCCCGCCGTGCACAGCACCAGTACCACCGCCGCCAGAATCAGCGTGATACGAAGCCGCTTAGCCTCGGCCTGCTGCTTTCTGCGCTGGGCTTCCCGCTTTTCACGGCGCATATTCATTTCATCGTCGTGCAGCGGCATGGCGTCGTCCTCCCAATTCTGAATGATGCTTTATTATACTGCATTTCCTCGGATAAAACAAGGGGTTATTCCCCAAAGTAGGCTCTCGTTTCCCCGGCGTTGCGGTGAATTTCCGCTTTCAGGTCATCCAGAGAGGGGAATTTCCGCTCCGGGCGGAGAAAACGGTAGAATTCCAGCGTGATTTCCCGGCCGTACAGGTCGCCGTCGTAGTCCAGAATCCACGGCTCTACCGTGACATTGCGCCCTTCCACCGTGGGACGGACGCCGACATTGGTCACGGCGCAGTACCGCTTGCCCTCCACCACGGCGCGGCAGGCATAGACGCCGAATTTGGGCTCTGCCAGCCCCTCCGGCAGACGCAGATTCGCGGTGGGGATGCCCAGCCGCCGCCCCAGCTGGTGTCCGTGAACCACGGAGCCGCTGAGAATATGGGGGTGTCCCAGAAATTTCACGGCGGTCTCCATGTCCCCCGTCTCGATCTGGCGGCGAATGTAGGTGCTGGACACCCGAATGCCATCGATCATCTGGTCGTTCACCACGGCACTGACAAGCCCGTTCGCCCGGCAGAAATCTTCCAGAGCGTCCGCGTTTCCCTCGCCCCGATAGCCGAAACGGAAGTCCTCGCCGCAGACGAACCCGGCAGCAGCATAGTCCCGTATCAGCATATGAAGAAAATCCCGCCACGGCATGGTGTGCATCTGCTCGTCAAAGGGCAACGTCACGACCTGCTCCATGGAAAAGCGTTCCCGAAGGAGTTTCTCCCGGTCGTAGGGCGTATTGATGAGGGGCGGGGTGTTCCCCAGCACCAGCGTATCCGGATGGGCGGCAAAGGTCACGACCCCGGCGCGGTAGTTTTCTTCCCGCGCTAAGGTTTTGCACCGGTCAAGCAGCGCGGCGTGGCCTACGTGTACCCCGTCGAAGAATCCAAGGGCATAAATCGTCTTGTTCATTGGTTCACCTGACAGGAACGGAAGCTTGCGGCAAAGGCCGGGGCTTTCCGTTCCGTTCTTTTATTGTACGTCAAAAAAGCTCTTTATGGTTGACATAACGCCGTCTTCCACCTTCGCCAGCATGAGAAATTCTCCCGACTGGCTGTAAGCGCGGTAGGTTCCGCCGGGAAGACTGACGGAAAAGGCGTTGCCGTTCCGGCACCGCTTTTCCTGATTGACGGTGAGCTTCACCGCGGGATAGCCCCGGAACATGGTGTCCACGTCCCGCAGATAGGTTTCCGGCTCCGCCGCTTCCAGCAGCTGCTGTAAGGGGACGGCCTCGGCGATGGTGTATTCCCCGGCCTGCGTCCGGCGCAGCGCCTGCATACATCCGCCGCAGCCCAGCGCTTCGCCGATGTCCGCGCACAAGGTGCGGATATACGTGCCCTTGGAGCAGCGCACCCGCAGATGGAGGGTATCCCCCTCCCGGGACAGCAGCGTCAGCTCGTGGATGGTGACGGGGCGGGGCTGACGCTCCACCTGCCTGCCCTTCCGGGCGAGGTCACACAGCTTCTGGCCGTTTACCTTCAGCGCGGAATACATGGGCGGGATCTGCATGATCTCCCCCCGGAAGCGTTCCAGCACCTCGGTAAGCTGTTCCTGTGTCACGCTGACCTCCCGGCGGGTAAGTACCGTGCCGGTGGTATCCTCGGTGTCGGTGGCGACGCCCAGAAGCAGCTCCGTTTCGTAGGTCTTCTCGGCGTGTTCAAAGAACTCTACGCCCCGGGTGGCGCGCCCCACAAACACGGGCAGCACACCGGTAGCCATGGGGTCCAGCGTACCGCCGTGGCCGATGCGGCGGGTGCCGAACACCCGCCGCAGCCGCGCCGTCACGTCCTGACTCGTCCACCCGGCGGGCTTGTCGATAATCACAATTCCGTTCATTTCAGTTCACTTCTGACATGACCGCTTCCACAGCCTTGACGGCCTCATCGAGAGGCAGCTTCATGGACGCGCCCGCCGCGCCCTTGTGGCCGCCGCCGCCGAAACGGACGGTGACCGCCGTGGCGTCGCAGCCGGGGACTGCCCGGACGGACAGCTTCGTCTCCCCGTCCCCCGTCTCCCGGAGGGTCGCCGCCATGCGCACGCCTGCCACCGTGCGGGGGAAATTGGAGATGTTGTCCATATCGTCCTCGTTGACACCGATCTCCTCCTCCACGGCACGGGGGATAGCGCAGATAGCCATTTCGCCGCCACGCAGCAGCTCCAGATGCTCCACGATCCACGCCTGCATCTTCAGCCGCTCCAGCGTGTTCGTCTCAAACAGCTCCTGATTCAGCTCGTAGATCCGCGCCCCTGCCCGGGTACACAGCGCCGCCACGGAAAAGGTATGCGCCGTGGTATTGGAAAAGCGGAAGCAGCCGGTGTCGGTGGAAACGCCCACATACACCGCCTCCGCCAACGCCCGGTCGGCCTTGACGCCCATCAGCTCCAGCACGTCCCACACCACCTCGGCGCAGGAGGCGCTGTCCCCGTCCACCAGCTCCTGCTCCGTAAAGGAGGTCGCCGAGCTGTGGTGGTCGATGCGCAGGGCAATCTTCCCCAGCAGCGGCCGGAAATCCGCAGGCAGCATCTCGGGAGACGCCACATCCACCGAGACGATGGTGTCGCCTTCCTCCACCCATGGCTTGGTCAGCCCCTCATGGAGCCACGCAAACCGGGGCGTCACTTCTTTATTGACAAGCACATGGGCGGTTTTGCCCAGCTGCCGCAGTCCCCGGCACAAGGCGGCAGAGCTGCCGACGGTGTCCCCGTCCGGGCGGCGGTGGGACAGAATGGCAAAATGGTCGTGTTCCAGAAGAAAACGCGCCGCATCAGCTCTCGTCAGAATCTTCATCGTGTTTGACCTCCAAGGAGTTGATCAGCTTCAGCATTCTCGCGCCGTAGGTGATGGAATTGTCCTCAGACCAGACGATCTCCGGGCTGTAGCGCAGCTGGAGGTTGTGTCCCAGCTGACGGCGCAGGTATCCGGCGGCGGATTTTAACCCCGCCATGGCGTCCTTCACCCGCTCCTCCTGCAAAAAGCTGACGTATACCTTGGTATAGCGCAGATCCGGGGTGGTTTCCACCCGGGTAATGGAGATCATCGTGTCCTGCACTCTGGGGTCCTTCACGGTACGAAGCAGGGCGGACAGCTCCTTCTGGATCTCCTCATTGATCCGATTGATTCGGTTGGATGACATTGGGTACTCCTTTCAGCAGCACATTGGGAGCTTCCCCCTCTGTGCAATAACAGTTTTCGCCGCGCCGCGAGGGGGAAACTCTGAATAAACCGTCTGCGGCTGAGCAGCGGATCTTTTCCCCCAGCTGTGCGGTTTCCAAAGCGGGAAATACACAAAGTATTTCTCCGCTTTGGAAGCCTTCATCTGGTGAAAAATCTCTCGCTGTCAGCTCTTGCCAGTTTATCCAGAGCTTCCCCGTGCGGCACGGCGAATAACTTAGCGTTTCACTTCCTGCATGACAAAGCACTCGAAGATGTCGCCTTCCTTGATGTCGTTGTACTTCACGACGCTCATGCCGCACTCGTAACCGGCGGTGACTTCCTTGACCGCGTCCTTGAAGCGCTGCAGGGAGCCGATCTCGCCCTCGTGGATGACGATGTTGTCCCGCAGAACGCGCACCTGAGAATCCCGGGTGACCTTGCCGTCCTTGACCATACAGCCGGCGATGGTGCCGATGGCGCTGACCTTGTAGGTCATGCGCACTTCCGCGTGGCCGATGACAACTTCCTCGAACTTGGGCGCGAGCATACCCTTCATGGCGGCCTCGATCTCGTCGATGGCGTCGTAGATCACGCGGTAGAACCGCATATCCACATTGGCGCGGTGGGCGCTGGCCGCAGCGGCGGCGTCGGGACGGACATTGAAGCCCACCACAATGGCGCCTGCGGTGGAGGCAAGCAGAATGTCGCTTTCGTTGATGGCGCCGACGCCCGCGTGGATGACACGGACGCGGACTTCCTCGTTGGAGATCTTCTCCAGAGAGGATTTCAGCGCTTCGGCGGAGCCCTGCACGTCGGCCTTGACGATCAGGGGCAGCTCCTTCATTTCGCCCTCCTGCATCTTGGCGAACAGATTGTCCAGCGTGACCTTCTGGTTCATCTTGGCCAGGGCGTCCTTCTGCGCCTGACGGCGCTGCTCCACCAGCTCACGGGCCATGCGCTCGTCGGTGACGGCGTTGAACTCGTCGCCCGGCGTGGGCACGTCGGCAAGGCCGGTGATCTCCACAGGCACGGAGGGGCCGGCGGTCTTGACGGTGCGGCCCTTGTCGTTGGTCATGACGCGGACGCGGCCGACGGCGGTACCGGCGATGACGATATCGCCCTGCTTCAGCGTGCCGTTCTGCACCAGCAGCGTCGCCACGGGACCCCGGGACTTATCCAGCCGCGCTTCGATCACCACGCCCTTGGCGCGGCGGTTGGGGTTGGCCTTCAGTTCCAGCACCTCGGCGGTGAGAATGACCATTTCCAGCAGATTGTCCAGACCCTGACCGGTCTTGGCGGAGATGGGGCAGATGACGGTCTCGCCGCCCCACTCCTCGGGGATCAGGTCGTACTTGGTCAGCTGCTCCTTGATCTTGTCGGGGTTGGCGGTGGGCTTATCCATCTTATTGATGGCGACGATAATGGGAACGTCCGCAGCCTTGGCGTGGTTGATGGACTCGATGGTCTGGGGCATGATGCCGTCGTCGGCGGCAACCACCAGAATGGCGATGTCCGTGGACTTCGCGCCGCGGGCACGCATGGAGGTAAAGGCCGCGTGGCCGGGGGTATCCAAAAACGTGACCATATTCCCGTTCACGTCCACAGTGTAAGCGCCGATGTGCTGGGTGATGCCGCCAGCTTCTTCCGCAGTGACGGAGGTCTTGCGGATGGCGTCCAGCAGGGAGGTCTTGCCGTGGTCAACGTGACCCATGACCACTACGACGGGGGCGCGGGTCTCCAGCTCTTCGGCGGTATCCACATGGTCGTCGATGATCTGCTCCTCGATGGTGACGGTGACTTCCTTCTCCACCTTGCAGCCCATCTCGGTGGCCACGAACTCGGCGGTGTCAAAATCGATGCTCTGGTTGATGGCGGCCATGACGCCGTTCTTCATCAGGCACTTGATGACCTCTCCGGCGGTCTTCTTCATCCGGGAAGCCAGCTCGCCCACGGTGATCTCCTCGGGGATCTTCACCGTCAGAGGTGCCTTCCGGGCGACCTCCATCTGCAGGCGGCGCATTTTCTCCTGCTCCTCGTTCCGGGACTTGCTGCCGCGGAACTTGCCGGACTGCTGCTTATTGCCCTGCTGACCCTTCTTGCCGCCGATGCGCTGCTTACCGCCCTGGTAATTCTGCACCTTCTCGGAAACCAGATTGTCCACGTCGGCAAAGCGTCCGGCGTTGACCTGCACGGCGGAGGTGTCCACCACCCGGCGCTCCCGCTTCCGTTCAGGCTCCTTGGGCTTGTCTGCCTTGGCAGGCTGCGCGCTGGGCGCGGCGGGCTGCTGGGGACGGTTCTGATTCTGGGGCTGGGACTGAGGCTTCGCCTGCTGGGGCTTCGCGGCCTGCTGGGCTTCCTGCTTGGGAGCCTCGGCCTTGGGGGCTTCGGGCTTGGGCGGCTCCGCCTTGGGCGCGGGCTTCACGGCAAACACCTGCTCCAGCGACGCGATCTGGTGGGTCTGGGTCATGCTGTCAAACACCAGATTCAGTTCCTCATCGGTGAGCACCTGCGTATTGGACTTGGGCTTCTGAAAATACTTGGAGATGATGTCCGCGATCACCTTCGGCGCAACGCCGAAGTCTGCCGCGACCTCCTTCAAACGATACTTCACTAAACTCATACGATAAAACGCACCTCCAAAATATGACAAGCGGAAAGCGGAACGCAGGGGATATGCGCTTCTGCGCTCTGCTTACTACTCAAAACTACTGCTTCTTTTTCCCTTTTCGCACATTTTTTACATGGGCTTTCGCTTCAGCCTGATGCTTCTTTACCTTTTCAGCCTTGGCGGAAAGCACTTCCAGAGCTTCCCGGTTTTTCTCCGGTTCGCCAAGCGCCGTCAGCAGGGTCAGCGCCAGCCGGACATCCGTCACGGCGGCGATGGCAAGGCTGGTTCGGCCGATGGCAAAGCCCATTTCCTCTTTGGTGGATTTCAGGCGGACGCACTGCTGGTCGGTTCCGGCGGCGAAGGATTTCGCCCGACGCCATGTATGGTCGGAAGCGTCGGCGGCTACCAGAATCAGGTACGCCTTTCCCGCCCGGGCGATCGCGCCTACCGGCTCCTCGCCCAGCTCCGCCATGCCGCCCTTGCGGGCTATGGACAGATATTGCAGCGCCTTATCCATTCTCCATCTCCTTTTCCAGCCGCTTGTAGACCTCCTCCGGGATGGTCACTTCCAGACTGCGATCCAGCGCTTTGGAGCGGATGGCCTTTTTCAGGCACTCGGGGTTGGGGCAGATATACGCGCCCCGGCCGTTTTTCTTGCCGCCGAAGTCCAGACTGACCTCGCCCTCGGGGCTGCGGACGACCCGGATCAGCTCCCGCTTGGCCTTCCGTTCCCGGCAGCCCATACACTGCCGCTGGGGAATTTTCTTCTGCATCGAACTGCCTCCTTATCGCTCCGGATTTTTATGCTTCCTCCGTCTCCTCGGCGGGTTCAGCCTGAGAGGCGGGCTTGATGTCGATCTTATAGCCGGTCAGGCGGGCGGCCAGACGGGCGTTCTGACCCTCCTTACCGATGGCCAGAGACAGCTGGTCGTCGGGGACAATCACCCGGCAGGCTTTCTGGCCGGGGATCAGGCTGACGTCAATGACATCCGCAGGGCTGAGGGCAGCCCGGACATACTGGCAGGGGTCTTCGCTCCACACCACGATGTCGATCTTCTCGCCGCCCAGTTCCTTCACGACGGCGCCCACACGTCCGCCGTGAGGGCCGACGCAGGCGCCCACGGGGTCGATGCCCTCCATGGCGGCGCGAACTGCCATCTTGGAACGGGAACCGGCTTCCCGGGCGATGTTGCGGATCTCCACCTGACCGTCGGCGATCTCCGGGGTCTCCAGCTCGAACAGGCGGCGCACCAGATTGGGATGGGTGCGGGAGACGTGGATCAGCGGGCCGCGTCCCATCTTGTGGACTTCCAGCACGTACACCCGGATCATGTCGCCCTCGTGGTGGGTTTCGCCGGGGATCTGCTCGCCGGCCTGAAGCACGGCGTCGGAGGTATCGTTCCCCTGACCGATGCGCAGGAACATATCGCCGGTGGTGGGGTCGATGCGCAGCACGGTGCCGGTCATCAGTTCCTGTGCCTTGTTGGAATAGCTTTCGTAAGCCACGCCCCGTTCGGCTTCCCGGATGCCCTGAATGACCACCTGCTTGGCGGTCTGGGCGGCGATGCGGCCGAATTTCTGGATGTCCACGGGGATGTTCACCGGGTCGCCCACCTGAACGTCGGGGTTATAGTTCCGGGCGGCGTCGATGGGGATCTCCAGCGCGGTATCCTCCACTTCCTCCACGGCGGTCTTGACGATGTGCATGGAAAGTCCATGCTCGCTCAGATCGACCACCACATTGTCCGCCGGAACGTCCCGGCGATCCTCCCGGTCTTTGCGGTAGGCGTTGGTCAGCGCCTGTTTCAGACGCTCCACCATATAGTCCACAGGGATGCCCTTGAGCTTTTCCAGCTCCCGCAGAGACGCGAAAATCTCCGCGCCGATGTCCACCTTGGGGGCTTCCGCCTGCTTTTTGGCTGTCTTTCTTGCCATTTTATTCTGTCCTCCTATCAGAATTCCACGCGAAGCCGCACCAGCGCGACCTCGGATTTTTCAAACGTTACGGTTTCCTTGCCCGCTTCCACGGTCAGCCTGCCGTCCTCGTAAGCGCGCAGGACGCAGGGAATTTCCTTCAGGCCGTTTCTGGGGCGGTAGAGCTTGACGGTGATGGGGCTGCCCAGATATTTCTGGAAATCAGAAGGGCGCTTCAGCACCCGTTCCAGTCCGGCGGAGCAAACCTCAAAATGGTAGGAGCCGGGGATCGGGTCCTTTTCGTCCAGAATGGGGTCAACGGCGCGGGAGATGGCCTCGCAGTCGTTGATGTCCACGCCGCCGTCCTTGTCAATATACAGCCGCAGGAAATATTCGCTGCCCTCCCGGACGTATTCCACGTCCCAAAGCTCGCAGCCGTGTTCTTTTACGATGGGCTCGGCGAAGGCCGCCACTTGTTCGGTAACTTTCATGGATACACCCTTTCCCTGAGTCTGTCCGAAAGGTGGCTTTCACCCGCTCTCAGACACGACCTTAATCAGCAAGAAAGAGAGGCGCTCGCGCCTCTCTTTCCTACCTTCTACCTGTTTACGTTAGGATTATATCACTGTTTTTCCTGTTTGGCAAGAGGGTTTTCACAAATTCCGGGACTTTTTTTCAACATTTTGCCCAATCAGCGGTGGAAAACGCCCTTGAAGGAAAGCGCTTCGGATGATACAATACTCAAAAATAATTTTCCAGAATACGCAACCTTTTCCGCTTCTCATACGTTCTATTGGCAGAAGTACTTCTAACGAACAAGGGGTTGTCTATGAAACTGTCAGCTGAGGATGCCTTTCGCTTATACGGCGACCGTGTTTTCTCTGCGGCGTTCAGCGTCACAGGGAATCAGGCGGACGCCGACGACGCGGTGCAGGATACATATCTGCGGTACTGTTCCTATGACAAGGAATTTACCGACGAGGATCACATCCGCGCATGGCTTTTGCGGGTCGCCATCAACCGGGCCAGAGATCAGAAGCGTTCCTTCTGGGAAAAGCACCGGGTCTCATGGGAGGACTATATGGAAACGCTGGTCTTTGAAGCGCCGGAGGATAAGTCCCTCTTTGAGGCGGTCATGTCCCTGCCCGCAAAATACCGGACGGTGATCCACCTGTTTTATTACGAGGACTACAGTGTCGCCCGGATCGCGGAGATTCTCCATTTGCGGGAAGGCACCGTCAAAAGCCAGCTGAACCGGGGTCGGCAGCTCCTGAAAACCAAACTGATGGAGGCGTGGAACGATGACGAATAAGGAAAAATACCGGCGTGCCTTCGGCGTGCTTCATGCCTCCGAGGACATTTTGACGGAGGTAAAGCGTATGGAAACGAAAAAGCATTTTTCCCTGCGGAAAGCGGTGCTGCTGTGCGCCGCGGTGATTGCGGTATTTGCCATGGCGGGCGTCTGCTACGCGGAAGACGTGGGCGGCATTCAGCGAACCATCCAGCTCTGGTGCTACGGCGATCAGACCGACGCCGTTCTGGAAATTCAGGACGGCAGCTACGAGCTGACCTACGAAGTTGCCGACGGGGTACACAGCGAAGGGGGCGGCGGCGTGGCCATCGACGCCTTTGGCCGGGAGCGCCCTCTGACGGAGGAAGAGCTTCTGGAAGACCTTCAGGACAGAATCGATGTGACCTACCGGGAGGACGGAACGGTGTGGGTCTACTACAAAGATCAGAGCATGGACATCACCGATCTCTTTGACGAAAACGGCGTGTGCTTCGTCCAGTTGAAGGACGGCAAGAAGACCGTCTATCTGACCGTCGAGTACGATAGCTGTTTCAGCTGGAGCACAGAATGCTACCTCCAGCCCACCCAGCGCCATTCCTGATTGCAAAAATTCCTCTGTTGCCACCGCAGCAGAGGAATTTTTTATTCCCGTTCCTTCACCAGCATGGGGGTGAACATGGGCTTGCCGAAGCGGGTGACGAAGCGCTGGCATTTTACCAGAAACGCGTAGTACACGTTGTACCCGCAGCCCAGCATCGTCTCCGCGTTGGCCATGCCCTTGGCGAGGATCACGTCCGCGCCCGACAGCGCCGCGGCGGCTTCCTCGCTCAGCAGATCCAGCTGGGTGCCCGCCACCCGGTTGCCGTTGTCGATCACCGGAAAGGGAATTCCCACGGCGGCGGCGTCCTCCCGGGTCGCGTCGTTCTGGGCAATGGCGCCCCGGACGCAGAAAGTGATGGCAATATCCGGATACGCCGCCGCGATGGCCTCGGCCAGCACCCGGTCAAAGCCGATCTCTCCGGCGTTGTCCGTCAGGTACACCAGCTTCCCGCCCCGGCG
>ENA-UOJD01003507-UOJD01003507.1-human-gut-metagenome-genome-assembly--contig:-P48-NODE-3507-length-11258-cov-5.309738_pt1 | contig 11258 bp, 6 predicted proteins | sample MGYA00242342_ERZ723889 | MGnify/ENA metagenome assembly ERZ723889
AAATGTATACAAGGAGAAGGATTTTTCTCAAATGTGTCGAATTTAGTATATAAAAGGGAGTGAAAGAACTTCCTTTTCGACTGTTATGGAAGGGGGGATGATGCCATGAGATATCCGAGGGAGGTCGTGGATGAGGTGCGGCTGCAAAATGATATCGTAGAGGTCATTTCCCAGTATGTGCCGCTGAAGCAAAAGGGCAGCTCCTATTTTGGGCTTTGTCCGTTTCATAATGAAAAAACGGCATCCTTTTCCGTCAACAGCGAAAAGCAGTTTTATTATTGCTTCGGCTGCGGCGCGGCAGGAAATGTGTTTTCCTTTTTAATGGAGATGGAAAACTGCGATTTCCCCGAAGCCATGAAGCGTCTGGCGGAGCGGGCGCATATTACCCTGCCCGAACCGGAAAAAAACGCGCAGGCAATCGCGGCGGAGCAGCTCAAGAAACGATTATTTGAAATGCACACCCTGGCAGGGAGGTTCTTTTATGAAGCCTTGCAGGAGGAGGAGGGGGCAGAGGCGAGAGCCTATCTGCAAAAACGGCAGATGGATCCCCGTATGGCAAGAAAATTCGGCATAGGCTACTCTCCGGACAGCTACGATGCGCTTTTCAGGCATTTGCAGGAGAAGGGCTTCAAGGTTTCGGAGATTTTGAAAACAGGGCTTGTGCTGGAAAATAAGGATGGCAAGGGCTACCATGACCGTTTCCGCGGCAGGCTGATGTTCCCCATTTTTGATGTACAGGGGCGTGTGGTCGGCTTCGGCGGCAGGATACTTGCCAAGGGTGAGCCGAAATATCTGAATTCACCCGAAACGATTCTGTTCAGCAAAAGCAGGAATCTGTATGGACTGAATTTTGCGAAGCAGACGAGAAAACGAGAGCTGATTCTGGTGGAGGGCTATATGGATATGCTTTCCATCTATCAGGCAGGGTTCCATAACGTAGTGGCATCATTGGGAACAGCCTTCAATCAGGAGCATGCAAGAACGCTGAAGCGCTTTGCGGATGATGTGATTTTGCTGTATGACAGCGATGAGGCAGGCACCAATGCCGCACTTCGCGCCATTCCCGTATTGGTGAAAAACGGCTTTCATGTGAAGGTGACACAGGTGCCGGACGGAAAGGATCCCGATGAATTTATCAAGGCAAAGGGTGCAGCGGAATTTTCCAAGCTGTTGGTGAATGCTGTGCATTATATATCCTTTGAAATTGCCTGCATACAGCGCAAATATAATCTCAAAAATCCGGAGCACAGGGTTCGCTTTGCCACAGAGGCGGCGGAAATCCTTGCAAAGCTGGACAGTGAGATTGAGCGTAATGTTTACCTTGGAGAGGTAAGCAGGGTGACAGGCGTGGAGGAGGAGGCCATCCGCAGTGAAATTCGGAAGCTGGTGCAAAAAGAGGATGCGGCTTACCAAAGGGAGGCCGAAAAGCGGCAGCAGAATCTGAAGAATTACACGCCGGAGGGCAGAAGAAAGGATAAAGGGCTTCTGGAAGCCCAGAGAAGCTTGTTATATTATGCCGCCCAGCATCAGGGCATCTATGATACGCTCAAAGAGATTCTGGAAGAGGATGATTTTACAGAAGGAATTTATTGGCGCACCTTCGGCGATATCGGGGATTTATGGCAGAATGCAGGCCATGTGTTCCCTGCCGATTTGGTCAGCCACTTTGAGGATGCAAAGGAACAGAAGCAGGTGACAGAGATTTTTGCCGTACAGCTGCCGACAGAAAACGGGGCAGATATGGAAAAAGCCATCAATGAACAGGTGAAGCGGCTGAAACGGACGAAAATCGACCATTTGACGGCAAACGCCGCAACCGTTGAGGAGATACAACGGCTGGTGGATGCCAAGAGAAAACTGGATTCCCTGTATATTACCATTTGATATGGTTAGACTATAGGAACAGAGAGAAAGGAAGGATCATGTTGAAATCCGTCGAAGAAACAACATTATTGACCAAGCTGGAGGAACTGGTGCAGCTGGCCAAAAAGAAAAAGAATGTACTGGAATATAAGGAGATCATGGATCATCTGGCGGATTTGGATCTGGACCCCGACCGCATTGACAGAATCTATGAATATCTGGAAAGTCAGAATATTGATATTCTGGGGAATATCGAAGCGGAGGAGGAGGTTGAGAAGGAGCTTGACCTGACTCTCCCGGAGGGCATCAATATTGATGACCCCGTCAGAATGTACCTCAAGGAAATCGGTAAGGTGCCCCTTCTGACGGCAGAAGAAGAAATCGAACTGGCGCAGAAGATGGAGGAGGGCGGCCCTGAGGGCGAAGCTGCCAAGAAGAAACTGGCAGAGGCCAACCTGCGTCTGGTTGTCAGCATTGCAAAAAGATACGTTGGGCGAGGGATGCTCTTTCTTGACCTGATTCAGGAGGGCAATCTGGGGCTGATTAAGGCAGTTGAAAAATTCGACTTCCATAAGGGCTTTAAATTCTCCACATATGCGACATGGTGGATTCGTCAGGCAATCACAAGAGCGATTGCAGATCAGGCAAGAACGATTCGTATCCCCGTACACATGGTGGAAACCATCAATAAGCTGATTCGTATTTCCAGACAGCTTTTGCAGGAGCTGGGCAGAGAACCGACCGCGGAGGAGCTGGCTGTGGAAATGCAGATGCCGGAGGAAAAGGTGCGTGAGATTATGAAAATCGCACAGGAGCCGGTTTCTCTGGAAACGCCTATCGGTGAGGAGGAGGACAGCCATCTGGGTGACTTTATCCCTGATGACGATATCCCCGCACCTGCGGAAGCCGCAGCGCTTACGCTTTTGAAGGAACAGCTGATGGAGGTTCTGGATACGCTGACGGAAAGAGAAGAAAAGGTGCTGCGTCTGCGTTTTGGTCTGGATGACGGCAGAGCAAGAACACTGGAGGAGGTTGGTAAGGAATTTAATGTTACCAGAGAACGTATCCGCCAGATTGAAGCAAAGGCTCTGCGTAAGCTGCGCCATCCCAGCAGAAGCAAAAAGCTGAAGGATTATCTTGAATAAGAGAATTGGAACAAAAGAGGGCGAAACAAATAGAGATATTTGCTGCGCCCTTTTTTTGAAAATAAGGAGTCGAGGCTATGGAGTTATCAAAACGATTGGAGATGGTCGCAGGTCTGGTGACGCAGGAGCGAATTGCGGATATCGGCACAGACCACGGCTATGTCCCTATTTATTTATACAAGCAGGGCAGAATCAAAAAGGCATACGCCTGCGATGTGCGCAAGGGACCTTTGGAAAAATGCAAGAAAAATATTGCGCTTTACGGTGCGGAGGATGTCATTGAAACGCGCCTTGGCAGCGGCTTAACCCCTCTGCGTCCCGGTGAAGCGGAAACGGCAATTATGGCAGGGATGGGCGGCATGCTGATTGTACATATTTTGCAGGACAGCCCTGAGGTTGCGGCAAGCCTTACGGAGCTGGTGCTTTCGCCGCAGCGCGATTTCGGTGCGGTGCGAAAATATTTGCATCAAATCGGATTTGCCATCCGAGAGGAGCATACACTGAAAGAGGAGAATAAACCGTATGTGCTGATGCGGTGCGAAAGGGCAGAGGAGCATTATGACAGGGAGATTGAGTATCTATACGGCAAAAGGCTGTTGGAGAAGAAAGACCCTATTTTAAAAGAGGTGCTTCTGCACGAAGAAGGAAAATACAGCCGTTTGTTTGAAAGCCTCAAAGGGAACCCGACAGAAAACGCGCAGAAGCGTTTACCTGAGGTGGAGCAGAAGCTGGCTTTGATGATGGAGGCGTTGGAATGTCTGTAAAAGCTGTAAGGGTAAAGGCTATCATGGGTGTGATGGAGGAAATCGCACCGAAAAAGCTGGCGGAGAACTGGGATAAGCCGGGGCTTGCCATCGGTGATCCGGAGCGAGAGGTGAAAAAAATTCTGGTTGCACTGGATGTGATTGACCCTGTTGTGGAGGAAGCAAAGCGCATTGGCGCGGATATGATTGTGACGCATCACCCGATGCTGCTGTTCCGCAAAATCGAAAGCATTACGGCGGATACCCTTCTGGGGAAACGCATTTTTAATCTGATTCAGAATAACATTGCCGCTTTTTCCGCGCATACGAATCTGGACATTGCCGCAGGCGGTACGAATGATGTGCTGGCGGAGCTGGCAGGCTTGAAGAATATTGAAATTTTGGAGGAAACATGGGCGGAGAGCCTGAAGAAAATCGTGGTTTATGTTCCTGTGGGGCATGAACAGGCGGTGCGCGATGCCATGTGCGGCGCAGGGGCAGGGCATATCGGTGCCTATTCCCATTGCACCTTTGGCGCGGCAGGGAAGGGAACCTTTCTCCCTCTGGAGGGGACAAATCCCTTCTTGGGTGAGCAGGGCAGACTGGAAACGGCGGATGAAATCCGTCTGGAAACGATTGTTCCTGCTGAGAAGGTACACGCCGTTGTGCAGGCAATGCTTGCGGCACACCCCTATGAGGAAGCGGCGTATGACATTTATCCTGTGGAGCAGACAGGGAAAAAGGAGGGCATTGGGCGCATTGGAGAGCTGCCGCAGGCAATCCCCTTCAGGGATTTTGCAAAGCAGTTGAAGGAAAGGCTTGGTCTGGATGCCATTCGTCTGGTTGGGGACGGGGAAAAGCCCATCAAGCGCGTCGGTCTTTGCACAGGCGCAGGAGTGGAATTTGTTTCTCTGGCGGCGGCAAAGGGCTGTGATGCCTACCTGACGGCGGATATCAAATATCATGAAGCGCAGAAGGCGGTCGAGCAGGGCATTGCCGTTGCGGATGTGACGCATTACGCGAGCGAGGTGCTGATTGTGCCTGTTCTGCAGGAAAAATTGCAGGCGGCGGCAAAGGAAAACGGTTGGAATATCGAGGTTGTCTGCTCCGAGGTGGACGGGCAGACCTTCTGGACGATAGAGTAAGGAGGGAAGACAAGTGGAAACAAGAAAAGTAAATGTAATGGGAAAGGAAATGCAGATTCCCAAGGGCATGACCTTCGGGGAGCTGGCAAAGGAATTTGAGGGCGAGGTTTTCGGTAAAATTCTGGTGGCAAAGCAGGGAAATTCCCTGCGCGAATTGATTTGCCCCATCCGCACCGATGAGGATATTACCTTTTTGGATTTTCGGGATAAGGAGGGCGTGCGCGTTTATGAAAGAGGGATTTCCCTGCTGCTGGTGAAGGCGGTGCGCGATGTGCTGGGGACAGCGACAGGCGTGGAAATCGAACATTCCCTGCGGGGCAATCTTTATTGCGAGCTGCGCAGCCCACAGCAGGTGCCGGATGCAGATCTGCTTGCCAAGATTGAGGCACGCATGAAGGAATATGTTGCGGCGGATACGCCTATTGTGAAGCATGTCTGCCCCAGAGAGGTTGCCATTTCCATCGTGAAGGAGCAGGGCTTGCAGGACAAGGTGGAGCTGTTCCGCTATCGCACGGCTTCTAATATCAACCTTTATGAACTGGATGGCTTCTATGATTATTTCTTCGGGTATATGCCGGATTCCGTCGGCGCATTGGAATGGTTTACGCTGATGCCCTTTGAAACAGGCTTTCTGGTGCGCTTCCCCGATCCTGCAAAGACAGGGGAGCTTCTGCCGGAGGAGCAGCCCAGAAAAATCAGCAAGGTATTTCTGGAGCAGATGCACTGGTGCCAGCTGATGCAGGTGCGGAACGTGGCGGAGCTGAACCGCACGATTGTCGAGGGGAAATTCGGCGACCTGATTCGCGTGAATGAGGCATTGCATGAAAAGAAAATTGCGGAAATCGCAGATCAGATTCATCAGCGGATGGATAAGGTGCGTGTGGTGCTGATTGCGGGGCCCTCCTCCTCCGGCAAAACCTCCTTCGCAAACAGACTATGTATTCAGCTGCGCGCGCTGGGCGTGAAGCCGCACAAGGTTTCTCTGGATGATTATTTCCTTAATCGGGAGGACACCCCTCTGGATGAGCACGGCAAGAAGAACTTCGAGCGCATGGAGGCGTTGGATTTGAAGCAGCTCAATCAGGACTTGAAGCAGATTATCGCAGGGGAAGAAGTAGAACTGCCCTATTACAACTTCGTGACGGGCAAGCGTGAGCACAGCGGTGAATTTGTGCAGCTTGGCGAGGGCGAAATTCTGGTCATGGAGGGCATCCATGGCTTAAATGACCGCCTGACCCCCGAAATTCCTGCGGAATGTAAATTCAAAATTTTCATCAGCGCCATTACGCAGCTGAACGTAGACGACCACAACCGCATTTCTACCTCCGACAGCAGGCTTATCCGCCGCATTGTGCGCGATTTCCAGTTCCGCGGCAGAAGTGCCAGAACGACAATCGAATCCTGGGACGAAGTGCGTCAGGGCGAGGAGGATAATATTTTCCCGTTTCAGGAGAATGCGGATGCGGTGTTCAATTCTGCAACGCTATATGAGCTTTGTGTCCTCAAGCAATACGCAGAGCCACAGCTATTCGCGATTGAAAAAACCATGCCGGAATATCCCACGGCAAAGCGGCTGATTAAATTCCTAAGCTATTTCCTTGCCGCGCCGGGGCTTGAAATCCCGAATAATTCGCTGATTAAGGAATTTGTCGGCGGCAGCTGCTTTAAGGTTTGACAAGAAGGGGAAGTTGTTTTATAATAATTTGGATTATGTGAGTAGGTTGGACAGTCGCGCTCGTAGGAGTGAGGAAAGTCCGGGCTTCGCAGGGCAGGGTGCCGGCTAACGGCCGGTGGAGGCGACTCCAAGGATAGTGCAACAGAAATAGACCGCCGAATTCGTTTCGGTAAGGATGGAAAGGTGGGGTAAGAGCCCACCGCTGCGGCGGTAACGTCGCGGGTCCCTGTAAACCCCACCCGAAGCAAGACAAACAGAGACCATGGGGCTGCTCGTTCCGTCTCGAAAAAGTCGCACGATGCCGTTGGCAACAACGGACCAAGATAGATGGCTGTCTGAAAAACAGAACCCGGCTTACAGGCCTGCTCGCTTTTTCATTATCCGACAGAAAAAACTTTTTCTCATTAGGAAAACTACGTTTTTAATCTTCGAAAAAGCATTTTCTATCGGGCGACTATAAAACTTTTTCTCATTAGGAAAGCCATGCTTTTAATTTTCGGGAAAGTATTTTCTATCGAGCAACTATAAAAACTTTTCTATCATACATACTTAACCACTAAAAAAAGTCCTCTTTCGAGGACTTTCTTTTTTTGCTTTTTTTTACACAAACTCCACAACCCAGAAGCCGATTTTCACAACATCCACATTACAGCCGGTATGCTTAATGGTAATGGCATTGCTGCTCAGCGTATAGGAAAAGTTGATGAGGGAATCGGAGATGTTATTCAATCGTTCTGTGATAACGAATGTTTTTTCGGGTGCAACCTCCTGAATTGTCAATGTGCCGCCGTAGGAAGGGGTTTTCGGTGCGGCGTATACCACATACTGAATCGAGCGAATCACCGAGCCGCCGTTTTGCAGCAGGGAAGAAATGCTCTGCCCATCGGGGGGCGTGCCAAGCTTTTTATTGATAGCGGCGAGGGATTCCTCTGCTGTGGCAATGCTTGCCTGAATTGCCGCCGCCTTTTGCTCCGCCTGTGCCAGTTGTGCATCAATCGCGTCCATGTTTTCATTGAAATCCTGAATGTCATAATAATCTTCGTTATCGGGCTTGATAAAATCATAATTTTCTGTAAAAGTGCTCATTTGCGTCACCTCCTTTCTGCCCTCATGATAAAGCGGCGTTAGTCTCATGGGGTCTCATGTTGTAATATTGCTGCAATATTTCAGTTTTGTTACAAAACGGGCAAACCCCTTGCCAATTTCCCTCTCGGCTGATATGATAGCTATGCAAAGTAAAACTGACGCAGGAATGGAAACCAAACCGGAACGGAAGAAACGGAAGCCGAATCCTTGAATGGGTGTGGAGGAAGCGGAAGGGCCCGAAGGGAAGGGGCGGCGGAAAGGGCGGCGGCGGAATGAACTGCATTTCGTTGTATAATTATGAAACGAAGCGAACATTTAAAAATGAAAAAGGAGGAATGAGACCAATGAAGAAACTTATCTCTATGGTCATGGCAGCAGCTATGGTAGTTTCTCTGGTTCCCGCAACAGCTTTTGCTGCAAACACAGCAACATTCAAAGTTGTTAACGATAAGGAATACAGAGAAGGCGAAATTGACAAAACAGCTGTTATTGACGGCCCTCAGCTGCAGCTGAAACTGAAAGACGTTGATACAACAAAGGGTGAACCCGATGATTTCGATATCACTCTGGACTTCAACAACGCAGAACTCAAGGATACTCTGCATAAGGGTGCTCTTACTGTAACTGGTCAGACTAAGGTTACTGGCAAAGACGGTGTTGACAGACAGGCAAGCTTCGCAGTAAAAGAAACAGCATCCAAAGGTGATGACACAGTAAAACTGACAATCACAGAGAATAACTCCACAGATTTTCAAGAGGATGATATTATCACAATCGATCTGAAAGATCTGGGTCTGGTACTGACAAAAGTATCCAAGAACACAAAGGCTACAGTAGAAGTTAGCGGTGATTTCGGTGATTCCGACGCTCTGACATTTGCATCCGTTCTGGATACAGGTATCAAAGTAACTCTGAAAAAGGTTGCTGAAGTAGCTGAAGAAGAAACAACAACTCTGGAAAAAGACCTGACAATCAAAGCTAACGTTGGTGACTTTGCTGTAGGTCAGCAGTTCGAAATCAAAGTAAGCTCCGGTTTCGAATTCACAAAGAATTCTGTAGTTGGTTCTAATGCAAAGAAAGATTACACTATCGAAAAAGATGCTGATGACGACAACAAAATCATCGTTACAGTAGCAAAAGAAAATCTGGATGAAATCGTAATCGACAAAGACGATATCGAAATCGATGCTGTTTCCGCTAAATCCGGCGCAGTTGCAAAACTGACAGTAAAAGCTATTGCAACAAAAGGCAACGATGATACTTTCAAAGCAACAGCTGATGCAGTTGAAGCAGTTAAGGTTGTTGACAACACAGTAACTCTGTCCGTAGATGAAGACGAAGATGTACCTGTAATCTACAGCGGCGTTAACGTAAACAACTACGGTATCACAGATGATTCCGATCACGAATCTCTGGAAGTTACACTGAAAGAATCCGCTAAGGGTGCTCTGGATGTGAAGAAATCCTTCACACTGACACTGCCCGAAGGCGTTTACGCAACAAACGTTGAAGTAACAGACCCCGAAGGTACTTACATTGTTGGTTCTGACGAAGACACAGATGCAGATGATATCGAAGATGCATTTGCAGCAGCTTACAAGAAGGGCGATCAGGAAAAATTCGAATTTGCTAGAAAGACATTCGTAGCAACAGATGACAAAACTCTGGGCGACGATGCAAAAGATATGGATCTGGACTTCAAACTGACTCTGATTGCAGAACCCGGCTTTGCAGGCGATGTAACACTGACACTGGGCGGCGACGCTTTCGATAAGGAACAGAAAGTAACAATCGCTAAATTTGTTGCTCCTTACACAGTAGAAGCTTCTCAGAACGACATGATCATCGACTACAGAAACACAAAGGTTCCTACAAACGTAGTAGTTAAGGAAGCTGAAGCTGGTCTGTGGAAGAAAGATGACATGACATTCGAATTCGATTTCGATAAAGATGTTATCGAACTGGAAGACGATGCTAAGATCACTGTAGACGACAAGTCCGATATGGAAGTAAAGAACACAAAGGACATGAAGTTCACAGTTAAGGATGAATCCGATGACACAGCAGCAACAGTAACAATCTCCGACATCTCCCTGTACATGGGCAGAAGCATCGCAGCAGGTGCTTACAACCTGAAGCTGAAAACAACAGCTGGTACAGAAATGATGACAAAAGAAGCTCTGTTCACAACAAAAGCAGGTGAAACAGGTACAGCACGTGATTTCCACGGTGTTAAGAATGTAAAACCTTACTATGCAGCTGACTACAGAGACTGGGATGTTAAAGATGACAAATTCGTTGCAAAATCCTTCACAGTTAAAGAAGGTTTCGTAAACGTTATCACAGCTGGTAGAGACCAGGATGACGCTTCCTTCACAAAGAAGGTAGTAGTTCCCGTTGGCGAAAAATACCTCATCGCAGGTGAAGAACAGGTTGTTCTGGATGTACCCGCTTACATCTCCGCTGCAGGCTACACAATGCTGCCCGTAAGAGCAGTTGCTACAGCACTGGGTATCAACAACAACAACGTTCTGTGGAACCAGGCTTCCAGAACAGTAACAATCCTGTATGGTCAGAGAATCATCACTATGGTTGCAGGCCAGAAGGTTGTTACAGTTAACGGTAACACAATCCCCGCATCCGCTACAGTACAGATCAAAGACGGCAGAACATTCCTGCCTATGAGAGACCTGGCTACAGCTCTGGGCGTAACAGACATCACATGGGATGCAGCTACAAAGACAGCTACAATGAACGGTAACCAGAATAAGTAATTATTCTTTCCTTCATTCTAACTGAACAAGTAGAATCTCTAAGGACACTCCGAAAGGGGTGTCCTTTCTTTGCGCTAAAGGTTAGCTGAAAATAAAAGAGTCGAGGCACTTATGCTAAGGAGCCTCGGCTTCTTTTTTTGCAGCGTTCTTCGACATTGGACGCTCCGAAGGAGTGGACAATCGGCTTTAGCGCATGCGATTGCAATAAAAAAAGACCTACAGCCGTAGGTCTTATTTTCTTTAGCGGAAGGTTTTCGCAAGCGCCTTTATCGCCTGCTCCGCAAGCAGTGCTTCCCCATGCTCCAGCAGATAATATTTCGCCAGTGGCGTGGAGATGTGCTTCTGACCGTATTCCTTCAAAATGCGCTCCGCATCCTCTGCGGTTTCCTCCGTGGTGTATGTATCCCCCTGCATCACAAGGAAATACTTCCCATCATTCTTATAAACCGCGCTTTCGCCCTTGAACACGCCATCCAGACGCAGGCTCACGCCAATCACATCATCCAGAGAAGGGAAGGAATAAATCAGAATATCCGAATTTTTTTCCTCCTCATGCGCCAGTGTATCCATGGGCTTCTTTTTCCAGCGGCGCAAATCCTCGTCCGCGTGTTTCTCTTTATTGTTCACCTTCGTCACGATGATCATGATACCATCGCCCCCCGAAGGGATCGCCTCTACCATCAGCGGTGTGTTTTCCGAAATGAAATCCTCCTCATCCAACGCCTGCTCCATAATATCCCGAAACAGCTTCTGCGTGCGCTCCGAAGGGGAAATCAAATCCTCCAGTTTGATTTTTCTTTCCGCTAAATCTGCCTTTGTCAGGGTCA
>ENA-UOJD01003509-UOJD01003509.1-human-gut-metagenome-genome-assembly--contig:-P48-NODE-3509-length-11252-cov-5.025007_pt1 | contig 11252 bp, 8 predicted proteins | sample MGYA00242342_ERZ723889 | MGnify/ENA metagenome assembly ERZ723889
AAACATGTTTGCGATAACAGCGTTCATAAGGGTTTTGCCTCCCGCTTGCTTGATGCTGACTCTATCTTAAATCATATAAGACGATTTGTCAACCCCATATTTCGATTTTTTGCAAATCAAACGTCCCTTGGCTCTCCGCCATGTTGAGCGCCTTCTCATCTGGTCGATTCAAAGCTGAGTCGCGGCACAAGATATCGGGTCATCATAAAGCCGATCTCCCCGTCAATCAGCACATGGCACCATTCTCCCGCTATGCCCAACACCCGAACCTGCGTTCCGTTCGGATACAGCGCCACCGCGTTAACGCGGGTCGAAGCCTGCCTTCGCAGATTGGCGCCCTGCCCATTGGGATTTTGAATCGTCACCTTGGGCAGCAGTTCGGTTTGCTGGTCTTTGGGCGCGTTAAAATCGAGGAACTGATTTTTCATATATCCTTCAAGATTGCCGATTCGAACCCGGCTCCATCCGTCGTTCCCTTTTTGTACGATTGCAACCGTGCATCCATTGTAATATTTGCCGAGCGACGCGCTGTTCGCCGTTTTTTCCGCGCGCAGATTCAGTCGATCCGTCGAAATCGGATTATGAACCTGCGCCGTCGCATAGCCGTCGTAGTAATTGCCCGTCCGCTGATCCAGCACCGAGCCGTCAGCCGGTACAAACCCGGTATATTCCCGAATCTGAACGTGCCACCATTTCGACGTAAAGCCCAGAAGCGTCACCGTTTCGCCATAGCCATGCATTTCATACGCTCCGTTTACATCGCGGGTTTGATAAAGCTCCCACGCGCTGCTTGCGGAGGTATATGTCGGCATTGCGGATTCAACCGCCTGCGTGTTGTCATATTGCAGATATGCCTTCATCATGTACCCTTCGGCCACTCCGCGATTGCCGATTCGAACGCGAACCCATCCGTTGTTCAGCTCTTCAAGAATTTGAACCCCAACGCCGTTGTAATACTTGCCCAGCGATTCCGCTTCCTTGTTCGGCGCAGCGCGCAGATTCAGCCGGTCTGCGGCGTCAGGATTATGCACGACCGCATAGGCGTCGCCGCCATCCGCCCAAGCCGTACAACAAGTGAACATCAGGCTCATCAAAAGCAGTCCGAGAATTCCGATGCGTTTCATGGATTCATCCGCCTTTCCTCACAAAATGTGCAATGTCGCACACCCGACACAGCATCATCGTCTATCATAAAAACGCATGTTCCTTCCATTTTCTTCCCCAAAAATCAAAAAAAGCCCCCTCTTTCGAGGGAGCTGCGGCTTGTTGACATAAAGATCCATTGACCAAAATCGCAAAATCAAGAATTTCAGTTATTCTTTCATTTGCGGAAAAGGCAATTCTCCCCTTTCGGGGGGAGAATCGCTTTATTCAGTCCAAAGTCCCTCTTTCAAGGGAGCTGACGCGCTTTCGCGCGCGTATGAACATCAGCGCTTCTTGGTCAGCGGGGTGAGGTGCCAGATCAGATCGTTGTATTCGCGGATCGTGCGGTCGGAGGAGAACACGCCGCTCTTGGCCACGTTGATGATCTCCTTGCGCGTCCACTTCTTCTGATCGAGGTAATCCGCACCCAGATGGCTCTGCGCCTGCTGGTAAGAACCGAAGTCCTTGAGCACCAGATACGGGTCGGCCATGCCGCCGTTGTCGCTGAACACCAGCGCGCGGTACAGCCCCTCGAACATCTTCGGGTTCTCCGGGGTCAGGGTGCCGTCGAACATCATGTTCAGCGCGCGGCGCAGCTCGGCGTTCGTCTCGTAGATATCCAGCGAACGATAGGTGCCGGCGGCGTAGAGCGCCTCTACCTCATTGGAACGCATGCCGAAGATGTAGCAGTTGTCATTTCCGACCAGATCGGCGATTTCCACGTTCGCGCCGTCCAGCGTGCCGATGGTCACCGCGCCGTTCATCATAAACTTCATGTTGCCGGTGCCGCTGGCCTCCTTGGAGGCGGTGGAGAGCTGCTCGCTGACCTCGCTGGCCGGCATCAGCATCTCAGCGGTAGAGACGTTGTAATTCTGGAGGAACACGATTCGGATCATCTTGCTGGCGCGCTCGTGGGAAGCAACCTTCGCGGCGAGCACGTTGATGAAGTGGATGATCTCCTTCGCGCGGCGGTAGCCCGGCGCGGCCTTCGCGCCGAAGATGAAGGTGCGCGGCGCCATCGTGTAATTCGGATCGTCGCAGATGCGGTTGTAGAGCACGAGGATGTGCAGCGCATTGAGGAGCTGGCGCTTGTACTCGTGCAGGCGCTTCACCTGCACGTCGAACATCATCGTCGGGTCGAGCTCAAGACCCTGATGGCGGTAAATCCAGCGGCTGAAGCGCTCCTTGTTCGCCTTCTTGACCGCGGCGAACTTCTCGACGAAGGCCGCATCGTCCGCGAACGGCAGCAGCTTTTCAAGCTCGTTGAGATCCTTGCGCCAGCCCTGACCGATGGATTCATCCAGCAGGTCGGAGAGCGACGGGTTGGCCAGCATCAGCCAGCGGCGCGGCGTAATGCCGTTGGTGATCGCGTAGAACTTCTCCGGCATGATGGCGTAGTAATCCGCAAACGTCGTGTGCTTGAGAATGTCGCCGTGGAGCTGGGAAACGCCGTTGACCGCGTGGGAATACGCCACGCACATGTTCGCCATGTGCGCCTGATCGTAAGCCAGAATCGCCATGTGGCCGATGCGATCCCACTGGCCGGGGAAAGCGTCGAACAGCTTCTGGCACAGGCGGCGGTTCAGCTCCTGCATGATGGAGTAGATGCGCGGCAGCGTCTCGCGCATCATGTTCTCCGGCCACTTCTCCAGCGCCTCGGCCATGATGGTGTGGTTGGTGTAGGCCACGGTCGCCTGCGTGATGCGCTCGGCCTCCTCCCACGGCAGACGCTCCTCATCCACGAGGATGCGCATCAGCTCGGGGATGACCATCGCCGGGTGCGTGTCGTTGATGTGGAAAGCGACCTTCTCCGGGAGCTGGCTCATGTCCGTGCCGTAGACGCGCTTGAAGTCCTTGATCGCGTATTGCAGCGTCGCGCTGACGAGGAAGTATTCCTGCATCAGGCGCAGCTTCTTGCCGTTATAGGTGTTGTCCTCCGGATAGAGCACCTTGGAAATCTGCGCCGCGATGGAGTTGCTGTCTTCCGTGGAGCCGTTGTAATCGCCCGCGGAGAACTTTTCAAGGTTGAAGTTCTGCGGCAGCACGGCGCTCCACGTGCGCAGGCGATCCACCACGTCGCTGTCATAGCCGACGATCGGCAGATCATACGGCACGGCGATGACGTTTTCCGTGTTCTTGAGGGTGACGTAATTCGTGCCGCCCACCCAGTTTTCGACCATCTGGCCGCCGAAGCAGACCTCCACCGCGTCGCGCTGGGTCGGAATCTCCCAGGCGTTGCCGTAGGTCAGCCACTCGTCCGGCACCTCGACCTGCTGGCCGTCCACGATGCGCTGACGGAACAGGCCGTATTCATAGCGGATGGTGCAGCCCATCGCCGGCAGGTTCAGCGTCGCCAGCGAATCGAGGAAGCACGCGGCCAGACGACCCAGACCACCGTTGCCCAGCGCCGGTTCCGGCTCCTCGTGAAGCACGCCCCGCAGGGTCAGCCCCAGCTCCTCGAACGCCCGCTCGTATTCCTTGGTGGAGCAGAGGTTGAGCAGGTTGTTGTGCAGCCAGCGGCCGGTCAGAAACTCGATGGAGAGGTAATACAGGCGCTTGGCCTTCTCGCTGCGGCGGGCTTCCTTCTCAAAGCGCCACTTGAGCATGATCTGATCGCGCACGGTGCTCGCCACGGCAGCGTAGATCTGCTTGGGCGTCGCGTCCTCAATGGTGCAGCCGTAGTAGCGCAGCAGCTTGTTGAGGATGGATTCCTTGATGGTATCCTTGTTATACTCGGTTTGCAGAGGCATAAGTTCAAAACCCTCCCAAATATGATGGATGGCGGAATGGCCGCCGATTTCCCTCTTTTCGGCCTGTTTTTGTCAGGCACCAACGGGCATTATAGCATAAAACCCTTTATGTGGCAAGGAAAAACACAGTTCCTGCGTCCGTCCCGCCCGCCTTAGCCCTTCCCCGCCCTTCTGTTTCCTATGCGCGCCGCCTGCCGTTCATCCGTCCCCTCCGGCCGGAATGTGGCGAAATTTATCGCGCATTCTTTGTTCCTTTGCGCCGTTTCAGCCGATATGACGCGCAAAATTCCGTCTATTTCTGCTCAATTCCGCAAGTTTTGCGCTTTATTGGTCAGACGACTTGATTTGCGTCCCGCCATCGTGTATAATAACTTTAGAAACTGAGATAGTGCGCGTTTTTTCTCCCTGCGCACACTCAAAATCAATAAGATTCAGGAGTGATTGACAATGGCTCGTATTGTTACTCTCGGTGAAATCATGCTTCGTCTGAAGAGCCCCGCGCTGGAGCGCTTCTTCCAGAGCCCGTCCCTCGAGGCCACCTTCGGCGGCGGCGAGGCGAACGTGGCCGTTTCTCTGGCCAACTACGGCATGGACGCGGCTTTCGTGACCGCCCTGCCGAACAACGCCATCGGCGAGGCCTGCCTGCGCGACGTGCGCAGCTTCGGCGTGGATGTCTCCAACATCAAGATGATGGATGGCCGCATGGGCATCTACTTCCTGGAGACCGGCTCCAACCAGCGTCCGTCCAAGGTCGTCTATGACCGTGCGGATTCCTGCATCGCCAAGGCTCCGGTCGATACCTTCGATTGGAAGAAGATCTTCGACGGCGCGACCTGGTTCCACATCACCGGCATCACCCCGGCCATCTCCCAGTCTGCCGCGGATCTCTCTCTGGCCGCCGTCAAGGCCGCCAAGGAGATGGGCGTGACCGTTTCCTGCGACCTCAACTACCGCAAGAACCTCTGGAAGTACGGCAAGGAAGCCAAGGAAGTGATGAGCGAGCTGACCAAGTACGTCGATGTCGCCATCGCCAACGAGGAAGACTTCCAGAAGTCTCTGGGCATCAGCGCCAAGAGCGATGTTGAGAGCGGCGAGCTGGATCGCGACGTCTACAAGCAGATCGCCCAGACCGCGATGGATCTCTACCCGAACCTCAAGAAGGTCGCCATCACCCTGCGCGAGTCCAAGAGCGCGGATACCAACTACTGGGCGGCCTGCATCTACGACGGCAAGGAGTTCTATGTCTCCCGTAAGTACGCCATCACCGATATCGTTGACCGCGTCGGCGGCGGCGACTCCTTCGGCGGCGGCCTGATCTACGGCCTGAACACCTATGCCACGCAGGCCGAGGCTCTCGAGTTCGCCGTGGCCGCTTCCTGCCTGAAGCACACCATCTCCGGCGACTTCAACCGCGTGACCGTCAAGGAAGTCGAAAGCCTGATGAAGGGCTCCGGCTCCGGCCGCGTCGAGCGCTAAGCAAACGGCGTACAGGCACACAGCGTTGCCTGACTCTGTACAAGCCGGTTTGAACCGCAATCGCATAACAAAAGGCGTTGAACGGATTTTTCCGCTCAACGCCTTTTTGTTATTGCTTCGAACACCTTTACTCCTTCAGTCAGCTTCGCTGACAGCTCCCTCAAAGAGGGAGCCATAAAGCATATATGCACTGCTTATTTATAAAGTCGTTTCTCATTTTTATGACAGCAAAAAACATCTTGCTTGCTCATGTCATTGCCTCCCTCTTCGAGGGAGGTGGCACGACGAAGTCGTGACGGAAGGAGTTCGTTTCAACGTCTTCAGATATTCCTTCTGTCCCGCCGTGATGCGGTAGCTTTCCCGTGCTTTCTGGATCGTCTTGTTATGCGTCCACGGCACAAGCCGATTCTGCTGCAAATAGACAACCGCCGCGTCCCACTGTTTGGCCAGCGCCGTGGCGAAAAACCACGCGACCATCATCTTCGCGTAGTAATCCTCCAGTTTCACGTCTGCGGGCAGCTCCAGATATTCCGGCTTAAAATCGTCGTCCAGAAAATGCGTCATCAGCATTTCCAGCCCGAAACGGCAGGTGTAGACGTGTTCTGATTTCGCCCATTCTCGGATATTTTCCAGCAGCTCCGGCTTGTGCCCGGCAAACGCCTTCGGCGACAGGCAGTCGCAGACTGCCCAGTTGTCGATATGCGGCAGAAACGCCTCGACCGCTTCCATGCACGTGTCGTAATCCTTCATCTGCGAAAGCAGTACGCTGTGCAGGATGTTTTCGTCGTAGTACGCATGCGGCAGTTCCGCCAGAAAGGCGCGCATCTCCTCTGCTCCGGCGATTTCCTTCGCCAGCTTCCGCATCATCGGCATGCGCACGCCGATGACCGTTTCCTTCGGGATATTCGGAATCAGCGCGCTTTGAAACCCCGCATACCGCTCATCTCCGAGCGCAAAGAGCCGTTCCCGGATGTTCGCTCCCCCGCTCATCCCCGCTTGTGCGCCTCAATCGCCTTCATGTAGCAGGCCTCCACCTTCTCAGCAAAGCCCTGCGTGCTGAACGGCGCGGCATACTGCGCCGCCGTCTTCGCGATGCGCCTGCCCTCCTCGCCGAACGCGCGAATCAGCGCCGCGAGCAGCTCGTCGTCGCTGTCCCCGGAGAGAATACCGCTCACGCCGTCCTCGATCACGCCGTCCAGGCAGGGGTCGTTCACCGCGCAGACGCACAGGCCGGAGGCCATCGCCTCCACATAGGTCAGCCCCTGCGTCTCCGAATGAGACGCGCTGCAAAACACGTCGCCCATCGCGTAATAGCGGTCGATTTTCTCCCACGGCTTCGGCCCGGTCAGCGTCACCGCGCGGGAAACGCCCAACTCCTCCGCCATGCGCCCCAGCTCCTCGCGCATCGGCCCTTCGCCGACGACGGCGAAATGCACATCCGGGCAGGCGTTCAGCAGCCGCGGAAACACGCGCATCACCTGTTCGAGGTTCTTTTCCTTAGCGATGCGGCCGATGTTCAGCAGCAGCGGCGCGTGCTCCGGCAGGCCGCATTCCCGGCGGGTTTCCAGCCGCTCCTGCTCGCCGTGCCGCGCCGGGTCGAAGCGGGCGATGTCCATGCCGCTGGGGATGATGTCAATCGGCGCTGCCACGCCGTATTTGCGCAGCAGGTCGAGCGTCTTGCCCGTCGGGGTAATCACGCGGTCAAAGCGGTTGCACCACCACTGGGAATATTTCCGGGCGATCCGCCGCGCGGCCTCGTCCGCCACGCCGTGCGTGATGTAGTAGGTGTAGTCCTCCCAGACGGTGTGATAGGTGTGCACCTGCGCGCAGCCGAGGCTGCCCGCGACGTGGTGGCCGAACATCCCCATCACAAATTCGCTGTTGGTGTGCACCACGTCAAAATCGATCTTCTCCGCCTCCCACGATGTGAGCGGCGTGGGGAAGGCGAAGTTGCGATCCTTGAGCACCAGCAGCGGCGCGCTCGCCAGATAGTGCACGTTTTCCCGCTGGTTCTCCTCCCAGCCCTTGCATTTCGGGGCGTAAACGTGAACCTCGTGGCCGCGCCGGGTCAGTTCCCGCTGCAAATTCAGGCAGCTCGTCGCCACGCCGTTGATTTCCGGGTAAAACGTATCGGTAAACAGGCCGATTTTCATGTTCCTTCTCCTTTGTTCCCGGGCGTTCCCGGTAATCAAGCGTCATTCATCTGATTATAACACATTGTCCCATGATGAGCCATTCCTTTTTCACGCGCGCGCCGGAATGAAATTATGCCGCTTTCACTTGCAAAACCCCTCCGTTTGTGTTAGCATCATAGCGTAGAAATGGGCGATGGCGTCCGCATCGGGTGCAAGAGTGCGCGCTTGGCCGTTCCCATCGCAAATCGGGAAACAACGGGGGCTGCCGCGCATGGTTTGATTCATGCCGCAGCCCCTTTGAAAGGCTTGATATCGTTTCAAAAGGAGAGGGTCGTTTTGCTCAAGACATTGACGACGGTTGCCAGCGTCGCCCTGCCCATCGAGGAGCGATGGAGCATCAAGCGCTGCCGGTACGCCCCCGACGGTTCTTCCGTCGGCCGCGTCTGCATCGCTACGGGCACGCACGGCGACGAAATGATGGGTCAGCTCATCATCTATCTGGTGCAGCAGCGCATCGGCGAACATCCGGACGCGCTTCGCGGCACGGTGGATTTTTACCCCATGCTCAACCCGCTCGGTCTGGACATCGGCGAGCGTCTGGTGCCCTCCGGCACGCGGCTGGATATGAACCGCGCTTTCCCCGGCTCGCCGAACGGCACGCCGCTTGAATACATGTGCCATCAGGTGATTCAGGATATGCGCGGCGCGGATCTCGTGCTGGATCTTCACGCCAGCGCGCGCAACAAGAGCGAATTGTACGAGGTGCGCGTCAGCGCGAAGGAAGCCGAGCGGCTTCTGCCCCGCGTCCGCGCGCTCTGCCCGCAGCTCATCTGGGTCTACCCGGACAAGGGCTCCTTCTCCGCCTCGCTGACCGGCGCGCTGGGCGCCGTGGGCACCGACGCGGTCATCTTGGAGGCCGACGAGCGCCGCCGCCTGCCGCAGGAAATCGCCTTCTCCGTTGTGGACGGCATCTTCTGCAAGCTGAAGGAGATGGGCATATGGGCGGGCGACGCCATCGCCGCGCCGGATGCGTCCGCCGACATCCCCACCGTGCGCACGAGCGAGGACGTCTGCCGCGTGGCCTGCGAGTTCCCCGGCGTGTTTGTGCCGGAGGACTGCCTCGGCATTCACGCCGAAGCGGGACAGGTACTCGGCACGGTGATCGACGCGCTCGACGGCGTCGCCCGCGAGACCGTCAAGGCGCCGTGCGCAGGGCTCGTGTTCAGCCAGCGCAGCTATTCTTCCGTGTATCCCGGCACGCTGATCGCCAGGATCAGAAAGGAGCGGGCATGAAAAAGGATATTCTGTTCACCCTCCCGTCGTATTTCCGGGATGATATGAGCATCATGGCCTATCGCTTCGGCAAGGGCGAAAAGACCTGCGCCGTCGTCGGCGCGCTGCGCGGCGACGAGGTGCAGCAGCTCTATGTCTGCGCGCGGCTCGTCTCCTTCCTGCGCGAGGTGGAGAAGGAAGACGGCATTCAGCCGGGCAAGAGCGTTATGATCGTGCCCACCGCCATCGGCGCGTCGATGAACGAGGGCTCGCGCCTCTGGGAGCCGGAAAACATGGACATCAACCGCCGTTTCCCCGGCGATCCCACCGGCTCGACGACCGAGCGCATCACGGACGCGCTGCTCGAGCGCGTCAAGAATTATCGCTACGGCGTGCAGCTCACCAGCTTCTATCAGCCCGGTTCCTTCGTGCCGCATGTGCGCATGATGGACACCGGGCGGCAGAACCCCGATCTGGGCTGCGAATTCGGCCTGCCCTATGTCTACGTCCGCACCCCGCGCGATTACGACCAGACGACCCTCAACTACAACTGGCAGCTCTGCGGCACGCAGGCGTATTCCCTCTATGCGGGCAAGACGCGCGAAATCGACGAGGCCGCGGCGGATCAGAGCCTGCGCGCCATCGTCCGCTTCCTCAACAGCCGCGGGGTTATCCGCAGCGAAACCGCGCCGGGTCACGCCTCCTCCATCATCACCAACGCGGATATGACCTCCGTTTCCGCAACGAGCGCGGGGCTTCTGCGCCGCGTCAAGTTTGCGGGCGCGCACGTCCGCCGCGGCGAGCAGCTCGCCTTTATCATCAACCCCTGCGACGGCTCGGTGCGCGAGGTGCTCAAAGCCCCGGTCACGGGCATGCTCTTCTTCATGCAGGACGGCCCGTTCATCACGGAGCACAGCCCGGTCTTTCAGGTGCTGGCGGGAGCGTAAGCCATGACAAAAACGCCTCCCGGTTTCACCCGCACGCTGCTTTCCATCGCCGTGCCGGTGACCCTGCAAAACCTGCTCGCCTCCTCCTTCACGCTGGTCGATACCATGATGATCGGCCGCTTGGGCGATACGCCGCTGGCCGCCGTCGGCATGGCGGGCAAATGGACGTGGTTCTTAACGATCGTCTTTTTCGGCTTTTCCAGCGGCGCGTCCGTGTTCATCTCCCAGTTTTACGGCGCGGGCGACGACGCGGGCATGCGCCGCACCTACGGCCTGATGACCGTCGGCACGCAGGCGGCCTCCCTGCTGTTCATGCTCGCGGCGCTGCTCTTTCCGGAGGGCATCGTCCGCCTGTTCTCCCCGGATGAGCAGGTCGTCGCGCTGGGCTCTTCCTATCTGCGCATCATCGCCGTCAGCTATCCGTTTCTGGCGCTCACGCGCGGCGGCGGCACGCTGCTGCAAAGCACCGGCCGCGTTATGATTCCGTTTGTCGGCTCGCTGATCTCCGTCGCGGTCAACATCGTGCTGAACGCGCTGCTGATTTTCGGCCTGTGCGGCTTCCCCGCGCTGGGCGTTCAGGGCGCGGCCATCGCGTCGCTGGTCTCCGCCGTCGTCGGCGCGCTGGTGATTTACGGCGCGGGCATCGCGAAAAAAACGCTGCTCCGCACGGGGCGGAGCGGCCTTGTCGGCATCACGGGCGGCTTTATCCGCGATTTCGCGCGGGTCAGCATGCCTGCCATGCTCAACGAAAGCGCCTGGGCGCTGGGCAACCTGCTCTACAGCTCCGTCTACGGCCACATGGGCACGGGCGCGTATGCGTCGATCACCGTCGTCAAATCCATCGAGGATCTGACGAGCGTTGCGGTGATGGGGCTTTGCTCCTCCTGCGCGGTGATGATCGGCAGCGCCATCGGGCGCGGCGACGTGCCGCTCAGCAAGCTCTGCGCCAAGCGCCATGTGCAGCTCACGATCGGCCTCTCCGTGTTCATTGGCGCGGGGATGCTGGCGCTCCGCCAGCCGCTGCTTTCGCTCTTCGGCGTTTCGCAGGCCGTGCGCGACGACGCGCTGGCCGTGCTGGCGATCTGCGCGCTGGAGATGGTGCTGCACAACATCCCCGCCATCCTGGTGATGGGCGTGTTCCGCGCGGGCGGCGACACGCGCTTTGGCCTGATCGTCGATTGCATCACGCTGTACCTGATCGGCCTGCCGCTGACGATGCTGGCCGGGCTATATCTGCACTGGAGCGTGCCGATGACCTATCTGGTCATGTATCTCTCGGAGGATATCATCAAGTGCAGCGCGTATCTCCTGCATTTCCGCTCCTATAAATGGATCCGCCCCGTGATCTAAGCCCCTGCGCCCATCGGATCGCCGCGCCGTCGGCGATCCCGTTTCTTTGCACAATTTCGTCGTTTTGAGGATAACGTTATGAACAACACACGCGCCAATCAATCCCTTTCCGCCTTTGAAGAAAAGGCCGCGCCCAAGCGCGGCGCGCTCCGCGAGTTTGCCGCGTTCTACAAGCCGCA
>ENA-UOJD01003513-UOJD01003513.1-human-gut-metagenome-genome-assembly--contig:-P48-NODE-3513-length-11242-cov-37.787253_pt1 | contig 11242 bp, 9 predicted proteins | sample MGYA00242342_ERZ723889 | MGnify/ENA metagenome assembly ERZ723889
AACTCCGGGAATCTCAGATTTGGAACATTGAGGATTTTATTTTCGTTATTATTTGCCATAATCATTATTCTTTATCAGGGTTAATATCAAACGGCAACAATTTGTCGCCATTATTAAACCGGTCGAAATCAGAGATAAAAGAACGGTCTTGAATCACTTTATATTTCTCGTACTCGCCATACGCCTTCTCTCGTGCTGCTTCTTGTGAAACTTTACCGGCAGTATCTTGTGCCTTATAATCCATAGTGCCAAGAAACTGTTCAAGACGTTGCTTCCAATCTTCCATCGTTGTTATAATGTGACGTTGGGCACGAAGCTCTGCAAATTCAAGGAATGCGTTAGTTACGCCGTTAAGTTCGGAAATCTCTTTGTCTGACAAATAGTTCTTTGCCACAATCGTATCGGACTTCTGGACTCTACCATCGGGAGCTTTCTTCCAAGTGGTCAATCCCATATGGGGCATTTCAGAGTCGGCACGTTCATACACTATTTCAGCAGCGGTACGATTAGTCACAGCCAAATGCATCATATTTTGCACCATTTTGAAGAACAATTTAGTACAATCCGATTTCGGGTCGTAATCAGCACTGCATTCCGCATAGATGTCTGTTATCTTCTGGTAGTATCTGCGTTCCGATGTGCGTATCTCACGAATACGCTCCAGCAAATCATCAAAATAATCTTTGCCAAAATGCTTTCCCTGTTTTAGTCTTTCATCATCAAGAGCATACCCTTTAATGACAAATTCCTTCAAAACAGACGTAGCCCAAATACGAAACTGAGTGGCTTGATAGCTATTGACACGATAACCTACCGCTATGATAGCATCCAAATTATAGAACAACGGTGTACGCTCCACGTCTCGTTCTCCCTCGGATTGAACTATCCCAATTTTTCGGATAGTTGCCTCTTTGGTAAGTTCACCGGATTCATAAATCTGTCCAAGATGATAGTTGATGGTTCGTACATCCACCCCAAACAAGTCCGCCATGCGCTTTTGCGACATCCAGAATGTTTCACTATTGAATATTACCTCTACTCGAACTTCTCCTTGTGCGGTTTTATACAGTAACAGATTGGAACTATATGAGTTAAGCACCAATTCGTTAGTAGATATGGTTTGAGAAAAGTAATCTCTTGCCTGTTGTACCAATACTTTTTTTGCATCAGCATTTTCAGCAATAATCATACACGCCATACGTGACAAGCGGAAGATACTGACTTTACGGAACGAGCCACTGCCTATCTTCACCATATCAACCGCTTGGTTGAAATGCTCATCAATATTCATTCCTTTTATGCCTGCGACTTTGATTGCTTTGTCTATGACTTTTTGGAATTTCCAATAAGCCGAATAACCCATAGCAGCGCATAGGTCACGTGAACTCCAATATTCATTTTCGCTCTCATCGTGACGGCGGATATTGTCGAATGAAGGACGCATTTCCGGGATGTTATCTATCTCTGCCATAACACTATTATTCAACCAGTCCCAATTCTTTAAGATATACTTCAATCTCCTTATCTAGTTCGGCACGTTTGGCTTCCAACTCCTTGATTTCTGCCATTACAGCTTTAATGTCAATAGGTTCTTCCTCTTCAAAAGTATCGACATAACGAGGAATATTCAGATTATAGTCGTTATCGGCAACCTCCTGTAAAGTGGCAAGATGGCTGTACTTTTCTATTTCTTTTCGCTCGCGATAGGTATCAACAATCTTGTCAATATGCTCTTTACGCAGTTTGTTTTGTGTCTTGACTTTCTCAAACTCCTTGCTCGCATCTATGAACAGAATATTATCATCTTCCTTACGGCATTTCTTCATCACAAGAATACAGGTCGGAATACTTGTACCATAGAATATATTAGCCGGCAAACCGATAATGGCATCGATATAGTTTTTCTTCTCTATCAGGAAACGGCGTATTACCCCTTCTGCATTACCACGGAACAAAACACCGTGTGGAGCGACACAAGCCATCGTACCACCTTCGTTCAAGTGATAAATCATGTGTAGGATAAAAGCATAATCTGCTGTCTTCTTTGGCGCAAGTCGCCCTGCTTTGCTGAAACGGTCATCGGTATTAAATTTGTCGGCAGCACTCCATTCGGCAGAGAATGGAGGATTTGCGACTACCGCATCAAACTGAGTGTCGCCAAAGACATCCCATTCAAGCGTATCGCCGTTTTCAATCTTGAAATTGCTGAATCTGATACCGTGAAGCAACATATTCATTCTGGCGAGGTTGTAGGTCGTCGGATTCTTTTCCTGTCCGTAAATATCAACCGCATTTCCAATACTTGCAGCACGAAGAAGCAATGAGCCACTACCGCAAGTAGGGTCATATACATTGCGCAAACGCTGGTGTCCAATGGAAACAATCTCTGCCAAAATACGGCTAACTTCCTGCGGAGTATAGAATTCCCCGGCTTTTTTCCCGGCTCCTGCCGCAAACTGCGAAATCATATATTCGTAAGCATCACCCAAGATGTCAATTTCCTGTGATGCCTCTACGCTAAAGTCTATATCGTCCAATGCAAGAAGCACATTGCTGACGAGTGTATTTTTATCATTGGCTGTTTTACCCAATTTAGGTGAAGCCAAGTCTATATCTGAAAACAATCCTCCGAAATCCTCTTCGCTGTCCTGTCCAAGAGTGCTGTCTTCGATACGCTTCAATGAACGTTCAAGTATAGGTAAAATGTTCTCTTTCCGCTTGATGGCCTCTATTACGGACGAAAACAAGAATTTCGGTTCAATGAAGTAACCTATATTTTCCAAGCATTGATTCTTTACTTCCTCTTGTAACTCGACTACATCGGTATCATCCATTTCCCACAATTCCTTAAAGGTTATTTCATCATCCACCAAGGCATTGTTGGCATACTTTTCTATTTTCTCAGATAAGTATTTATAGAAAATAAAACCCAATGTGAAATACATAAAGTCGCTCGCCGACATATTGCCACGCAAACGATTTGCGACCTCCCAAAGCTGGTCACGGAGTTTCTGTTGCAGTTCTTCGCTCATATTTATTATAATTCTTTAATTACAAAACCAAATTTATTCGCAAACTCTAAAATACGACCTATATTATTCTTACCATGCTGTGATGATACAACAAACCTGACACCATCATTAGACATAAGAATATCTTTTTCAAACCATCTTTTATGCGTATCTGACGTTTTAAGTTTCCAATTTCCTACTTCTTCAACGGTTTTAACTAAGTGTTTAGGCAACAAATTAATTAGCTCTTTATAATCAACAGAGGTAGACTCGATAAAAAGTCGAACTACTTCTAATGCTAATCTACCTTTCCCATAAGAACCAACTCCATTAAGTGAATATTTTGTATAGTCTTTTCTGCTATTAGTACATTTTCTTGGCAATTCATTTTGAACAGATTGAGATATAAAGTTATCGCTACGCAAAGGTTGATTATTCTCATATTCTGTTATTACGGCATCATCTATAGTTTGTGCTATTTCTTTAAAAATTTCCAATGCTTTTTGCGGAGCGACATTAAAAAATTCTCTATTCTGACGAATACGAAAATCAGTCAAACTGTCGATTATCTTATGCACGAGTTTTTCCACCTCATTATATTTAACCGTTTTAATGGTTGCATGTATCTCAAAAGGCAACGGAACTGCCGTATTGTCAAGTTCCTTGGAACGTATATCAACAGGGCGTGCGCTTTTGCCAATCTTAACCCAATCCTCACGAAAACTTGGATTAGTCAAGATATACACATATCCGGGTTCATTTGTTTTTACCATATACGTATTTACTCCCAATTAAATGTTCTTATTATATTACGCAATCTCTCCATGATTCTCGTCAACGCCTTTCTTGTTTTTATAAGACCAAGATGTTTTTCTTTCAATGCCTTTTGTATGATTTCCGGCTGTTCCTTTTGCAAATAGTCATACTCCTTTATGTATAGATTCAGCACCTCGGTAGGAATTTGTTCATCATCCGACAAATCTTTTACAGCCTTATTGCGTTCAGATACAATATATTGATTCAAACGCTCTTCCAATTCACTTGTACCATCAGCCTTACTACGTCCGCTCATGAAGTTTTCCTTATCTTCATCAACATTTTTCCGAATAAAGCCATCAATGAGTTTGGCTTTGCCTCGCATCCCGGCATCCTTAATCATTGTGTCAATGATATGTTGCCTTTTCTCTGAATAATCATTGCTATATGGGTCAAGTTCTGCAATGAGTTCAAGAATGTAAGCCACATTGATAATGTCGCTATGTAGAAGTTCAAGACAGAAATCTATATCCTCTAATCCCTGACTGTTCCCATACGGAACAGGGTCTTCTGCAACTACAGATGGAATTACAGGCGGTTCTATAAACCCGACTGTAATGTCAAGATACTTACTCTTATAGTCGCTGAATTGCTGCTCGGTCATACCAAGATCTTCCGCATCCTCGCTATAATCTTCGTATATCTGGATTTCCGCATGTTTACGGATAATATCACGAAATGCCAGAACAAAATTTTTCTTGTCATTTTCGCTTTGCAGAAAATCTATACTGCTGGGTGTAGGATATTTTTTCAGGAACTCTGTTGCCAAGCATTTATATTCCTTTTTTACATCCTCAAACGGTGGACGTACTATATCTTCAGAATTATCAGAGTTGCTGAACAATTTAATAGACGTATCAACATTATTTTTCAAGTCACGGAAGCAAACGATTTTACCGAAACGTTTCTTCTCGTTCAATACTCGGTTGGTACGACTGAATGCTTGCAGCAAACCGTGATATTCCATATTCTTATCTACATAGAGCGTATTCAGTTTTTTACTGTCGAAACCGGTAAGGAACATACCCACGACAAGACAAAGGTCAAGCGGTTTCATATCCGCTTTCTTCTTTTTCATGCGCAGATTGATGTCATCATAGTAGGCACGGAAGTTTTCTGTAGTAAAGGCAGTGCCGAACATATTGTTATAATCGTCCATAATTGTTTGCAGTTCATCAGCCTCACCCACACCCTCTTTTGCATACTGCCCTGTACCCATGCCGGTCTGTTCATCATCCAGACTATTGTTGGCAGCGTAAGTAAACACAGCACCTATACGGATTTTCGGATTCAACGATTTGAATATCTTGTAATATCGTATGAGCATCGACACGGATTGCACAGCAAACAAGGCATCAAACTCTCCGTCGAATGTGGATTTGTTGAAATTGTTAAGGATAAACTTGGCGATTTCCTCCATACGAGCTTGATTGTCGTTGTCAACAACTTCGTTGCCGTGATAATACTCCACAAGGAATCCAAGCACGTTTTCATCGGCTATGGCATCCTTAATAAGATATTTATGAAGACAATTTCCGAATATCTCCTTAGTGGTATGCCCATCTACCGCATTTTCAGTAAAAATAGGTGTTCCCGTGAAGCCAAAGATTTGAGCATTGTCAAAGAACTTCATAATCTTCTTATGACTATCCCCAAAGTGGCTACGATGACACTCATCAAATATCATCACGATACGTGAGTGGCGAATAGTTTCAATCTTGTTGCTATACCACGTCTTGCTGACTGCGGCATTGAGTTTCTGAATGGTAGTGATGATAATCTTAGAATTGCTTTGAAGTCGCTTCACAAGTTCATCCGTATTATCAGTACTATCCACAGCTCCCGGCTCAAACGCTTCATATTCCGATTGAGTCTGAGTATCAAGGTCATGTCGGTCAACAACAAACATAACCTTATCCACATCATCCAACTCTGACACAAGTTGGGCAGCCTTGAACGAAGTCAATGTCTTTCCGGCTCCTGTTGTATGCCATATATAGCCGTTATCGTTGGAGTTCTGCACACGATCTAGAATTTTCTCTACGGCATAGAACTGATAAGGACGAAGCACCATCAAACATTTGTCGCCCTCGTGCAGCACGATATATTTCCCTATTATTTTGCCAAGCGTACATTTTTCCAAGAAGAATACGGCAAACTTATCCAATTCATTAAACGGATGATTGGCAGCATCCGTCCAATTGAATGTAAACTTATAACCGCTATTAGGATTGTTGGCAAAATAGCGGGTATTGACACCATTTGATATAACAAACAATTGGATATAGTCGAACAATCCGTGGAACGAAGTCTTATGATAGCGTTGTATCTGATTATATGCCTGTTTGAGTTCTACTCCCCTGCGCTTTAACTCTATCTGAACCAATGGTAAACCATTGATAAGTATAGTCACATCATAGCGGCATTTTTTCCGTCCTTCAACAGTAATCTGATTCGAGACCTGAAACTCATTCTGACACCATTGGGTACGATTGAGAAATTCCACCCAAATCCGTTGTCCATTTACCGTATCAAGCGGATAGAGGTCACGAAGTTTCTTGGCCTTTTCAAAGCGAGTTCCACCTTCAAGATAAATTAATATCTTCTCAAACTCTTCATCCGTAAATGAAGTACGACCAACTTCCGCCAGTTGTTTCTTGTTATGAATCTCCAACTGACGTTTGAAATTAACATAAAGATTATCTTCCTCGACAATCTGGACATACTCATAGTCCATTTGTCGGAGTGTGGCTATCAGTCCGGCTTCCAACGCCGCTTCGCTTTGTGTTGACATATTCTTGCCTTGTTATGAGTGGTTACTTTATTTTTATATTGCTATTCAGTACCTTGACATTCAATGCTTTTATATTGCAAAAAGCGTTTTTGATAATGGACAATATAAGATTCTACAATTCGATTACATATGATATTATTCTAACGCACGCTTTACAGATTGATAATCCCAATAATATTGCCCATTCTCCCATTTCCACATAGCGACATGAGTTCCATGATATTTTATAGAATCGGGACATTTGGATTTATTCACAGAACCAGCATTATATAAAACAACTATTTTTAATCCATCACGGATAGCTTTTTCACACTCATATTCGATATAGCTACGATAATCAACACTATGACCTCTAGCACAACTCTGTGTCCAACTATTATAACTACCGCAATATTGACAGCTACCACTTCTCACTGTTTTTGTGGTATTACCTACAATCAATACGAACGTCTTAGATACATCAAGCCTTGTAGCAAGAGAACTTTTAATACTACAATTTAGGCTGCTATCACGTGCTTGTGTTAAATCATGTGCATCATGAAAATCCAAGCTCCAATAATTACTTTTTTTCCATTTGTAGAGTTGTTCTACAGCATTTTTATCGCCATCCCAATCTGCGGCAATGTAAGTTTTTGTTCTGTACACCATTATTTTACTCCTTTTATTTCATAAATATTAATACTTTGCATCGCTTCTTCAGTCAGTAGAATTGTTATTGTTTGATTTATATTTACTCCACTAGTTCGTAAGGTACACAACATACATCTTAAAAGATCAAAATTTGATTTATGTGGTGTCCCGTCGAATCGTGTTATACCAGAGCCTAAAAGAGGAATAAATATGGGCTTATTCGCATAGGTACGACTTATTTCCGCCCACATTACTCGCAAACAATTCTCATAATCTTTTTGTGTAAGATGAGCTTGATTATTATCAAAATGAGTAAATGCCAATAACATATAATCTTTATATCTAATAATTCGCCCAAGTGGAAAAATTGACCTATTATTCCGAGTTCGCCTCTTAAAAGAGGTGTTATCATCGTTCTCTGATGAAATAATTTTGTTTAGTTCATTTATATCAGCGACATAATTATCTATAAATTTGCCATTCAATGTATTATGCGCAATTATTATATCATCGACCTGTGTGTCAAAATATTCATTAAAAGCAATAACTTTCCAGCCATTTGCCTTAAAAATATCACCTTTTCTTATATTAACTTTTATACCACGAATATTTAACGATATTCCATCTTTTGCAAGACTGTGTTTAATGATAAAAATAACAACATCTATAATCAAAAAGATAACTATGACAAATAATAATTTAATAATCCAACTATAATCTCCCCAAAATTTCTCCAGAGAAATTGCAGAAACTGCAAATAATGTTTCTATACCTGCAAGTATAGCAAAAGCCGTATTGGTACTATCTTTCCAAAGTAACGGACTATTTATGTAGTGCACAAATTTCATAATATATCGATATTCATAAAAGACCTTACCTTAAATTATTCATTCGACGTTCATCCAACACTCCCGCAAACAAATCCATCTCACGCTTAGACACGCTCAATCGTACTGCCAACTCTCGCCATCCTTTCACCGCTTCAGTAACCTCTGAAATAATCTTCTCCGCTATTTTACAATTAAGCATATAATCCCCACAAGCATCAAGCAAAATGCCGAGGTCTGCCTTGTTGGAGGTTGCAGAAATAAGCAGACTTTGATACGCATTCAAAGTAGGATTCATATCGTATGCAGGTGATAGCGACCAGCCTTTTGCAGTCAAAAGAAAACCATGATTGCGGAAATGGTCATCGCTGTTGCCAATGCAGATATTGAAAGCCACACGACGATAGAGTTCCTGCAAATTACGATCTACATCCGTACAGTTCTGAATGATGAAATCAACTATTTCCAGATAACCATACCCTGTAGTCGCATTATCTCCATCATTCAGTCCCAACAGAGTCATTGCGGAAGCAAAATGAATCCGTTTTCCATCTTTGGTTCTGTCAAAACGCTCTGAAAGCAAGGTGTGATATTTTTCGCCTGTGGCAATAACTTTTGTTTTCGCTGCATTTATACCAGCTTTTGCTGCAAGCAAATGGCTGAAATGCTCCCAAAGTCCGGCATCGTAATCATCCTTACGAGAAGGGAACTTGGCCACATAAAGCGTTTTATCCGTGTCTATCACACTGGCTTTCGGCCTTGCTCCACCCAATGAAGAACCCGGTTGCACAAGTTGTACAATCCACTTTCGATCAGGCAGCACGTTATCTTCTTCGCTTCTCTCAATCTCCGCACTGGCTGCAATCAATTCCCTAATATCCGTCAAAGGTGGGATTTTCAACGATTCACTCACATTTATAAAATCGCCATCCGGGTTTTCCTTGAAGCGGAAAGCACCCATTCGGGAGAAGTCATCAATACCAGTTAGGAAATCGAATGAAGACAATCTTCGTACTGGCCGCTTTTCTTCCATTGCTGCAAGCTGCTCACGCCGCAACAATAGAGTTCGCCCCCAACGGTCTGGCAATGCATCCGAAAAACATCCGAATATATCTTTTCCTGGCTGCGTATATTGTTGCCCCGGATAATTATTCAAGTTATCACTCAAAAACAAATCTCCATGCTTTTTCAACCAATCATCGCTGAATGTAAAGCAATAACTGTCAGAGCCACGAAGTGATTCGTAGCCCAACTCGCCAATGAGTTCTATCTCATTCAGCCAGTCAAAATCGGCATATACATACAGTTTCTTCATCCCTATTCTTTTTTAGATGCACGTTCCCTTGTCTTCAAACTCAAATCCTGCAAAGCTTTCCCCAATTTATCTTCTTTGGCCAGCCACAGAATATCATCATCAAGCTGCAAAGCATACAGCACACGCAAGTAAATCCCTATTGCCACAGTCGGCACACCTTTCTCTATTCGGGATACGGTCAGCGGAGAACAGGTAGCACGTTCCGCAACCTGAGCCACACTCAGATTCCTTCGTAGGCGAGCCAACTTAATCTGCTCCCCCACTATTTGCATTTTCTGCTCCAATTTTCTGGGCAACTTAGTACCCATTGTATTTTTTGTCATAATCAACCTATCATATAACATGCAAAGTTAATACTTTTTATTTATTTAATGATGCATTACACATAAAAAACACACATCATTGCATAATTAACCATGCATATAATCCATTTTGAGTAGAAAACACCAAAAACCAAGTGCTATTATATTGTTTATTGTAGCTATATATGCCTATTAACGAACAAAATATTGTTTGTTATATAGATGCAATCTGTCCCTCGTTCACGCATCATATCAAAGAACCACTTTGCCGGCCAAAAAAAGGAGTAACCACATTTCCAACTTGACTTTAATGACTGCTATATACCAAGTAAAGTATTTCCAAGAGGGTGGGCTCAAACCACCCTATATATAGCATATTCGAACACACAGCAAAGGGAGTCGTCTCAAACGAACCCATCAAGCAAAAATTACAAATACACTCCAGTCTGCCATTACACTTTTTCAAAGGAATAAATACGACTTCATCACACTTTTTCCAGCGAATCAGAGTCCCTTTAAACACTTTTCTTAAATCATCAACTTTACTTTATCCCCGTATTCATATATACATCCATTAAAGTAAAGTCAAAAAGAGGGAGAAAGAAAAACATTCGGCAAGCAAACGATTTTTCTTTTGGTCAGCACCGTTATAATACACAACATCATCTTCAACCTTGGAGAAACAACCAGCGAAATAACCGCGAACATCATCACCGACAAAATGCGATGCAATATATTTCATACATTCCAAAATACACCTCAAATCAGCCCCTCAAAAATGATTTTGCACAAAGTTTTTCACTTGCTTTCATAATCCAAAAAAATGCGCTAATTTTGTACTCGTTCAGCGAAGAAAAAAAGTGCAAAACGGACTTTTCTACCATTTTATTTATAAAATATTGGTAATCAACCGGTCTAATATGCTGCATCGGCAAATAGTTGCATATAACTAATTGATTATCAACATATTGCACAATATACAATAGAAAGTAAAAGAAGAAACAGTCCAACTTAGATAACATTGATAATCAACACATTAAATGCAAAGGAATAATAAAGTATTGTATCAATTTTTCATAATTTTGTCCCCCGTTTGTTCCCTGAACGGATACAAGGGACAAAATTCTGTCCCTCATACAATTTAACAGTGATAAATAGGCAAATTTTATCAGTACCACTAAAACTTATCCAAATTACAGATAATATTCGAATAGAACTGAATTGTTTTTTCAGCCAAAATAGATTCTGATAATCAATCGATTGGTATATTTGAATATAACAGCAGAAATCATCACCAATGAGATTTCATATAATACATTTGATAAATATTCCCAACCATTATTGCGAAGTATTCGAATCATGGCATATTGAACATCCTCTTAAGTCTCACAGTGATTTTTATAGGGTGATTTGAAGAATTCACTGAAAAATATTTGGAGTATTGCGAAATTATTCTGTACATTTGCGCCTCTTTTGAAAATTTACAATGCAGCAAAATAGAATGAACATATTATCCCAAACGACAATTCGAGGCAACAAATGCTTCG
>ENA-UOJD01003514-UOJD01003514.1-human-gut-metagenome-genome-assembly--contig:-P48-NODE-3514-length-11241-cov-3.759342_pt1 | contig 11241 bp, 10 predicted proteins | sample MGYA00242342_ERZ723889 | MGnify/ENA metagenome assembly ERZ723889
ACAGATAACTAACGACGAAAGCATGAGTATGGAAAAGACATATGCCTATGAAGTAGAAAAAATCTTTACTTCCTGGTATAGTTCGCTGTGTTATTTTGCCTTTCGGTATATACAGGACGATGAAACGGCCCGGGACATCGTTCAGGAGGTTTTTGTCCGCTTAATGGAAAAGCGACAGGCATTCCAAAGTGAGCAACATCTGAAAAACTTTTTATATCTGACCATAAAAAACGATTGTCTGAACCATTTACGCAACCGTCTTTCGCGGGAACACTACCTGAGTTATCTGAAACATGAAGGAGAACAGGACGAATTCGAATGCCGGATGATTGAAACGGAAATTTTCAGCCGGCTGAGAAAAGCAATAGAAAAATTACCCCGGGAATGCCGTAAAGTATTCGAATTGTGCTATTTCGAGGGGATGAATAACGAGAAAGCGGCCCAAACCCTGCGAATCAGTATTGAAACGGTAAAAGCCCAAAAGAAACGGGGCAAACAGATACTGCGAAAAAATCTGCAAGAGTTGTACCCGCTGTTTGCCTTATTATTCGGTCTGTGATTCCGGTTACTTTTTCCTTAATTAATCCGAAGTTCCCGGTAAAATAAAAAAAATTCATCTTCATTTACCCCTTTTTGCATATCATCGTGTAATAATACAAAATGATTGCAAAATGGGAGTAAAAAACGACATTATTATTATCCGGCTTATTCTGGGGCATTGGGCTGGGAAACTATCCGAACCGGAGAAAAAAGAACTGGACAACTGGCTGGAACAATCGGAAAAACACCGGATTTATTTCCAAAAATGGTGTGACGATGAACGGCAGGATGAATTGTTGTCCAAAATCGGATGCTACGACCCCGGGGAAGGGTGGCAACAGGTGGTCCGTAAAAGAAACATGCGGCGCAACCGCCGGTGGTGGCTGGTAGCAGCAGCTTCTGTCGCTATTCTTTTCGGGGGACTGGCAGTCTACCGGTATAGCAAGATTCCTGTTTCTCTCCCCTTAGCCAGCGAGGAGACCTCTATATATCCCGGAAAACGCATGGCCCGGCTGATTACCCCTTCAGGCGAAACAGTATTATTGGATACACTACGGCAAACGGAAATACAGCAAATGAAATTGCATAACGATCAGGGGCGGGTGGTCATTCAAGCCGCTTGCGGAGATGCAAACGGTGATCAACCTGTTTACCATTGCCTGGAAGTACCCCGGGGTGGAGAATTCAGTTTCCTGTTGCCCGACAGCACGACCGTATTTCTGAATGCCGAGAGCCGTCTGCGCTTCCCTGACCGATTCGTTCCGGAGAGTAAAAGAATCGTATATCTCAGTGGCGAAGCTTATTTCGACGTGAAGCGTGATCCCCGTTCTCCCTTTCTGGTTTGCCTGGAACACTCAACGGTAAAAGTGACAGGTACTTCCTTCAATGTCAAGGCGTACCCCGACGACACGAGCGAAGCGACCACCTTGATCAGCGGAACCGTATCAATGGGGATCGGCACAACGGAACAATGGCTCGTCCTGAAACCGGGCGAACAAGGGTGTTACGACGTTACCCGGAAAACACTGTTGCAGCAAACCGTGGACGTGAATTATTATACAGCCTGGAAAGACGGCGTATTTGCCTTTTACCGGCAACCCCTGGAAGAGGTCATGAAAACACTGGGACGCTGGTATCTGTTCGACACCCATTATCAGAACGAAGCATTGAAATCTATTCTTTACACGGGGAAAATCAATCGTCATGCTTCTATCCGGGAGGTCTTGCACACCTTCGAGCTGATGGACGAACTTACATTCGACATAAAAGGAAAGGAGGTTATTGTCAGGAGAAAATAAAAAAGCAACCGCTTCTTCTTGCACAAGAACCGGTTGCAAACTTGTATAAACAATTTACAAATCGTTTTAACACAACAAATTTATGAAAAAAAACAATCGGCTGTTGCCGGATTGGAAAGATTCCGGTGGCTTGCAACAAGTAAGCAGAATGATGAAATGTGTGCTATTCTTTATGCTGACACTCGTGTGTGGCGTCCAGGGAAAAGTGTATTCCCAACAGTATACACTGGACTTACATCTGAAACAAACCTCCCTGGAAGAAGTTTTCAACCGGATAGAAGCCCAGACCGGACTGAAATTTTTGTACAATACCCTGCTCATCGACTCAAAAGGGAAAGTGGATGTCGAAGCCCGGCAGGAAGACATCCGCAAAGTGCTGGATGAATTATTGAATCCCCTGGATCTCACCTATGTATTGAACAGTAATCATGTTGTGGTCAAGAAAGCAAATACTGCCGCCCCACAGAAAAAAACGGTGATCAAAGGGAAAGTGACGGATAGCAAAGGTAGTCCCCTACCCGGCGTGACGGTACGGATCAAAGGAACCAATATCGGTGTCGTTTCGGACAACGACGGCCACTACGAATTGACTTTACCTGCCGGAACCGATCCGACACTGATATTTTCTTTCGTCGGTATGCTTTCGCAGGAAGCGAAATATACAGGCCAACGTGAGCTGAATATCATCCTGCACGAAAATATAGGTGGATTATTCCACGGATTTCTATGCGCTGCTCTTCCTCGCCACACCCCGTGACAAGCATCCCGAAAAGTTCATGTGGCCGGAGTACTACCAACACCGTGCCTCACCGCAGAAATATACGACGGATGTCGTATTGCAATTTCCGGAAGGGGTCAGAATGCTGGGCGTGTACGCCGAGTTTGCCAACCGGGAGTCAGGGGAAAAAGAGAGATATAATCCGGACGATGTAATTACCTTTTTACACAACGACCGTCTGGTAGGCGAATATCTGCTGAACAATGAGTTTCGCCGATATAGATCCTACGAACAGTATTCGGCAGGTATGGAAAAATATGGCAAATATTTTGTAACGCCCTCTCTCAAAGCACGTGCCGAAGCGTTAGGAGCTCCTCTGTATGACACCAAAGCCGGTTCCCCGGCGGCGGATTTTACCTACCCCGACGTGGAGGGCAATAGAGTATCGCTGTCCGACTTCAAGGGGAAAGTGGTACTGGTAGACGTCTGGGCCACCTGGTGCGGCCCCTGCCGGAAGGAAATCTCCCATCTGAAAAACCTGGAGAAGGAGATGTACGGCACCGATGTGGTCTTTTTAGGCGTTTCTGTCGATGAAGCGAAAGACAAACAGAAATGGCTGGATTTCATCGAAACAGAGGGGTTAAAAGGTATCCAACTCTTAGCCAATGGCTGGAGCAAAATCACAAAAGACTATAAAATCAACGGTATTCCCCGTTTCATGGTCTTTGACAAAAAAGGCAACATTGTCTCAGCAGATGCTCCCCGGCCTTCCAACCCCGAATTGAAAAAAATGCTGGAAGCGGAACTCAACAGATAATCCTCACCCGATTCTATCTGAAAATCAAGGGCTGCCCTGCTTTTACCCTCTTTTCCTCCCCACTCTCCCGTCAGTACCTTTCTTTCCCTACTTATTTCCAAAAATTAAAATCTGTACAGAAAAAACTTTATAGACATTCATTTTTGTTTTGCATAAATAATCCTTTACAAAAAATTTACAAACAAGCTCTTTTTATCCGTTCCAGGCCATCTTCCAAAACACAACGGGGACATCCGATATTCATCCGGCGGAATCCCCTGCCCTCTTCACCGAATTCCAGACCGTCGTTCAGTCCGACTTTTCCTATCTTCACCAATCGTTCTCCACAGGCTTCATGCGACAAACCGGTCCCCCGGAAATCCAGCCACAATAAAAACGAACCTTCGGGTTTCAATACTTTGATCTGTGGTAGTTCTCTCTCGAAATAATCCAAAGCGAACTGTACATTCCCTTCCAGATACCGGGTCAGTTCCTCCAACCAACCGGCCCCATACCGATAGGCCGCTTTCAAAGTAACGTGTCCGAAGATATTTCCCAAGTCCAGGTGCAAAGTCGTTAATTCACGATTGTATACCTCCAGAATCTCAGGGTTGGAAGCAATGATCACCGAATTCATCATACCGGCGATATTGAAAGTCTTACTCGGAGCCATAGCGGTCAGCGTACGGGCAGCGATCTCCTCCGACACAGAAGCCATAACCGTATGCCGATGTCCGAACAAGGCCAGATCCGCATGAATTTCATCGGATAGAATCAGGACATCGTAACGGCAGCACAATTCTCCGATCCTTGCCAATTCCTCACGGGTCCACACCCGTCCGACAGGGTTATGAGAATTACACAGAATGAGCATTTTCACTCCTTTTTGTAACCCCTGTTCGAAGCATTCCCAGTCGATCACATACTTTTCGGTATCTCTTATTAAAGGACAACATACCAATTCGCGGCCATTATCCTTTACTACGGCATGAAACGGAGGATATACCGGAGTCATAATCATCACCTTATCGCCGGACTTAGTAAAAGCCCGGACAGAAATCGCCAGTGAAGTAACAATCCCGGGGCTGGAAGACAACCATTCTTCCTTTACCTCCCAACGATACCGCTGTTTCACCCAATTACGGAAAGCATCCTTACCATCATCCGAACGGAACGTATAACCGAAAATACCCTGTTCACAACATTTACGTGCCGCCTCCTGCACCTCCGGGGGAACCCGGAAATCCATATCGGCCACCCACATCGGCAACAGATCCGCACAACCGAAAACATCCTGCAAACCGTCGTATTTCACACAATCGGTGTTCCGACGGTCAATCATTTGATCAAAATTATACCTATTCATAAAAGTTATTGAGTTACTGAGTTGTTGAGTTACTGAGTTACTGAGTTACTGAGTTGTTGAGCTGCTCTTGGGAGCTCTAATCGTTATTCCTAATCATTATTTTCTAATCTTTTTATTAACTTTGCACGTACAAATATAAATTTATAAATCTACAATGAAAAGACAAAATACGGTAATCTATATCTGTGTCATTATCACACTCTTGAATGTAGCCGGATTATTGTTTATTGCCTGCAAAAGTAATTCACCGATCGCAACGGCTTCTACTCCGGTTCAATCCTCAACTTCAGGTTATTATAGCGATGCCTATATGCCCGAGGCCCTGACTTTTGCCGGAGAGACCGTACCGTTGCAACGCCTGGATGTACAGGAAGCACTTCGGAAAGAACTGATCGTCAATTCTTATTTACATTCACATACCATTCAGATTCTACAAACGGCTCCCCGGGTTTTCCAACTGATGGAACCGATTTTGGAAAAGAACGGTATCCCGGAAGATTTCAAATACCTGGCGGTCATCGAAAGCCGTCTGAACCCTCAGGCCCAATCACCTGCCGGAGCAGTCGGAGTATGGCAGTTTCTGAAAGGTACCGGGAAGGAAAACGGTTTGGAAATCAATAATGAAGTAGACGAGCGCTATCATATCGAAAAATCGACGGAAGCCGCTGCCGCCTATCTCAAAAAAGCTTATGAGAAATTCGGTTCGTGGACACTGGCTGCAGCTGCGTATAATGCAGGCGCAGCTATGATTTCCCGGCAAATGGACCTCCAGAAAGAAACGAATTATTACAATCTCCTGTTGGGAGAGGAAACGGAACGTTATGTATTCCGGATTCTGGCCCTGAAACAGATTATGAATCATCCCGAACTGTACAATTTTAAAGTAAATACCGTTTATACTTTCGAAAAAACAGAAACAGTAGAAGTGAAAGGTCCTGTCAAAAGCTGGGCCGATTTTGCGCAAGAGCAAGGGATTACCTATAAAACCCTGAAGCGTTTCAACCCCTGGCTCCGGAAAACCGATTTAAAAAATCCACGACACAAAACTTACACGATCAGTATCCCTAAGAAAAAAGAACTGTACAAATAATAAAAATCACGTTAGATGAGGCACGGTATTTGTTTATACATTTTTTGTTATTACTTTAGCTAAGCATTAAATGTATAAATATGAGGACAGTCAATATTACTTGTGAAAATACACACCAGGAATACGAAATAGAGTTAGGCACTACACTTAGAGATGTAAAAAAGATCATCTTCCCGGAAAACCATAATCACATCCTCGGGGCTTTGGTCAATAATCAGTTACAGGACTTGCAGTTCGTTGTAATGACCCCTCTGCGGGTCAACTTCATCGATGTCACAACCCTGGACGGATACAGCGTTTATTCGCGTTCGTTGATTTTCGTACTATATCAAGCTGTAGCCCAATTATTCCCGAAGAAAACACTTCGGGCCGAATATTTTATTTCGAACGGCATTTTTTGCCGGATCGTCAACAAAGAAATCGTACTGACTCCGGCAATCATTTCCGAACTGGAAAATAAAATGAAAGAAATCATTCAAGCCGACTATCCGATTGTACGGGAAGAAATCCCTACCGACGAAGCAGTTCTTATTTTCAGAAAAAGAGGGTTGAAAGATAAAGCAGACTTAATGGAAACCCGGGGAAAACTTTTCACTTCCCTTTATTATCTGAACGATCTTCCCGATTATTTTTATGGGACCCTGGCTCCTTCGACCAGTTGTCTGAAAACATTCGGTCTGATCCCCTATAAAGAAGGTATGCTATTGCAACTTCCCGACCGGACCGATCCGACCCGGGTACTGCCTGTCATTCCACAAGATAAGTTGTATCAGGTATTCAGTGAATACAAACGCTGGGGAAAAATCCTTGAAGTGACCGATATCGGGCATCTGAACAAAATCGTGGAGTTGAAATATTCAGGTCCTATGATCAAAATCAGCGAAGCGCTCCACGAGAAAAAAATTTCGCTTATCGCCGATAAAATCAAGGCCCGGCATAAAACGGTACATGTGATATTGGTCTCCGTTCCTTCTTCGTCCGGGAAAACCACTTTCAGTAAAAGATTGGACATACAACTGATTGTCAATGGCATGAAACCCGTCAATCTTTCTCTGGACAATTACTTCGTCAACCGCGAATTTACTCCGAGAGACGAAAAAGGGGAATACGATTATGAGTCTATCGATGCCCTCGATATCGCCACCTTTACGGATAATATACAACGGTTACTAAAAGGGGAAGAAGTCGAAATTCCTAAATTCTCTTTCGAAACCGGACAACGTTATTATGACGGTGAAAAGCTAAAAATCGCCCGGAACAATGTGATCATCGTCGAAGGTATTCATGGGCTGAATCCCCAACTCACCCGGTTGCTGCCGCCGGAAACCCTTTTCAAGATATTCGTTTCTGCGCTGACCTCTATCGCTATCGATAATCACAACCTGATCAATCCGACAGATAATCGTCTGATCCGGCGTATGGTACGCGATTACAAATACCGGAATTATTCCGCCCTCGATACCCTGAAACGTTGGGAAAGTGTATTACTGGGCGAACAAAAACATATCGTACCCTACCAGGAAGAAGCCGACGCAATCTTCAATTCTGCTTTGATTTATGAATTAGGAGCATTAAAAACACAGGCTGAACCTTTACTCCGGGAAGTAACCCAACAGCACCCCGAACATTCCAAGGCTTTACGCTTATTGAAATTTTTCTCTTACATCCGGGCTGTACCGACCCGTGAAATTCCACCGACCTCGATCATCCGGGAATTTTTAGGAGGAAGCAGTTTTAAATACTAAAAAACAGTAAATATATCTCTTTCCTTGCAACCAGTAAGGTGATTTTTTTCGTAAAAATGAAAAAACATTTACGATTTTTACGATGAAATTTCGTTACCTGGTTTTCATATCGATACTTTCTTTTTGTCTGGCATGTCAGGGAAAAAAGAAAGCTAATCTTTCCGAGCTGCCCCGGCCGGTAAGGGTGATAAAAGTCGAAGCCCTAGGCACTTTCAACCATCAATATACCGGAACCGTAACAGCCCGGAATTTCAGTATACTGGCCTTCCGTTTGCCGGGTACCCTGACCGAAGTCAATGTCAACACCGGCCAAAAAATAAAAAAAGGAATGGTGATCGCCCGAATCGATCCCTATGATTACCAACGGCAATATCAAACCGCTTTAGCCAATTATAAAACAACCGAATCTATCTACGAACGTAATCAGCGCCTCTATGCTGCCAATGCCGTAGCCAAACAAAACCTGGAAATAGCCCAAACCGATTATATTCAGGCCACTTCAGCCCTGAATATGGCCCGGCGTACTCTGGATTACACCGTACTGACCGCACCATTCGACGGGTTTATCGAACAACGCTTCGTCGAAAATCACGAAGAAATACTTACCGGGCAATCGGTCGTCCGTCTGATAGATCCTAAAGACATCGAAATTAATTTCATGCTTCCCGAAACCAGTATCCAACTACTCGACATCCCGAAAAAGATCTATGTCGAATTCGATTCCCAAAAAGGAAAACTTTTCACGACAGAGGTCAAAGAGTATATCTATTCCTCGAACGGTTCGGGGATACCGGTGACTCTACTTATTACGGACAAACAGTTCGCCCCGTATCGGCAAAATGTATTTCCAGGATTTTCGTGTAAAGTGATCGTTGAAGTCGACAATATGATATCCGACAAATTCGTCCTTCCGGCCAGTGCCTTACAAGAAGCACACCATCAGGAATATGTATGGATCGTCGACCCGGCAAGCCATACAGCTCATCGTCAACAAGTCAGGATAAAAAAATACAACGATCACATCCTTGTCGAGGCTGGCTTGAACCCGGACGATCTGATTATTATAGCCGGAATAGCTTCCATCCAGGAAGGACAAAAAGTGAGACCAATCAAAAATCAGTAAATAAACACCCAAAATAAGACCAATATGAGCTTTTTAAAAGAATTCAAAACTTTTGCCATGCGTGGCAATGTTGTAGACATGGCTGTCGGTATCATTATCGGAGGCGCCTTCGGTAAGATCGTCTCTTCTCTGGTAAGCGATATCATTATGCCCCCGATCGGACTGCTGATCGGAGGAGTGAAGTTTGAAAGTCTGAAAATCGTCCTGAAACATGCACATACCGATGCCGTTACAGGAAAAGTCACTGAAGCCGTCAGTATCAATTACGGCAATTTTATCAATACAGCCCTGGATTTTCTGATTATCGCCTTTTCTATCTTCTTATTCGTCAAGCTGATCAACAGTATGAAAAGAAAAGAAGAAACTAAACCCACTCCTCCACCGGCTCCAAGTAAAGAAGAACAATTGCTGACCGAAATCCGGGATCTACTGAAAGGAAAAAACAGTTGAAAAGGCTGGAAACCAAAAAAGCTCCCGGTGATGTGCCGGGAGCTTTTTATATGACCGATTCATTTTATCCTAGAACAGTCCACCGAACCGATACCCAACCGACAGCTGGAATACACGGTTTTTATTGTTCCCGTCATATTTATCCTTATCGAAAACATTACTCAACCCCAGATTATAACGGGCCGAGAACATAAAATCCTCCCAATTATAAGAAAGCCCGATAGCAAAATTCACGGCCAGTGTATTTATATCATTCATTTTATGTTTGACCGTCGTACCGTCGTCTTTATACTTTGCTTTAGCATTCAAGGCAAAACCGAATTCCGGTCCCAAGTCGACGCTCAATTCATCCAATACATATAACTTGGCCAATACCGGAATATTCAGGTAATTAGCCCGCAATTTAAATTTATCGCCATCAATTTTATCCCGGGCACCCTGTCTTGAATACACCAATTCGGGCTGAATAGCAAAATAATCGTTAAACCTGAATTCAGCGAAACCACCCACATGGAAACTCAGTTTATTTTTCAAATCGAAATTCGAAATATTGGTCATATTCAAACCGACTTTCGGTCCGACCACAATTTCCGTCTGTGCCTTTGCACCGACAACCATCAATACAACAACAACTAGTGTAAATAATTTTTTCATACTTTAAATTGTTTTTAATTATCTAACATCGCCTAACAAAAACTATGCCTTTCCATACGCAAATCTCTCCCGATTGTTAATCTATAATTTAACTTTAACCACCATTTTCTTCATTTTACCGTTCCCGATGCAAGGAGCATGAGCATCTTCCGGGAAAAAAATCACAAAGTCTCCAACCGGCAGCGTAAAATACAAAGCAGGCCGTTCCTGATAAAACAGGATATCATTTTGTGCCTGATAGCCTTCTTCTTCCATCGCCAGTCGGCCCCGCTCTTCCCACCCGAAAGTTTCCTCCTGCAATAAGGGGATCTGGATATCGATAAATCGGTTATGTGCTTCCAGTTTCGCCGCTTCCCTGGATTTCCCCGTCACTTCATCCACATTCACCCAAATTTTATCTTCTTCAAGTATTATTTTCCCGGCAGTCACCTGCTGCCAATTCCCCGACCGAACATATTCGAATACCTTTTTGAAATCGGGATGCAGAATTTCAAATCGTTTCGTCTGTGTTAATGAACCTATTATCATTTTTTTTAATTTTTTTCAGTAGGTAGCAAAAGTATTAAAATTCCGTATAAATCGCTATCTTTGCCGGATAAAACCATAATATCGAAACCGAATATGCATAAAGCTGGATTTGTCAATATCGTAGGAAATCCGAATGTAGGGAAATCTACTTTAATGAACCGATTGGTCGGAGAGAAAATTTCTATTATCACCTCCAAATCACAAACTACCCGTCACCGGATCAAGGGAATCGTAAATACCGACGACTATCAGATTGTATTTTCGGATACTCCGGGAGTGGTAAAGCCCAGCTATAAGATGCAGGAATATATGCTGGAATTTTCTAAATCGGCTTTAGTCGATGCCGATATCATTCTTTATGTAACCGATGTAGTCGAAAACATAGAGAAAAACCTGGATTTTATCGATAAAGTCAATAAATCGGACATCCCGGTATTGTTGGTTATCAATAAAATAGATCTTACCACACAAGAGAAATTAGAAGCACTATTCGATAAATGGAAAAGCCTGATTCCCCGGGCAGAAATTTTTCCTCTTTCGGCAACCGAGAATTTCAATGTCGACAATTTATACAAACGGATTGTAGAATTATTACCCGAAGGTGAACCTTTTTTCCCCAAGGACGAACTGACCGATTTACCTTCCCGGTTCTTTGTGAACGAGATTATCCGTGAAAAAATTTTGCAGTATTACGACAAAGAAGTACCCTATTCCGTAGAAGTGGAAGTGGAAGAATTTAAAGAAGACGATAAACGGATCAACATCATGGCTGTCATCTATGTAGAACGTTCTTCCCAAAAAGGGATTATCATCGGAAACCAGGGAGAAGCCCTGAAAAAGGTCGGAACCCAGGCCCGGCTCGATATCGACGCCTTCTTCGGTAAAAAATTATTTCTCAATCTATACGTCAAAGTGCAGACATCCGTGCGTCAT
>ENA-UOJD01003517-UOJD01003517.1-human-gut-metagenome-genome-assembly--contig:-P48-NODE-3517-length-11224-cov-11.679649_pt1 | contig 11224 bp, 9 predicted proteins | sample MGYA00242342_ERZ723889 | MGnify/ENA metagenome assembly ERZ723889
TGAAGCGGGGCTTTCTGTCACCGTCAAAACGAGGTTTTCTGTCGTCGTTAAAGCGAGGCTTCCTGTCGTCGTCGAAGCGGGGTTTTCTGTCGTCGTTAAAGCGCGGTTTTCTGTCGCTGTCAAAGCGGGGTTTTCTGTCGTCGTTAAAACGCGGTTTTCTGTCATCATTGAAGCGGGGCTTCCTGTCGTCCGAATAACGGAAACCATCGCTGTTCTTTCGATTGGGACGCTTGTAATCATCGCTGCGCCTGCCGCCGCGATCGTTGTAATTTGCCATCTTTTTCTCCTGTTAATTAATCTTCTTCTATTTCTCTGCCTGTTCTGCAATCTCAGCTGTATCGTGCAGCGCAATGCGCATAAGCTGCGAAAGCCGCTCATCTTTGCCGGACAGATAGAGGTATCCGACAAGAGCTTCCATTCCTGTTGCAATCCTGTAGTCAATGATCGCTGCATTTTTCGGCACAGACCCCATATGCGCATTCCTGCCGCGCCGAAAAACTGCGGATTCATCATCCGTTAACAGCGCCTCGATACGGCGAAATGCTGCGGCCTGTGCCTTGGCACAAACGCGTTTTGCTGCGCCTATGTGCAGCCCGTGTGCCGTAAGCGTTGTTGAATCAACTAATTCCGTGCGCACAAAAAGATCATATATCGTGTCGCCGATATATGCAAGCACAAGCGGTCCCAATTGCTTTGGATCCTTCGGATACTTTGGATCCTTTGCTCCGGTGCATTTCGTCGCTTGACGTACCCCGGAAATCAGATCGGTGTTGTTGTCACAATTCGCATAATTCATCACAATACATTATAACGCCGAATTCGAAAAATTCAATAGGCTTTGGAAAATATTTTTGATGATTGTGTTCCGACCGTTCGTGCGGGCACAGTCACGGTTTTTGCTCTAAACAGAAAGCGGACAGGCCGCAAAGACAGTGTTTACGGCCTATCCGTTTTTAAATTGGGGCAAACTGATGCAGCAGCAATTCAATCTGTGCGGAGATTAACGCTCCCGCAGTTTTTGCAGCAATTGGGGAAAAGGCGAAAGTGAACGCCGCAGAATTCCGTGCATTTGAGCAATCGCAATGCCGTAATTTGTAATGCTGACACCTGCTTTTTCAGCTTTTTCAAGTCTTGAATGAACCTCACGCTCATTAAGCATACATGCGCCGCAGTGAACAACCAAGGCATATTTACGAAGCTCATCAAGACTCGGAAAGTCTCCGCCGGAGGTGAAATCAAAGAACAACTCCTTTTTTGCATACTCTTTTATCCATCCCGGCATTTTAACCGTTCCGATATCGTTGCACTGCCTGTGATGAGTGCAGCCCTCTGAAATCAGCACCCTGTCGCCGTCTGCGAGCATGTTGAGTTTTGCTGCGCCTGCCGTGAAAGTTTCAAGCTCACCTTTATAACGGGCAAACAGGATTGAGAACGACGTCAGCAATATGTCTTCGGGAACGATTTTGCTGACCTTTCCGAACGCTTGAGAATCGGTGATAACAAGTTTAGGCTTGCGTCCGATTGCGGCGAGAGCAGCTTCAAGCTCCGTGTCCTTAACAACAATGTTGACAGCGGCTGCATCAAGTATGCTGCGTATCATCTGCTGCTGCGGGAGAATAAGTCGTCCCTTCGGCGCAGATTCATCAATCGGCGTTACGAGAACAACAATGTCATTCGGAGATACCAAGTCTCCGATGAGCATTCTTTCGTGTTTGGCGGAAGGCAGAAGTTTGCCGAGTCGATTTTTTAACTCGTCAATTCCAAACCCTGTTTTTGCGCTTACGTAAAGGCTGTTACTTTTGCTCTTCGGAATCGCGCTCAAAAGGTCACACTTGTTGAAGGCAATGACGAACGGAATTTTCTTATCGGTAAAAATGCGCATAAGCCTGCCTTCGTGTTCGCTGAGACCCGCAGCGGCATCCGCAACAAGGACGGCAATATCAGTTTTTTGCAGCATTTTTTCAGCACGCTCAACACGCATTGAGCCAAGCTCACCTTCATCATCAATGCCGGGCGTGTCAATGATGACAACGGGACCTATCGGAAGCAGCTCCATTGTTTTTAGAACAGGATCGGTTGTAGTCCCTTTTATATCAGAAACAAGTGCAAGATTCTGCCCCGTGACAGCATTCACAAGGCTGGATTTTCCCGCATTGCGCAACCCGAAAAAGCCGATATGTACCCGTTCGGCGGCGGGCTTATCGTTTAAACTCATTTTCCCCTCCGAATATATCTTGACAGTTTTAAAATCAGAACCTAAAATCACGCCTGTTGGATGAACGAATGTCTGCAACATGCTGCCTTGTAAGTTCGCGGACCTTCTCGTTGGGAATCTTTTCAATTTCACGTGAAATCATTTCGTATCCAATGTTTCGCGTTTCGTCTGAAGCATAGTCAACAAGGAACTCTGTCAGTGTCATGAGTGCATTGGGGTGACAGCAATTCAGAATCTGTCCGTTTTTGCACAAACTCATGAACCTGTCGCCTGTACGGCCTTCGCGATAACATGCCGTGCAGAATGACGGGATGTGATCCAGTTCCATAAGCCAGCGGACAACCTCATCAAGCGTGCGCTGATCTGAAACATCGAACTGCTCGGAGTCATGCGGACGCTCTTTTTCCGTGTATCCGCCGACGGAAGTGCGTGATGCACCGCTGATCTGCGAAATGCCGTAATCAAGCACCTTGCCGCGTATCGTCTCGCTTTCACGTGTGGATATTATCATGCCGGTATACGGCACGGCGATGCGGATACATGCAATGATTTTTGCAAAGAGTTCATCGGAAAGGCTGTTGTCAAAAACATTAGGATCGATATCATCCGCATGTTTGATTCGCGGAACGCTGATCGTGTGCGGCCCGACGCCGTGAACTGCTTCAAGATGCTCGGCATGCATCAGCAGCCCTGCAAATTCATATTGATAACCCTCCAATCCAAACAAAACACCGAGTCCGACGTCATCAATGCCGCCTTCCATTGCTCTGTCCATTGCCTCGGTATGGTAATCATAGTCATGCTTCGGTCCCGTCGGATGAAGTTCAAGATAGCTCTTTTTATTGTATGTTTCCTGAAACAGGATGTACGTTCCGATGCCGGCATCCTTAAGTTTCCGATAGTTTTCAACCGTGGTTGCGGCAATGTTCACGTTCACCCTGCGAATATCTCCGTTTTTGTGGTGAACGGAATAGATAGTTTTTATGCATTCGAGTATGTACTCTATCGGGTTGTGAACAGGATCTTCGCCGGCTTCGATCGCAAGGCGTTTATGCCCCATATCCTGCAAAGCGATTACTTCCTGACGCACTTGTTCCTGCGTCAGCTTAATACGGGCGATATGTTTGTTTTTGAGGTGATACGGACAGTATACGCAGCCGTTCACGCAGTAATTTGAAAGATAAAGCGGAGCGAACATTACGATTCTGTTTCCGTAAAAAGCAAGCTTTATGTCGTTTGCAAGCTTGTACAGGCGTTCGGTAACTTCGGGAATATCGCATGCAAGCAGAACGGATGCTTCCCTGTGGGTGAGTCCCGCGCAGGTTACGCCGTTTCCGCTGCGCTTCGGTGCGGCCTTTTCGAGCAGACTGTTGATTAGCTCGATATTGTGCTTATTTGCTTCCGCATAAGCAATGGTTTCGCGGATTTCCTCATCGTTGATGAACTCCTCCGCACGGAGGGATTTGGGATCAAAAATAGCCATATTATTCCTTTCTTGTCGGTCGGATTACTCTTTCCGTCAGATAAAATTATCGTAACAATGCTGTTGCCCGGAGATCTTCCCGGCGAGTGCCGCCACACACTCGCTTAATGTTGAAACAAACTTCGCAAGCATCAGCAAGCTGCGGCGGTGCATCTTCATTTTTTATTCAAAAAGCTTCGGATTATTCAGCGCTTGATATCTCCCCGTGAAGTGACGGTTTGAAAGCCGATCGCGTTCAACCTGCCGTTCAGGCATTTAAGGCACTGTGCAGATTCATCACCTGTGCATATTTTGTTGTCATAAAGCGAATATTTCTTTCGCACGGCAATGGGGGACAGGTTCGGCATCACGACATTGGCTCCGGCAAGAATGCCTTTTTCACGTCCGTTCGGGTCGATCGTGCCGAGTGCTGTGGTGGAGGGCAAAAGAATATTCGGCTTTATGAGCCTTATCAGTGAGAGAAGAAAACAGGTCTGCTCAACACTTCCTGCCGGGAATTTTGCAAACGGCGTGTCTTTATGCGGAATAAACGGGCCGATGCCGCACATATCCGGGGAGAATTCTTCAATGAATTTCAAATCTTTTGCAAGCGCTGCCGTTGTTTGCATCGGTGAACCGACCATGAACCCGCAGCCCACCTGAAAACCGATTTCCTTAAGATCTTTCAAACAGCGCATTCGATTCTCAAAGGACATTTCCAAAGGGTGCAGCTTTCGATAATGCACGGAATCGGCCGTTTCATGCCTCAAAAGGTAGCGATCTGCGCCGGATTCAAACATTTTCAGATAATCACTGCGAGAATATTCGCCGAGCGACAGCGTTATTGCACAATCTGGAAAACAGCTGCGTATTTTTTTTACTGTGCGGCAGATTTTTTCGACAGGAAGCATGCCTTCACCGCCCTGAAGCACAAAAGTACGAAAGCCAAGCGCATAACCCTCCCGACAACAATCAAGGATCTGCTCTTCCGTTAAAACATAGCGTTCCGCATTGACGTTTGATTTTCGAATTCCGCAATACAGACAGTCATTTTTGCAGCAGCTGCCGACTTCGATAAGTCCGCGAATGAAAACATCCGTTCCGTAAATTTGCTTTCGGAAAAAATCAGCTTTTTGTGCTGCATAATCTGCCGTTTCGCTGTTTTGTGCAGAAATAAGCTGTTCATATTCTTCAAGTTCGAGCGTGTGTACGGCTGCAAGTCTGTCGATGAGACTTTTTGCGTATTCAATGCCGTTGTTTTTTTCAGCTTCCAACTTTTTTCTCCCTTCGAATCGGAATCAAATACCAAAATATAGGCAAAATCAGCTAATCACTGATTACGTTTGAATATGCTGTTTTGACGCTTATTCCGACAATATTGCCGAGCCTGCCTGCAAGTGCCGAAATAACATCCTGCGGCGCATCAATTGCAACGGAAAGGATATTAACATGCCGCGCCCTGTACGGCAGCCCCATTCGCCCGATAATGTATTCTCCGAATTCGTGCAGAACGGCATTCAGTTTTTCAACCGAATCCGCCTTATCAACGATGATTGCCATCACAGCCACTCTTGTTTGCATAGCTTTGCCCCCTCCTTATTTTTGCGTTTGAATCTGCTGCTGCCGTATGCGGTTCAAATCGCAGCGAAAAACGTTTATATAAACAAAAAACGCCGTACCCGCAGGAATTGGGTACAGCTGAAAATGCCCGACATACACACCCGCTGTGAATTCATAAACATGCTGCGGAGTGTTTTAAAAGTGGGAACCGGTATCAACTTGTGACCCCTTTCCGTCGGAACGAAGCAGGTTTCGTTCCTGTTGTCAGGTTTCACCTGCATTATAACCGAATCGGTGAAAGATAGCAAGCCCTGTCACTGAATGATTTCGGAATATTTTTTAAACAGAGTCATGTATTATATTTAAACTGTATTCATTCAGGGTGACAGAACAGCCGAGTTCGGCGGGCTTGACTGCTCATGCGAAAACGAATATAATAAACTATGCCGCAGTTGTTCAGAAAGTTTTTGCGGCAGTATTTTGCAGTTGATGGCAGCAGGGGAAGGTTATGACAGAAAAAAACAAGCCTTGGGACATATTTAAAAACGGTGCAGACGGTTCAGCCTCACACTTAAAACGGTCGGGCGGAATACTCATGCCCGTATTCTCACTGCCGTCTCCGCACGGTATCGGAACATTTGGAGCGGCGGCATACAAGTTTGCAGATTTTCTTGCAGCTTCGGGACAAAGCTATTGGCAGGTTCTGCCGCTTAATCCGACGGGCTTCGGAGATTCTCCCTATCAATGCTTCTCTTCCGCTGCGGGCAATCCGTATTTTATTGACCTTGACATGTTGGTTGATGACGGACTGTTGACCGCTGATGAAGTGCAAAAAAGTGATTTCGGCGGTGAACTGCGCCGCATTGACTATGGCAGACTCTTCTCTTTACGTCTTCCGCTGCTGCGGCTTGCGGCAGAGCGAAATATACGCCGCAATGCAGCGGAGGTTGAGCAGTTTTCACGCTGCTGCTCAACGCAGATTTATGATTACGCCGTCTTCACTGCATTGAAAACACATTTTGGCATGAAACCATGGACGGAGTGGAATGCAGGCAAAGCAATGCCGAAACAGCTTGTTCCCGCCGAGCTTGTCGAATCACAAGCCGATGAGATTCGCTTGCAATTATCGATTCAGCAGCTTTTCTTTAAGCAATGGAACCGGCTGAAAAACTATGTGAATCAACTCGGTATAGGAATTATCGGAGATGTTCCGATTTATGTTGCGCTTGATTCTGCGGACTGCTGGGCAAACAGCAGACATTTTATGTTGGATGAATCATTCGTGCCGACTGATGTTGCGGGGGTACCACCGGATTACTTCAGTCCCACCGGGCAGCTTTGGGGCAATCCTCTTTACAATTGGGAAATTCATGCTTCCGAAAACTATGCATGGTGGGCGGAACGTTTGCAATGCGCACAAAAGCTTTACGATGTTGTCCGTATTGATCATTTTCGCGGGTTTGAAAGCTTTTGGGCCGTTCCGTTCGGTGAAACCACGGCGGAAAACGGCAGGTGGCTCCCCGCGCCCGGAATGGACTTTGTCAATGCAGTAAAGAAAAGGCTGCCGGGATTATCGTTCATTGCGGAAGATCTCGGTTTCCTGACACCGGAGGTACATGAGCTTGTTAAAAACTCGGGCTTCCCCGGCATGAGCATTCTTCAGTTCGGGTTCAACCCGGATGCAAACAGCGATTACCTGCCGCACAGAGTGGCAGAAAACAGGGTATACTATACCGGTACGCACGACAATGCACCGATTATGCAATGGTTCGCAGAGGCCTCGGAGCCCGAACGCAGATTTGCAGAACAGTATCTTGCGCTGAATGCCGCCGAGGGCATCAACTGGGGTATGATTCGCGGAGGCATGTGTTCGCCTGCCGGAATCTTTATCGCACAAATGCAGGATGTTCTCGGGCTTTCGGCGGAAGGGAGGGTCAACACTCCGGGCGTTGCTTCCGGAAACTGGCAGTGGCGGATGCTGCCGCACGAATGCAGTGCCGCGCTTGCGGAAAAGCTGCGGGAGTATACGCGAATGTACGGAAGACTGCACGACTGCGGCGGGATAAACTATGGACACAATAGCGTTGTTCCGCATGAGTACTGCGGCAAAAATGCCGGCACACAAAAACGGTACAAATTGCTTGTTCGGGCTGTTGCGGAATATCTCGATTCAGTCGATAACTGAGTGACAGAATAAAATTATACTATTTCATAAGAACGAACTAAGCTTATTCGGCGAGGCTGAGTATGATTCCGCCTGTCATTCCCGCAAGAAGACACATCAGCGCATCGACAGCTGTTGAACTTCCGATGGAAAATTCACCTGAAGCCAAACCGAAAACTGCAAGTGAAATCACAATATAGACAACGCCGCAGAGCGCACCCGTGAGCCAACGGCGTTTTTTCTGCTTGCGTGCGCCGAGCAATGCTGCGAAAAGTGCGCAAAACGCCTTCACGGCAGGATTGAGTATTCGCGTGCTTTCTATCGGCAGAACCTGCTTTTGCATCAATAGAGCCGCAAGTGCGACAAGGCCGAGACTCATTGCGAGTGCGCCAAATACGCCTTCCAAAACGTATACAAGGGGTTTGGACTGTTTTTTATTGCCTGTTTTTTTCTTCAATGCCATAACTGCCTCCGCATTCGGTGTGTTGATAATAACCAATATGCAAAGACAGAGGAGATTATGATTTGAAACATGTCCAAGATCGGAACGCGCTGCCGAAAAAGCAGTTACATGCGGCTTATTTTTTTCGAACAGCGGCAATAAGTTTCACTTCCGCATTAAAGTCAGTTAATTTTGTGTTGATGTAAAAATGAATATCACCAAGGTATCTGTCGTAGGTTTTCATGCTTTTGTATGCCGAAACGGTACCGGAGATGATTTTTTCAAGATCTACGCTGTTATATTCTTCTTTATCAGCAAAAAGTTCTGCAAGCGAGCGGATGAAACCGTCAATCAGCTCTGCGTCGTATTTTTCGCGCAATTCATACTGCTCTTTAAGAGTTCTTGCAACGGCATCAGTTTCGGGGTCATCGAGAATTTCGGCATAAATATAGTTGAATTCAAGAATGCATTCGGCAGTTCCTCCGTTTGAATCGGGCTTCACAACCAGTCGGCCATCACCGGAAATGCGGTTAAGCATCACGCTGCATTCAAGTGAACCGTCGGTAAGCGTGCTGCGCTGCGTAATTACACAATCCAAATCGGCAGATTGCAGGCCAGATACCAATTCTTGCGGGGAGAGCTTCGGAATCGGGCTTGGCGTAACGTTGACTGTTTCGGTTTGAACGGCAGCCGCACTCGGGTTCGGACTTGCTGCTGCTTCAATGCTGCGTTGCTTTTTACCGTAGAGAAGAAACACGAAAATTCAAAAAAGAACCAACACGGCGTAAATTAGAATCTTGATTATTCCCGCCGTTCGGTTCCCGCCGGTTTTTTGCTTTTTGCTCATTGAAATCCTCGCTTTGCCGCCCGGCGCGGAAACGGCACCGGGCAGCGTATGCAGATAACAAGTGTTTCGAGTTAAGCTCCGGTCAATCTCAGATTACAAAATTGCCGTTCTCAAAGACCTTGATTTCTTTTCCGTCGTGCGTTATGCCGACGATGGAAAGATCTCTCGAGCCGACCATGAAGTCAACATGGGTCATGCTGTCGTTCAGTCCATGTGCCTTGAGCTCTTCTTTGGTCATTTTGTCTCCGTCCTTGATGCAGGCATAGGAATCGCCGAAAGCAAAGTGGCAGGAGGCGTTTTCATCAAACAGAGTGTTGTAGAACAGGACGCCGCTGTTGGAGATCGGTGAATCGTACGGCACAAGGGCGACCTCGCCGAATCTTGATGCGCCCTCATCCAGAGTTATAGCCTTTTTAAGGAACTCCTCTCCGACTTCTGCGTGAACTTCGGTTATGACGCCATCCTTCAGGATCATGTGGAAGCCGTCAATAATATTGCCGCTGTCCACAAGCGGTTTTGTTGCAACGATTTTGCCGTTTACGCCGTCGCGCAGCGGAGCAGTGAAAATTTCCTCTGTTGGCATGTTTGCAACAAACTCGACTCCGCCCTTGCTGAATTCGGACCCGGCCATCCAAATATGATTTTCCGGCAGTTCAACAGTAAGATCCGTTCCGAGAGAATTTGTATAGTGGAGAGATTTGAAATTGTAAGCATTGAGCTTTTCACGCTTTTCTTCAAGAACTTTGCAATGCTCGCGCCAACGATCAACGGCATCGCCGCAGCCGGTTATGCGAACCGCTTTGAAGATCTCTTCCCACAGTTTCTCCATTGCCTGTTCTTCCGAAAGGTCGGGGAAGACCTTCTTTGCCCATGACGGGACGGGAATGGACGCAATGCACCACTGAACGGCACTGTTCATCATTTCAATGCTGAATTCCTCATTGGCCTTGCCGCTTGCAATGTTTGCACGTGCGATACGCTCAGGGTCAACACCCTTAAGATTTTCGGGATCCCTCGCAGCAATGGTAAGGAAGCATGCGCCTTTTTTCAAAAGACCGATAGGACGCTCGGCTTCCCACGGGAAAACCTGATCAAATACTTCGTCAGCTGCATTAAGATAGTACTGACGAGTCGCAAAATCATCATTCCAGTTCATGATAACCTGCTTTGCTCCGGCTTCATATGCGGCGGCAATGCACATCCTTGCAAAATATGCACAGTCAACCTGCGAACTTATAACAACATATTGATCTTTTTGAACGTTCAAACCAACATTGATAAGCAGTTGAGCGTATTCCTGAAGTTTATCTGTCATTGAATTCTTTCTCCTTTTCAATACTTTCACCGTTGCAGCGCAATCAGCATATACAGGATAGCATATTTGACAGAAAACGTCAATCGTTTTTTGCGGTTTTATCTAAATCCGCATATGAATTGATGCAGGAATAAAGGGCGGGCGAGTTTTGCACGTTATTCTTGTTCCGCACCAACCTATACCTTGAGCAGCCTTTCCGCCTGCGGAACGTACAGCGTAAGCTTCCTCTGTGCTTCGTCTCGTCAGGGAAATCAGATGCTTGTCCTGCGGGTCTGCTCCTTTGGTGAGTTTTTCATAGTATAGCCAATCGCATTAAGCAGCTTGTGCTTGCCTTAACTTTTGGCGGGATTGAGCAAATAACCCTTTAGTTTTCTCCGCAATACAAGCTCTTCCTTATGGTTTGGCTTATGATTTTTATCGTAACGCCCGAAATATGAAGGCGGGGGCTCTCTGTCTAAGTGTTTCTCCTTAGCATCGGAACTCCCGATCCGGTCAATTCTTTTTCCTTGACCTGTTCGAACTGTTTGGTCGTTTTTTTGCTTATCATCTTTTCTCCTCCTTACGCATCCGTTTATGTATTTACTTGGCTTTAAATTATCAATTCTTGAAATTTCAGTCATACCTTTTACAGTAAGGTTTAAGCGTCTGTCAATATTCACTCGATCTCCGGTTTGCGGATCCACACAAACAATTTTACTGTTTTGATGTTTGGCAATGAACACATGTGTTTTCCTTTCCTTTCCAGACACATACACAACGACTCTTGAACCATATCCGCATTATACCACACCACTCAATCTTTTGCCGGCGTTGACACGCACCTGAAACACCGGTATTCAAAAAACAGATTTAAAATAAGTGAATTTCACTGAGGAGGATCCTTAGGGTTAAATCGTCTGTTTAAGTATTACAATCAAAGCATTGCAAACGGATGCAAACAGTGGTAGAATACACTTGTTTGGGGATGTGGCTCAGCTGGTTAGCGCGCTTCGCTCACATCGAAGAGGTCGGGGGTTCGAGTCCCTTCATCCCCACCATACTTGAAAAATCCGAACTTGATTCCGATAGGGAATGGGTTCGGATTTCTTGTTTTTATCAAGGACATTGAAGTTTAGTTTCGGGATAGAATAACATCAAATTCAGGAGGATATACCCATAGAAAAGCTCATAAGCTGCGCGTTCAATATGGATACCGCCTGTGTGGAGCTTCGCTTCACGG
>ENA-UOJD01003529-UOJD01003529.1-human-gut-metagenome-genome-assembly--contig:-P48-NODE-3529-length-11194-cov-60.363587_pt1 | contig 11194 bp, 10 predicted proteins | sample MGYA00242342_ERZ723889 | MGnify/ENA metagenome assembly ERZ723889
TTTGCCAGACTCATGTATATCCGTCCTTTCGGTTATGCATGATCTGTCTCTTTTTCAGACCTGACATATCCGTTCGGATGTGGGCAGGTTTTTTATTTTGGGAATCTTTGATTCAGAGCTTCCCCGCTGTCCTACGGATATACCATTATGATTCGGGAAAAATCCCCAAAAACGAAAAGGAGAGTCATTATGCTTGTACCCGTTTTATTGTTCGCAGTCGGCCTCGTGCTGCTCATCAAGGGCGGCGATTGGTTCGTGGACGGCGCCACCGGCCTTGCCCGGCGCTTTCATATTCCCGAGATCATCGTGGGTGCCACCGTGGTGTCCATCGGAACCACATTGCCGGAGGTGATGGTATCCGCCACCGGCGCACTGAACGGTCAGGGCGCCATGTCCTACGGCAACGCCATCGGCTCCATTATCTGCAATACGTCTCTCATAGCCGCCATCACCCTGGCCGTCCGTCCCGCCCCCGTGGATGTGCAGTCCATGAAGAAGCCGGTGATTTTCTTCTTCGTCGCCGCCGCCGTCTATTGCTTCGCTGCCTACGGGATGGGGGAATTTACCCGGCCGCTGGGCATCGTGCTGCTGGCGATGTTTGTCTTCTACATGGTTGTCACCGTCCGTCAGGGCATCAAAACCCCCGCTCCCCAGGACGAGGAACCCCACGAGGACGGCACGTCCGTCCCTCTGTGGAAGGAGCTGCTGCTCCTGGTGGTTGGCGCGGCGGTCATTGCCGTGGGCGCGAACCTGCTGGTGGACAACGGCACCATCATCGCCAAGGAGCTGGGCGTGCCGGAGACGGTCATTGCCCTGACCTTCGTCGCTCTCGGCACCAGTCTGCCTGAGCTGGTCACGGCCATCACCTCCCTGGTGAAAGGCCACGGCTCGCTGTCCGTCGGCAATATCATCGGCGCGAACCTATTTAATCTGGTGCTGGTTTCCGGTGTGTCCGTCACCCTCGCGCCGTTTGAGGTTCCCGTGGGTAAGACCATCTTCGGCATCAATTCCTCCCTGATTCTGGACATGCCGCTGATGCTCGTCGTCATGGCGCTGCTGACCGTTCCGGCGCTGACCACCAAGAAGCTCCACCGCTGGCAGGGCATCCTGCTGCTGTGCATTTATGCGGCCTTCTGCGCGATTCAGTTCGGGCTGTAAAAGAAAATAACGCACCGGCGGCGTCGGAGAGAAGCTTCTCTCTGACGCCGCCGTTGATTTTCTTCCGGGCATGTAGTATAGTTAGAAGGAGATAACAACGCCCGCTTCGGCAGAAAGGATCCGGTAACATGACGCGATATGAATTTGAGGTGCTTTCCCATCTGGAGCGGAACGGAGCGGGGCAATATCCCCTGCGGACGCTGTCGGACGCACTGACAATCTCCGGCGGGGAGATTTCCCGGTGTCTGGAGCAGCTGGCGGCGAAACATTGGATCACCCGCGACGGGGACGCCCTCGCCGTCATGGATGCCGGTCTGGCTGCGCTGGAGCCTTACCGGGTGAAACGCGCCATCATTCTCGCCGCCGGGTTCGGCTCCCGGATGATGCCCGCCACTGCCGACCGCCCCAAGCCTCTGGTGACGGTGAACGGCGTGCGCATTCTGGAAACGCTGCTGGACGCACTGGTGGCGGTTGGGATTCGGGACATCACCGTTGTGCGGGGCTACCGGAAGGAATGCTTTGACGCGCTGCTGGAAAAGTACCCCTTCCTGACGCTGGTAGACAACGACATTTACAGTAAGACCAACAACATTTCCTCCGTCATGGCGGGGCTTAATAAGCTGGACGGCTGCTACCTGTGCGAAGCGGACTTATATATCACCAATCCCGGCATCATCACCAAGTACCAGTACGCCAGCAACATCCTCGGCGCTTACTGCCTCGAAACCGACGACTGGAGCTTCCAGATGGATGCAGCCGGTCACATCATCAACTACCAGAAGGGAAACACCTTCTGCTACAACTACTATGGCATTTCCTACTGGACGCAAGCGGACAGCGCCCGCCTGCGGGAGGACTTCCGGCAGGTCTACGGGGAAGCCGGCGGGAAAGACTATTTCTGGGAATTCATCCCTCTGGTGCTCCGGAAGGAGCGCTATGCCGTGGAGATCCGCCAGTGCCGGAAGTCGGACATCATGGAGATCGACAATTACTACGAGCTTGCGCAGCTGGATTCCACCTACCGAACGGAGAAGACGCTATGAAATGCTACGAAGGCCATATCCTGACGGTCAATCAGAGCAACGACGTTGCCCGTTATCTCGTGGAAGACGGGGGAAAAATCGTATACGTGGGAAACGACCTGCCAGAACAGTACCACTCCGCCGAGGTCATTCAACTGGGGGAAAAAGCCCTTATTCCCGCCTTTGTGGACGCACACCAGCACTTTGCGTCCTTCTCCACTTTCCACGCGGGTCTGAACGTCATGGACGCGGCGTCCAACGCCGAGATCATGGAGATGGTGAAGCAGTTCGCGGCGCAGTCTCCTAAGAAAACGCTGATCGCCTTCGGCGCGTCCCCCTACTGTGTAAAAGAGGGGCGGCTCATCAGCCGCCGGGAGCTGGACGCCGTGTGTCCCGACAAGGAAATTATGGTGGTAAAATACGACGGCCACGCCTGCATTGTCAATTCCAGACTCCTGAACGCCATGGAAAGCAAGGTAAAGCACCTTCGCGGCTACCACCCGGACACGGGGGAAATGAATCAGGAGGCGTTTTTCGCCTTCTCCAACGCGCTGACCAATTCTCTGTCCATCCCCGAGTTAATTCACAATATGCAATCGGCGGTGGATTTTCAGGCCAGCCGGGGGATCGGCTGCGTCCACACCGTCAGCGGTGTGGGCTTCGCGGGTGATCTGGACATCACACTGGAAAAGCTCTTTGCCAAGGGGCTGAAAAACGGGTTCCAAATCCGGGTATTCCCCCAGAGCATGAACGTGAAAACGGCCACCAGCCGGAATCTTCCCCGCATTGGCGGCTGCTTCGCCTGCGCGCTGGACGGCTGCTTCGGTTCCCACGACGCGGCGCTGAACGCCCCCTACGCCGATGGAACCGGCGGCGAGGGCGTGCTGTACTACGACGATCAGAAGGTCATGGATTTCTGCAAAGAAGCCAACCGGGCGGGATTGCAGATCGAGCTGCACGCCATCGGCGACAAGGCATTTGACCAGGCCTGCCGCGCAATAAAAGCGGCGCTGGACGATTACCCAAGAGAAGACCACCGCCACGGCATCATCCACGACTGCCTGCCCACCCCGGAGGGCATTGAAGTTTGCCGGGACTATCACATCCAGATGCCCATGCAGAGCGCGTTTATCGGCTGGAAGCAGGAACCGGACGAGTATCTTGAACGCATTCTGGGTCACGACCGTCTGGAAAAGCTGAACCCCATCAAAACGTTCCGGGACAATGATATTATGGTATCCTTCGGTTCCGACGCGCCATGTACCACCCCCGACCCCATCGCATGGATAGACAGAGCGGTGAACAATGATAACGCCGGTCAGGCGGTCTCCGTTCAGGACGCTCTGCGGATGTGTACCTACAACGGCGCATGGGCGGCCTTTGACGAACAGGAGCGGGGCAGTCTGGAAGCCGGGAAAATCGCGGATATGGCAGTGCTGTCGGAAAACCCGTACACCGTCCCCAAGGACAAACTCAGTGGTCTTCGGGTGGAGCGGCTGTACCTCGGCGGGAAGCCCTACGAAAGCTGCCGGGAAAGCATTCTTCCCATGATGCTCCGGGGGCTGACCTCCCGGAACAAGGCGTAAAGGCGGATTCCTATGACAAAACACGAATTTTACATTCTCAACGACCTGTATAACGGCAGACAGGGCCGGGGCGGCTGCACGTCGGACATTGACCGCACCCGCGCGCTGGACGATCAGGCCGCCATCAACGCCCTGACGGACGCGGGGCTGATTGCCCGGGACACCGGCGCTCTGACAGGGGCGGGTCTTGCGGCGCTGGAACCCTACCGGGTGGACAACGCGGTCATTCTGGCGGCGGGCGCCTCCACCCGATTCATCCCCCTCTCCTTAGAGCAGCCAAAGGGATTGTTCGAGGTCAAGGGAGAACGGCTGATCGAGCGTCAGATCCAGCAGCTGAAGGACGCCGGAATCGACGACATCACGGTGGTTCTGGGCTACAAAAAGGAAATGTTCTTCTATCTGAAGGAGAAGTACGGCGTCAAATTCGTCATCAACGACGCGTTCAACATCAAAAACAACATTGAAAGCCTGTACCTCGCCCGAAGCGAGCTGAAAAACACCTATGTCTGTGTCAGCGACAGCTATTTTGTGGAAAATCCCTTTAGCCGCTTTGAATACCAGGCCTTTTACGCGGGACTGTCCGTCAGCGAAGCAGTGAACGAACTGTACGTGGATACGGACGGCGACGGCAGAATCATCCGGATGGCAGAAAACCGGGGCGCGGGGCGCGTGCTGCTGGGGCATTCCTTCTGGCGAAAAGAATTCTCCGACGCCTTTATCGCCCTTGCCGAAGCCGACCGGGAGGTCGGCCGCTATCACGCCTGCTTCTGGGAGTGGCTGGTGAAGGACTACCTTGCCCAGCTGCCGCCCATGTATTATAAGGAATACACCCCCGGCACGATCTTCGAGTTTGACTATTTCGAGGAGCTTCGCCAGTTTGACACCCAATACCTGAGCCACACCCACAGCGGCATCATCCGGAACATCAAGCTGGTGTTCCGCTGCGACGAGGAAGACATTGTGGACTTCCGGAACGTCAGCGAGGGCATGACCAACACATCCTTTATTTTCAAGATCGACGGTGTGGACTACATCTACCGCCACCCGGGGGATGGCACCGACAGCATCATCAACCGCCGCAACGAGAAGACTTCCCTCATAAAGGCGAAGCAGCTGGGCATCGACCCGACATACATCTACGCCGACGTCAACGAGGGGTGGAAGATCTCCCGGTTTGTCCCCCAATTCCGGGAGCCGGACTACGGAAGCTTTGCGGATTCCAAAAAGGTGCTGTCTGTCCTGCGGAAGCTCCATGCTTCGGACGTGAAAGTGGACTACGGGATGCGCCCATGGGAGGACGCGCTGAGTATGCAGAAGCTGCTTACCGGAAAAGACCCCAACTGCTTCGCTCCCCACGAAGCGCTGAAAGCAAAAATCGGCAGACTCTATCAGATGACGCTGGGCGACGGCGTGGAAAAATGCTTCTGCCACGGCGATACCTACCGCCCCAACTGGATGCTCCTGCCTGACGGGGACGTGATTCTCATCGACTGGGAGTACGCAGGCTTTTCCGACCCCGGAATTGACGTTGGCTATTACATTGTAGACGCCATGTACGACTTCCCGGACGCGGAACGGTTCATCAAAGAGTATCTGGGAAGCGGATACGACGTGTCCGGCCGCTTCCACTACATGGCCTATACTGCCATCATTGCCTATTACTGGTTCGTCTGGGCACTGTACCGGGAATCCTGCGGTGCGGACATGGGGCAGTCGCTGGAAAACTGGCGCGCCATGGCGGAAAAGTACGCGGATCATTTGCTGAGAGAATAAACTGAGCGCAGAAAGCCTCGATTCATGGGGCTTTCTGCGCTTCTTTTACAAACATTCTGCGGCTCGGGAATGTGGCGGAAACGGCCGTTTCTGCTGCTTTCTGAGACCCTCCGCTCGAGCGGAGACATTTCCCCAATAGTGGGAAAAAGTATGCATTTCGTCTATTTATATCGATACAATTGGAGCTTTATACAAATTTTTTGTTTAAAATGACAAATTCGCTGTGGACAAATGGCTCCGGATGAAGTAGAATAAGGGGCGTACAGTGCGGTGTGTGCCGCGAAATTTGAAAGAGGTGAAGTAATATGGCGTTTTCTTTTTTCGGCGGGGTCCATCCCAAAGAAAATAAGTGGTATGCCTGCGACAAGGAGACTCAGGTTTTCCCCGAGCCGGATGTCGTTGTGATCCCCATGTCCCAGCATATCGGCGCCCCCTGCAACCCCCTCGTGAAGAAGGGTGACCCGGTGACCGTGGGTCAGAAGATCGGCGATAATCAGGGACTGTGCGTGCCTGTCCACGCTTCCGTCTCCGGTAAGGTCAAGGCTGTGGAAATGCGCGCCCACACCAGCGGTACCACCGTGATGAGTGTGGTGATCGAGAATGACCATCTGGATACCCTGTGTGAGGACATCAAGCCCCGCACGCAGGAAGAGGTGGACGCACTCAGCCCGGAAGAGCTGATCGGCATTATCCGGGAGGGCGGCATCGTCGGCATGGGCGGTGCGACTTTCCCCACCCACGTCAAGCTCTCCGGCGGCATCGGCAAGGTGGATACCGTCATCATCAACGCGGGCGAGTGCGAGCCTTACATAACGGCTGACGACCGGCTGTGCCGGGAGCATCCGGCGGAGCTGATGAAGGGCCTGAAGATCATCATGAAGATCTTCGGCCTGGCAGAGGGACACATTGCCATCGAGGACAACAAGCCAGAAGCCATTCAGTCGCTGAAGGAGCACCAGCTGGACGGTATCGTACTGGATGTGCTGCCTGCCAAGTACCCGCAGGGCGCTGAAAAGCAGCTGATCTACGCTGTCACCGGCCGGGAAGTTCCCTCCGGCGGTCTGCCCGCCGCGGTGGGCTGCGCGGTATTCAACGCTGCGACCACCCGCGCCATCCACGATGTGGTGTACGACGGAATGCCACTCATAAAGAGAATCGTCACCGTGTCCGGCGACATCCTTATGGAGCCGAAGAACCTGCTGGTTCCCATCGGCACCAGCTTCAACGACCTGATTGACGCCTGCGGCCACTCCGAGAACCCCTACAAGGTCCTCTCCGGCGGCCCCATGATGGGCGTTGCGCAGTACGACCTGAACGTCCCCACCATCAAGGGCGTCAACGCCGTTACCGTGCTGGGCAAGAAGAACAACTTCTTCGTGGAGGAGCCTCACTGCCTGCGCTGCGGCAAGTGCATCGAGGTCTGCCCCATGCACCTGATGCCCGTTCTCATGTATCAGGCCACCCAGGACGGCGATGTGGACGGAATGAAGTCCGTGAACCTGCTGGACTGCATCGAATGCGGCTGCTGCGCCTACACCTGCCCCGCCAGCGTGCCTCTGGTGCTGGGCTTCCGTGCCGGCAAGCAGATGATCCGCAACGCTGCCGCCCGGGAAAAGGCAAAGGCTTAAGGAGGTGGAGATCAAATGGCACAGATGAAATACTTTTATGAGCTGACGATTTCCAGCTCGCCCCACGCCCATTCCCCCGTCACGACCCAGACCATCATGCGGGATGTGCTGATCGCGCTGGTTCCCGCGCTGCTGGGTTCCATCTACTTCTTCGGTTTCCGCGCGCTGCTGGTGACGCTGGTCAGCGCCGCTGCCTGCGTGTTCTTTGAGTGGGGCTTCTGCAAGGTAAGGAAGCTACACTGCAAGACCTATGACCTGTCCGCCGTCGTTACCGGCGTGCTGCTGGCCTTCGTCTGCCCCGTGACCATTCCCTACTGGACGATCATTCTGGGCGACTTCTTTGCAATCGTATTGGTGAAGATGCTCTTCGGCGGCCTGGGCAAGAACATCGTCAACCCCGCCCTTGCCGGACGTGCCTTCCTGTTCAGCTGGCCGGTTCTCATGAGCAACTGGGTCAAGGTCGGCTTTGACAATGCCGCCGGGCTGCTGTCCACCGCCGATGCCGTCACGGCGGCGACCCCCATGTCCGCCATGCACCAGGGCGCGCTGCCGGAGGAATCCATCCTGGACATGTTCCTGGGCAACATCGGCGGCTGCATCGGCGAAACCTCCGCGCTGCTGCTGATTATCGGCTTTGTTTACCTGCTGTACCGCAAGGTCATCACCGCCCGGATTCCTTTGGCTTACATTGGCACCGTGGCGATTCTGGCGTTCCTGTTCCCCCAGGGCAATGACCGCATTGCCTGGATGGCCGCCCAGGTGTTCGGCGGCGGATTGATGCTGGGCGCCATCTTCATGGCCACCGACTACGTGACCTCCCCGCTGACCAAGCTGGGGCAGATCGTCTACGGCATCGGCTGCGGCGTCATCACCATTCTGATCCGCTACTTCGGCGGCTACAGCGAGGGCGTGACCTATGCCATCCTGTGCATGAACGCCTGCGCGGTGCTGCTGGATAAGATCGGCCGTCCCGTGAAGTTCGGCGCACCCAAGAAGGAGGCGGCAAAGAAATGAAAACCGAATCCACTGTGAAATATGTGCTCCGCATTGCGCTGACCCTGCTGGCCATCACCGCCGTGGTGGCCGTGATCCTCGCCGCGGTCAACTCCGTTACCGCGCCCCGCATCGCGGCGCAGAACGAGCAGAAGACCCAGAACGCCATTGAAGCTGTGCTTCCCGGCGGCGGTCAGGAAGTGACCTTCACCGACGACACCGGCCTGGTCACCGCCGCCTACAAGGGCGATAATGGCTGCGCCGTTCAGGTGACCCCCGCCGGCTTTAACGGCACCGTCACCATGATGGTCGGCGTGGACAATGACGGCAAGGTGACCGGCATTTCCATCATTTCCCACACGGAGACCGCCGGCCTCGGCGCTACCGCCGCCGCCGACACGGACGCGGGAAGAGCCTTCCGCGACCAGTTTATCGGCATGAGCGGCACCGTGTCCGTCACCAAGGACGGCGGTGAAGTGGATGCCCTCACCGGCGCCACCATCACGTCCCGCGCAGTCTGCACCGGCGTCTCCGCCGCGCTGGCCTGCGCCGCCAATCTGGGTTAAGGAGGCTGCGTCATGGATTTCAAAAAGCAATTTAAAGAAGGCCTGCTGACCAAGAACCCGGTTCTGGTGCAGCTGCTGGGTATGTGCTCCACGCTGGCCATCACCACCAGCCTGTTCAACGGCATCGGCATGGGTCTGGCCGTCACCGTCATTCTCATCTGCTCCAACATTCTGATCTCCGCTCTGCGGAAGGTCATTCCCAACCAGATCCGCATTGCGGCCTACATCACCATCATCGCGGGCTTCGTCACCGTGGTCGATCTGTCCATTCAGGCGTTTCTGCCCGCGCTGTCCCAGAGTCTGGGCGTGTTCATCCCGCTGATCGTCGTGAACTGTATCGTCCTTGGCCGGGCGGAGGCATTTGCCTCCAAGAATGGCGTTCTGGCGTCCGCCGTGGACGGCCTGTGTCAGGGCATCGGCTACACGCTGGCGCTGATTACCGTCTGCGTCATCCGGGAACTGCTGGGCAGCGGCACCTTCGGCGGCGGCATCCTCAACGGCGGCGAGGGCATCCGCATCATTCCCGCTCCGTATCCCGCCATGCAGATGGTCATGCCTGTGGGCGGCTTCCTCGTACTGGGCTGTGTCATTGCCGCGTCCCAGTGGCTTGTAAAGCATCTGGAAATGAAGAATAAGAAGAAGGAGGCGGCGAAATAATGCAAGCGATTCTCGGTATTATTCTCAGCGCCATTCTCAGTGAGAACTTCATTCTGGTCAAGTTCTACGGCATCTGCCCCTTCATGGGCGTCTCCAAGAAAATTGATACCGCTCTGGGCATGGGCATGGCCGTTACCTTCGTTATGGCGATCGCCTCTGCTGCCTGCTACGCGGTCAACGTGCTGCTGGTGAAGCTGGGACTGGACTACATGCAGACCGTCGCCTTCATTCTGGTCATTGCCGCCATCGTGCAGGTGGTGGAGATGTTCCTGAAGAAGAGCGTCCCCGCGCTGTACAAGGCGCTGGGCGTGTACCTGCCCCTGATCACCACCAACTGCGCCGTTCTGGGCGTGGTGCTGGTCAACGTGCAGAAGGGCTACAACTTCCTGCTGAGCGTGGTCAACGGCGCTGCCGGCGGACTGGGCTTTACCGTGGCCATCGTGCTGTTCGCTTCCGTCCGGGAGCGGGTGAACCGTGCCGACTGTCCCGCGTGCTTCAAGGGCTTCCCCATCGCGCTGATTTCCGCCGGACTGCTGGCGCTTGCCTTCATGGGCTTCTCCGGCCTGAAGGTTTTCTAAGGAGGGCGAAGATATGGAAATTGTGATTGCGATTGCGATTCTCGGCGGTCTGGGACTGGTGTTCGGTCTGGTGCTGGCTGCCGCGTCCAAGATTTTCTATGTGGAATCCGACCCCCGGCTGGATCATCTGAACGAATGCCTCCCCGGTGCCAACTGCGGCGGCTGCGGCTATGCCGGCTGCGGTGCTTACGCCGAAGCCGTCCTCAAGGGCGAAGCGCCCATCGGAAAGTGCGCCTCCGGCGGCAACGAAGCGGCGCAGGCCATGGCGGCCATCATGGGCGTCAAGGCGGAAGCCGTCACCCGTAAGGTCGCGCTGGTGCGCTGCTCCGGCGAGAAGATCTATGATGCGGACGGCAATCTGACCAAGGGCGCGAAGATCAAGGGTAACTACGAGGGCCTGAAGGACTGTCTGGCCGCCTCCAAGATCGGCGGCAACGGCCCTGTGTCCTGCAAGTTCGGCTGCCTGGGCTACGGCACCTGCGTCAAGGCGTGTAAATACGGCGCGATGAAGGTCGTCAACGGCGTTGCCCATGTGGACGAAGACCTGTGCGTCGGCTGCATGGCCTGTGCCAACGTATGCCCCCGTCATCTGATCGTCCCCGTGGAGCCTGACCGGAACGTGGTCATCGCCTGCGCGTCTCTTGCCAAGGGCGCTGTCACCACCCGCGGCTGTACCGTGGGCTGCATCGGCTGCGGCCTGTGCAAGAAGGTCTGCCCCAAGGACGCCATTACCGTGGAAAAGAATCTGGCCCGCATCGATTACTCCAAGTGCGACAACTGCGGCCTGTGCGCCACGGTCTGCCCCAAGAAGCTGATCAGGGACTCCAACGTGGAGAACCTCGGCGAGCCGAAGCCTGTTGTTCAGGCGTAACCCCCCAGCAAATTGCGCGGCAGACCTCTGCGGAGGTCTGCCGCAAGCTCTATAGATGCGGTCTGATACTATTTCCTGATTAAAATCTTTGATTTTAATCAGGAAGGCATCGCCTAATGGCGCTGCCAGTTTTGTGATTTATAAGGAAAGAAATCACAAAACAAGTCTCATATGAACTCCATGCCCTTCAGGCAATTAAAATCTTTTTTAAAGATTTTAATTAGAGTTCAGTATGAGCCACTGCCTGAGGCACGGCTGGGTTGTGCGGACAGCGGCACCCGCGGCGGGATGGAGTCCACTTTTCCAAATGGACGGGCACGTTTGCGAATATAATAAAACAGACCGGTTTTGCGGAATACAGC
>ENA-UOJD01003531-UOJD01003531.1-human-gut-metagenome-genome-assembly--contig:-P48-NODE-3531-length-11194-cov-8.602657_pt1 | contig 11194 bp, 10 predicted proteins | sample MGYA00242342_ERZ723889 | MGnify/ENA metagenome assembly ERZ723889
TGAGCCATTAATATTTGAAAAAAACAATATATACTAACTCTTCGGACGGCCAACTAAAAGCTCACAATATGAATTATCAACTATATAGTCGGCTTATTTTAAAGCACATTTTCTAAAAGAGAATCGGTCTCACAAACTACAATTTGTTGTCAATAATCTCCGTTCCCAATGACACATTTTTAACGTTTCCTATTGCATAAAAAAGTTAACATAAGCTTTACTAAAGAAATAATTTGTGGTATACTATTAAATATAAAATTTGGAAAGTTATGTTTATTATAAATCATTAAGATATAGAAGGGGTAAAAGCAATTGGATAATAATAATTTGACTTAAAGCAAGTTTTTATATTTGTTTTAAGTCAAATTTTTTCCGGAATTTATAGAAAAAAATATAGTAGAAAAAGGGAGAAAATATGAAGTTTAATGAATTAAATTTATCAGAAAAAATATTGAAAGCTTTAGATGATATAGGATATAGTGAAACAACAGAAATTCAAGAAAAGTCAATACCTGAAATAATAAATGGATGTGATTTAATAGGATTATCACAAACAGGAACTGGAAAAACTGCAGCTTTTGGAATACCTGCAATACAAAATGTTGATGTAAGAAATAAAAAAACTCAAATACTAATTTTAGCTCCAACAAGAGAACTTGCATGTCAAATAACAGATGAACTTAGAAAATTTACTAAATATATGGAAAATTTAAAAATACTTACTGTATATGGTGGTCAAGCTATCGAGAAGCAAATAATACCACTAAGAAAAGGCGTACAAATTGTAGTTGGAACACCAGGAAGAATAATGGATCATATGAGAAAAAAGACAATTAAATTATCGGATGTAAAAATGGTTATATTAGATGAAGCCGATGAGATGTTGAATATGGGATTTAGAGAAGATATAGAAACTATATTAGAAGAAGTTCCAGAAGAAAGGCAAACATTATTATTTTCTGCAACAATGAATGAAAAAATAATGGCTATAACAAAAAAATATTTAAAAAATCCTAAGAAAATAAAAATTAAAGCTAAAGAGCTAACAGTAGAAAATATAAATCAAATTGCATTTCAAACAAAAAACAATATGAAAGATGAATTAACTACTAGAGTAATAGATCTATATAAACCTGAAAAATTAATTGTATTTTGTAATACAAAGAAAAAGGTAGATAGCTTATATGACTATTTAAAATTAAAAAAATATAATGTGGATATTATACATGGTGATATCAAACAAGATCAAAGAGATAGAACAATAAAGAAATTTAAAAGAGGTGATGTGAAAATTCTTATAGCTACAGATGTTGCAGCTAGAGGAATTGATGTTGCTAATTTAGATTTAGTAATTAATTATGATATTCCACAAGAAAATGAATATTATGTACATAGAATAGGAAGAACTGGAAGAAATAAAAATGTTGGTAAGGCAATTACTTTTGTTGTTGGAAAGGAAAAAAATAAATTACATGAAATTGAAAAATATGCAAAAACAAAAATAAATTATGAACCAATTCCAACAATTTCTCAAATAAATAGGGTAAAAGATGAAGAGCTAGTAAAAACAATAAGAGATATAATAAATAAAAAAGAGTTCTGTAAGTCACAGGTTTTTGATGAACTAATTGCAGATGATAATTTAGATTTAAAAGATTTAGCTAAAGCTATGTTTTCTGTAATAAATAGTAAATCTAACAAAGAAATTATTAATAAAGATAAGTATGAAGTAGATGAAAATGGTTATGTAAAATTATTTGTTAATCTTGGAAGAAAAGATAAAATAATGGTAAAAGACATAATAGGAAGTATGTCTGCAAATACTGCAGTTTCAGGTAAAGAAATAGGCAAAGTAAATATACTTGATAAATTTTCTTTTGTTGAAGTTCCTGAAGAATATGTTGAAGATGTTTTGAGTGGAATGAAAGGAAAACCAATTAAAGGAAAAAATGTGAATATAGAGGTTGCAAATGCATAAGTTGACAAGTATATAGATTATTAGTTATAATAAAGTTGTATAGATAGAATATTTTAGTAAAGGAGGATATTTTATATGGAAAATGGTGTTCAAGAAAAAAAGAAAGTTTACGGATTAGGAATTGCTTCATTTGTTTTATCAATATTATCTGTTGTAACAATGTGCTATATAGTAATTTCTGTTATTTTTGGAGTTGTATCTGTAGTATTAGGTATTTTAAGTTTAGTAATAGAAAAAAAGAATGGAATGGGTATGGCAGGACTTATAATAGGTATAGTAAGTTTGTTAGTTACATTATTTTTATATATTGTTTTAGGTGTAATGGATGCAGATTTGTTAATGGTTCCTGATTGGTATAAAGATCTTTAATTTTAGAATTTTTAAAAATGTAGGTAGATTGAAAATAGCTTGAAAAAAATATTTAATTTCTTCATTGCTGTTTCCAGTCTATTTTTTTGAAAGTCAAAATCATCGTAAATCTCTCACGAACTACAATTGAAAAAAATAATAACATGTGGTAAAATGACGAAAAAAGGAGAGCAATTATGTATGGGATTTCCACAAGAATTAAGTGAGGCATTAGAAAATCAATTAAATAAAAGTGTAAGATTAGAGCATATAGATAAAAAAGCAAAAGAAATTAGCAAAAGATATAGAGCAAATAATAATGATGGCAAAAGGTTACTAACACAATCTGATGAAGCAATAGCATATGCTCTTTCAAGAATGCCAGCAACATATGAGTCGGTATGTACAACATTAACTAAAACAATTGAAAATAATGAGTTTGAAATAAAAAATATACTAGATATAGGAGCTGGTACAGGAGCTGCAACATGGGCTGCATATAAAATCTTAGGCAATAAAGATTTTATATGTTTAGAGCGAGAAAAAGCAATGATACAAATGGGTAAAGAATTAATGAATTATTCTGAAGATTTAAAAAATGTTAAGTGGAAAGACTTTGATATAGTAAAAGATGAATTGCCAGTAAAATCAGACCTAATAATAGTTTCATATATGATAAATGAATTACAAAAAAGTGATGTAGAAAAAATAATTCCAAAGTTATGGAATGCTACAAACAAGATTTTATTAATAATAGAGCCAGGAACACCTAAAGGATTTTCAAATATAAAATATATAAGAGCAAAATTAATTGAACAAGGTGGACACGTTATTGCTCCTTGTCCACATGAAAATAAATGTAAAATTGATGAAAATGATTGGTGTCAATTTACATGTAGAATACAAAGAAGTAAAACTCATAAAAAACTGAAAGATGGACAAGCACCATATGAAGATGAAAAATTTTCGTATATTGCTTTTTCAAAAGATGTAGTAAAACAATCTACAAATAGAATTTTAAGACATCCAATTATAAATAAAGGATATGCGGAATTTAAAATATGTACAGAAGAAGGAATAAAAAACGTTAAGCTTTCAAAAAAAGATGGTGAAATATACAAAAATGCGCGAAAGCAAAGTTCTGGTGATGTCTTAAAAATAAAAAATGGAAAGGACAAAAATTATGAAAAACGATAAAGGAAAATATGAATATTATAAAAAGATAGGATGGAAAATTATAACAATTATTATTGCTTTATTAGTGATATTTGTATCATATAAATTAGCAATATTTTACATACCATTTGTAATAGCATATTTAATATCTAGATTATTAGATCCAATAATAGAATTTTTATGTAAAAAAATAAAATTAAACAGGAAAGTATCAAGTATAATTGCAATAATAATATTAATAGGAACAATAGGTAGTTTAGTAACACTATTAGTAATATCATTAATAAATGAAATAACACATATTGTATCGAATTTTAATATAAATTATGATGAAATTCAAATTTGGGTAAATGATATTATAAATAGGTATAATATAGATGTTTCTACTGAAAATTTGAAAATAATGTTATCAGAAAATTCAGATACAATTAAAAATATTGTTATAAGTGTTGGAACTACAGTTTTAAATTTTTTAACATCAATTCCTACAATTATTATGTATACAGTTATAACAATATTAGCAACAATATTTATGTGTTTTGATAAAGAATATGTAAAAGCTACAGTAAAAAAACATGTGCCAAAAGTCTTTTTAGAAAAAATAAAGAGAATATTTAAAGAAACTTGTGGTGTGGCATTTAGTTATATAAAAGCAGAAGCTAAATTATCTTTAGTTTGCTTTGTTTTAGTTTTTATAGGGTTCTGGTTAATGAAATTATTTGGGATTCAAGTAGATTATCCAACAAGTGCAGCAGTAATAACAGGAATAGTAGATATATTACCATTATTAGGAGCTGGAATCGTATTAATACCATATGCAATATATTCATTTATTATTGGAAATACAGCTTTTGCAATAGGAACAGCGGTTATATGGATAATATGGGCTGTATTAAAACAATTAATAGAGCCTAAAGTAGTTAGTAAACAAATGGGAGTCCATCCTATATTTACATTAATTGCAATGTATACAGGCTATAAACTAATAGGAGTATTAGGATTAATGTTAGGACCAATTACTCTATTAATACTAAAGAATATTTTTAAAACAACAATAGATAAAGGAGTTTTAAAATCATTTTTTGAATTAGAATAAAAATTAAATAAAAGGTAAGGAAGTTGTTTTATGAAAAAAATAGAAGTTGGTGAATGCAAGAAAAAAGATATTACTATTTACATAGTATTAAGAATTTTAGTAATATTAGTTATGATTACACAGATTTTTAGAGGAAATTTTGAAAATGTATTTATGTGTGTATTAACATTAATACTATTTTTAATACCTGTTTTTATAGATAGAAAATTGAATATAAAATTACCAGATACATTAGAAAAAATAATTTTATTATTTATATTTTCAGCTGAAATACTAGGAGAAGTGCAGAACTTTTACGGAATATTTAAAAACTGGGATACAATACTTCATACAATAAACGGTTTCTTGTGTGCAGCAATAGGATTTTCTATGATTGATATATTAAATAGATCAGAAAAATTTCATGCTAAAATGGAACCTATATTTGTTGGATTAGTTGCATTTTGCTTTTCTATGACTATAGGAGTATTATGGGAATTTTTTGAATATGGAATGGATAATATTTTAAAAACAGATATGCAAAAAGATAGAATTGTGCAATCAATATCATCAGTGGAAATAAATCCAGAAAAAGAAAATAATCCAATTGTAGTTGATAATATAAATAAAACAGTTATATATTATACACAAAAAGATGGAACGAGTAAAGAGCTTACCATAGATGGTGGGTATTTAGATATAGGAATAAAAGATACAATGAAAGATTTACTTGTTAATTTTGTTGGTGCTATTGTGTATTCTTTTATAGGATATTTTTATATTAAGGGAAGAGATGAGTATAAATTTGCTGAAAATTTTATACCAAAACGAAAAACTAAGGAAGAAATAGAAGAAACTAGATTAGCAGATATGTTATTTAAAAAAAATAGAAAGAAGAAAAAGAATAAAGAATAAAATAATGCATTGCAAAATTTTAAACTATTTATTGACCAAAGAAGGGAATAGAAAATGGAAAAAACAAAAGATATTATAAAAAATAAAATTGAAGAAAAAGAAGAATTTGTAAATGATAAAAAAACAAAAGGGATACTTGGATTTTCAATATGGAGAATACTAGGATATTTTGTTATATATAGTATTTTAGGATATATTATTGAAACTATATTTGGAGCAGTAACAAAAGGGGTTATAGAAAGCAGAAAAAGTTTTTTATATGGTCCTTTTTGTGGTATATATGGAATTGGAGCCATTATTATGATTTTGGGGCTACAGGCATTTAAAAAAAATAATAATACATTATTTTGGGGAGGTTTTTTTATTGGGTCAGTAGTTGAATATGTAGTAAGCTTAATTGGTGAATTAATATTTCATGTTATATGGTGGGATTACTCTGATATGCCATTAAACCTAAATGGAAGAGTTTGTGTCTTTTTTTCTATATTCTGGGGATTGCTTGGAATATATTTAGTTTCATACGTAAATCCTAAGATAGATAAGCTTATTAATTTTATAAAAATAAAAATATCGAATAAAGCTCTTAAAATATTAGAAATTGCAGTAGTTATATTTTTAATATTTGACTGTATTATAACAGGATATGCATTAAAAGTATTTTTTATAAGAATGGTTAAAGAAAATAATATTGATATAGGGGATAGAGCTAGCGTTGAGCAAGCATATGAAAAAATATATAACGATGAGAATGTATCAAATTTTATATATAAATATTTTGGAAATGAAAAAATGATAAGAACATTTCCAAACTTAAAATTGCAAGATAATAATGGAAATATAGTATATTTTGATAGCTTATTGCCAGATATACAACCATATTATTTAAAATTTTCAGATAAAGGAATAAAAGAAAAAATAGTAAAAGATGTAGGAAAACTATATGACAAAAATTAATAATATAAGGAGATTAAAATGAAGAAAAAAATAATTTGTTTTGTTATAGTTATTATATGTATTATTGCAATTGGAACAGGACTTATGTTTTTTAAGACTAAGAAAAATAATATTGAGAATAACGAAAAAAGTGAGAATGAAATTGTAAATCTGGATGATATTAATAAAAATGATAATGAAGTTAAAAATAATAAAATAGGAGAAGTTAAAGTAAGCAAAAAAAATAATATTTTAGATGTAGGAATTTCAAATGTAAATAGTTGGAATGAAAACAATATAAATTGTGAGCAATATAATATAGAGCTAAATAATATTTCTAACTCTACAATAAGAAATTGGAAAATTATATTATTAAATAATCCAACTGATTTGACTATTTCTCAATTATGGAATGGTAAATATACGATAGAGAATAACAATTTAATAATAACCCCAGAAACCTATAACAATGAAATTATGGAAAATCAAAAAATTGAAATAGGATTTATTTCAAAAACAAGTAGTAAAATTAATACAAACAATTTTAAGGTTATTATTGAAGATAAAGAAGTTTTTTATAGTAATTATGATACAAATGAAAAAAATAATAAAACTAAAGAAGAAATTGGGCAAATACAAGATAATATAAATAAAAATATTTTAAAAAGAATTATATCAGAAGGTGTTCTAAAAATGTATAGTAATAATTTAAAAGAACAAGAAGAAAACAATAAAATAGAAGAAAAATCTGAAATAAAACAACAGGAATCAACATTACAACAAAATGAGACTCCAGTACAAAAACATGGAAGATTGTTTGTAAAAGGAACTAATTTGGTTGATTCAAATGGCAATAATTTTCAATTAAGAGGTGTAAGTACTCATAGCATATCAGCATTCCCAGAGTATATTAATAAAGAAACGTTTAAAGAAATGAGAGATGTTTGGGGAATTAATGTAATTAGAATTGCAATGTATAGTAATCCAAATGATGGATATACAGTTAAATTACATGATAAAGTTAAAGAAGCGGTACAATATGCATCTGATTTAGGACTATATGTAATTATAGATTGGCACATATTACAAGATAATAATCCTAATATATATAAATCAGAGGCAATTAATTTTTTCAAAGAAATGGCTACAGAATTTAAAGATAATGAGAATATTTTATATGAAATTTGTAATGAACCAAATGGTAATGTAACATGGGCAAAAGATATAAAACCATATGCAGAAGACGTAATTAGTGAAATAAGAAAGATTGATTCAAATTCAATAATAATTGTGGGAACACCTACATGGTCACAAGATGTCGACATTGTTGCGGATGATAAAATAGAAGGATATTCAAATATAATGTATACATTACATTTTTATGCTGCTACACATAAGGATAGTTTAAGATCAAAAATGAAATCAGCATTAGATAAAGGATTACCAATTTTTGTTACAGAATTTGGAATAAGTGACGCAAGTGGAAATGGAAAAATTGATGAAGCTGAAGGTGATAAATGGATAGATGCTTTAAACCAATATAATATAAGTTGGGTATGTTGGAATTTATCAAATAAAAATGAAACATCTGCTATATTAAATAGTTCATGTAAAAAATTAACTGGTTATGATGAATCTGATTTTTCAGGTGAAGGAAAGTGGCTATTAAAAAAGCTAAAAGAATAGGTATAAAAATAAAAAAGTTGTTATTTTATTTGATATAATAATTTTATATGCTATAATATTATAAGATTTTAAATTTTAGTTATAATAATTATTAGAAAAGAGGTAATGTATATGGAATTTTTTAAAAATTTAAGAAAAGTAGAATGGTTGAATTTATTAATTTCAGTTTTATTCATAATTATTGGAATAATTTTAGTAAGAAATCCAGAAGAAGTTTTAAAAACAGTTTCATATATAGCTGGAGGAGCTTTTTTAGTATTAGGCGCTATAAGAATATTTAAATATTTAAAAGATAAAAATAATAGTAATGAGTTATATGGTGATATTGTTTTTGCTTTGATATCAATAATAACAGGATTAATTGTTATGTTTTGCACATCTGCAATAGAAGCAATTTTCAGAATTATAATAGGTGTATGGATTATATTTACAGGTTTCACAAGATTTGAACTTGTAAAAAGATTAAAAGAAGCAAATTTAAAAGAATGGATATTAAGTTTTGTATTATCAATTTTTATGATTATATGTGGATTATATATGATATTTACACCAGGAACTGTAGTTGCTATAATAGGTGGTGTAATTATTGCATATGCTGTAATAAATTTAATACAAAGCATTATGTTTATTAAAAATTCAAAATTAATTGTTATTGACAAAATAGAAAAATAATATAGTAATAGAGAGGGATAAATAGAATGGGATTAGAAATAAAAATACCAAAGTTTAAATTTCCAAAATTTAAATTTAAAGAAATAGATAATGTAGAAAATATAAATTTAGAAAAAGAAAAGGAGAAAACAGAAAAAATAAAAAAAGATAAAAAGCAATATGAAGGTACTCATTTTTCTACAATAAAAGAAGCTTTTAACAATAGTATGGAAAAATATGCAAATAATATATTATTATTAGAAAAAGAAGATCATAAAACACCATACAAAGAAATAACTTATAAAGAATTTGGTGAAGATGTAATAAATTTTGGGACAGGATTAACAAAATTTTTAAATTTAAAAGATGAGAGAATAGTAATAATAAGTGAAACTACATATGGTTGGTATCTATCATATATGACTCTTCTTTGTGGAGCTGGAATTGCAGTGCCACTTGATAAAGAATTACCAGTAAATGAAATAGAGAATTTAATAAAAAGATCTAAAGCTTCAGCAGTAATATATTCTGCTAAAAGGAAAGAACAAATAGATAAAGTTAAAGATAATGTTCCAATGGTAAAATACTTTATAGAGATGAATTCATATAATAAGGTAAAGGGAAGAGATGTTGGACTAAATTATGTACTATTAGAAGGTAAAAAAATAGTAGAATCTGGAGATGAATCTTTTAAAAATATTGAAATTGATCCTGAAGAATTCAAAGTATTATTTTTTACATCTGGAACAACATCTCAATCTAAGGGTGTAATGCTATGTAATAGAAATTTAGCAGAAAATATTAATGCATGTAGCGCATATGTCGATTTAAAAGAAACCGATAGATTATTTTCTGTACTACCATTACATCATTCATATGAATCATCAATAGGATTTTTATATCCATTTGGTGTAGGTGCATCTATTGCAATATGTGAAGGATTAAAATATATTTTACCAAATATTAAAGAAGCATCACCAACGGCTATATTAACAGTTCCAGTTTTAGTAGAAAACATACATAAGAATATAAACAAATCGATAGAAAAAAGTGGAAAAAGTGCAGTTGTTAATTCTATGATACATGTAACAAATGCATTGAAAACAGTTGGTATAGATATGAAACGTAAAGTATTTAAAGAAATATTAGATAATTTAGGTGGAAAATTAAGAATCCTAGTTTCTGCTGCAGCACCAATAGATCCAAAAGTGGGAAAATGGGTTCAAGATATAGGAATAACATTTTTACAAGGATATGGGCTTACAGAAACAGCACCAATATCTGCTTTAACACCAGACTATGACACAAGAGTTGGATCTGCAGGAAAAGCAGTTGTATGTTCTGAATTAAAAATAAAAGATCCAAATGAAAAAGGCGAAGGAGAAGTATTAATAAAAAGTAAAACTCTTATGCTTGGTTATTATGAGGATGAAGAGGCTACAAAAGCAGTTATAGATGAAGATGGTTGGTTCAATTCAGGTGATGTTGGATATATGGATAAAGATGGATTCTTATATATAACAGGAAGAAGTAAAAATGTAATTGTTACACAAAATGGAAAAAATATTTATCCAGAAGAAATAGAAATGCTTTTAAAGAAAAATACAGAAATAAAAGAATGTATGGTTTATGGAAAATCACAAGAAAACAGCAAAGAGCTAGTCATAACAGCAAGAGTTATTCCAAATCTTATAGAGATAGAAGAAAAGTATGGAAAAGATGGTATATCAGATGAAAAGGTATATGATATAATTTGGAAAATAATTAAAGATGTAAATAAAGACCTAACATCTTATAAAGCTATCAAAAAATTAGAAATTAAAAAAGATGATTTTGAAATGACTACAACATTAAAAATAAAAAGATATAAAGAATTGCAAAAACAGTAATTATTAAATAAAATTCTGCAGAAAGGGATTTAGTAATAATGAGACTAGAAAATGAAAAAAACGAAAATCCTTTTATATATGCTCTAAGAGGATGGAAACATGCAATAAAAACAGAAACAAATTTAAAATTTGATTGTATAATGGCAATTATAGTTATATTATTAGGTATTGTATTTAAAATTAGTGTAACTGAATGGATAATATGCTTGTTGCTAATAGGAATTGTTATATCAGCAGAGCTAATGAATACGGCAATAGAAACAGTTGTTGATATGTATACAAGAGAAAAAAACAGTATGGCAGGTAAAGCAAAAGATATATCTGCTGGTGCAGTATTATTTATTGCATTAATATCTGTAATAGTAGGTTGTATTATATTTATTCCAAAGATAGCTATGCTTGTTATAAAGTAATGAATATAGAAATGGGAAAATGGGATGGCTCTATTTTCCCATTTTTTTGAAAATGTGCTTTAAATTAGCCGTCCAAAGAGTTAGTATATATTGTTTTTTTCAAATATTAATGGCTCATTCCATAGTTTAA
>ENA-UOJD01003541-UOJD01003541.1-human-gut-metagenome-genome-assembly--contig:-P48-NODE-3541-length-11172-cov-9.429702_pt1 | contig 11172 bp, 5 predicted proteins | sample MGYA00242342_ERZ723889 | MGnify/ENA metagenome assembly ERZ723889
GAGGTAGAAAAAGTATGGTCAGATAATAATAATCAAGATGGAAAAAGACCAGAAAGTATAACAGTACAATTAAAGGCAAATGGTGTAAATAGTGGAGAAGCCGTAACATTAAATTATGGAGATAACAATATATGGGATGCAGATGAATTAAAATATGTATGGAGTAACTTACCAAAATATGCAGATGGAACATTAATAACATACACAGTAGAAGAAACATCAGTAATAGATGGGTATAGCACAACATATAACACAGACACAACAGGAAAAACAGTAATAACAAATACACATACACCAGAAGTAACAACATATGAAGTAGAAAAAGTATGGTCAGATAATGATAATCAAGATGGAAAGAGACCAGAAAATATAACAGTACAATTAAAGGCAAATGGAGTAAATAGTGGAAATGCTATAACATTAGCAGCAGGGAAAGATAAAGTATGGCAAGAAAATGAGCTAAAATATACATGGACAGATCTACCAAAATATGCAAATGGAACAGAAATAATATATACAGCACAAGAAACTTCTGTATTAAATGGATATGATGTATCTTATAATACAGAAACAACAGGAAAGACAATAATAACAAATACACACACACCAGAAACCACAACATATGAAGTAGAAAAGGTATGGCTAGATAACAATAATCAAGATGGAAAAAGACCAGAAAATATACAAGTACAATTGAAAGCAAATGGAGTAAACATTGGAAGTGCTATAACATTAACATCAGGAGAAGACGAAGAATGGCAAGAAAATGAGTTAAAATATACATGGACAGCTCTACCAAAATATGAAAATGGAACATTAATAACGTACACAGTAGAAGAAACATCAGTAATAAAAGGATATAATGCAACATATAACACAGAGACAACAGGAAAAACAATCATAATAAACATGTATGAAACAGAAAAAACACAAATAACAGTAGAAAAAGTATGGGATGATAGTAATGATGAAAATAGCAAACGTCCAGAAAGTATACAAGTACAATTAAAGGCAAATGGAGTAAATAGTGGAAGTGCTGTAACACTAACAGCAGGAGAAGATAAGGTATGGCAAGAAAATGAGCTAAAATATACATGGACAAATCTACCAAAATATGCAGATGGAATAGAAATAATATATACAGTAGAAGAAGTTTCAGTACCAGAAGGATATGAAGTAAATTACAACACAGAAACAACAGGAAAAACAATAATAACCAATAAACATACAGTGCTAATTGATATATCAGGAACCAAAACATGGATAGATTATAATAATGCTGATAATACAAGACCAACATCTATAAAAATAAATTTAATGAAAAATGGAGTTAAAGAGGATTCAAAAGAAATAACAGCAGCTAATAATTGGAAATATTCATTTACAGGACTTGAAAAATATGATGATGAAAATAATGAAATAAAATATACAATAACAGAAGAAAAAATAGATGGATATGAATCTGAGATAAATGGATATGACATAACAAACACATATAAAGCAATAATATCAATAGAAGGTATCAAAACATGGGTTGATTATGATAACAAAGATAATACAAGACCAGAATCAATAACAGTTAACTTATTGAAAAATGGAACTAAGATAAAATCAAAAATAGTAACTGAATTAGATGGATGGAAATATTCATTTACAGGACTTGAAAAATATGATGACAAAAATAATGCAATATTATACACAGTAGAAGAAGAAAATGTGGATAACTATAAATCAAAGGTAGATGGATATAATATAACAAATACATATAAAGCAGAAACATCTATAGAAGCTACCAAAACATGGGTTGATCATAATAATGTAGATCATACAAGACCAGAAAGTGTAACTGTAAATTTATTAAAAGATGGAGTAAAAATAAAATCAGCAATATTAACAGATAAAAATAATTGGAAATATACTTTCGAAAACTTAGAAAAATATGACCAAAATAATCAAGAAATAAAATACTCTATAGAAGAAGAAAACGTTAATGGATATAGGTCAGAAATAAATGGATATAATATAACAAATACATTTATAGGAAGAGTAACAACATCAATAAGTGGAAAGAAAATATGGTATGATTATAACAACATTGATAATACAAGACCAGAATCCATAACAGTTAATCTATTAAAAGATGGAGTGAAAATTGATTCTAAAATAGTAACTGAAGAAGAAAATTGGGAATATGTATTTACAGATTTAGATAAATATAACGATAATGATAATGAAATAAAATATACAGTAACAGAAGATGAAGTAAACGGATATAAAACAGAAGTAGAAGGTTATGATATTATAAATACATATGTGGCTAAAACATCTGTTGAAGGAGAAAAAATATGGATTGACGATGAAAATGTAAATAATACAAGACCAGAATCAATAACTATTAACCTTTTAAAAGATGGAATAAAAATTAAATCAAAAGTGATAACTGAAGATAATGATTGGAAATATGTATTTACAAATTTAGTAAAATATAATGAGGATGGAACAGAAATATCTTATACAGTAACAGAGGATAAAGTAAAAGGATATACATCAAAAATCGATGGTACAAATATTATAAACACATATATACCAATAGAAGAAAATACAGAAGAAAAAGAAGATATTGAACAAGAAATTAAAGAAGAAAATAAAGAAGAGCAGAAAGAAGAAAAGCATTATAGTGTAAAAACTGGTGATAATATTATAATTAGTTTTATGACATTAATTGCATCTATTGCAATTGAATTTATAACTAGAAAAATAATAAACAACAAAAGTAAGAACAAATAATAATAAAAAATATCGTAAAGTTTAACTTTACGATATTTTTTTGAATATTATAATAAAATTAATACGTAATAACTACTGAAGGCGTTTCTGTTGTTTCAGATTCTGTTGGAGATTCTGAAGTTGATGGTGTTTCAGGTGTAGAAGGGGTTTGGACAGTACCAGTTCCAACAGCGACTATTTGATTGTGTGGCTTATAAGTATCTGAGTTAATAAGTGTTCTAGAAACTTCTACACCATTTTTATAAAGAATTTTATAAGTTTGAGTTTTACAACCATTAGAACCATATTGCAAAACTTTTTGGGTCCCAGTAGGTAATGAACTATCATTTTGATATTGCGTACTAAATGGAACAGGACTTACTTCAGAAGATTCTATTTTAACTTGATAATCATCATCTGTTTTTAATCCGTAAATATTAAATGAAACTCTACCACTACCTGATGAAGCAACTATTCTTATTGGATAATTTCTATTATTTTTAAATTTAAAATCAGGAGATCCCCAAGATACAGTTGCATCTTGACCAGCTGGTACGTAGGTAGGTTTAAATGTATGATTTGATCTATCTACAATTTCTAAGTTTGCAAGTAGTACAGCATTATATAATGTTGAGGACACTTGACAAATTCCACCACCTAGACCTGTTGTAACTTCTCCGTTCAAGTAAACGCCAGCTTCTTTATATCCTCTTGCAGCAGTTCTTTGACCAACTGTGTCATTGTAAGAAAATGTTTCATCTGGCATTAAAACATATCCATTAACAGATTTTGTAGCTAATGAAATATTTGTTGAACGATTTACATTACTTGATGAATAAGTTGTTGAATAAGTTGCAAGCAAATCTGGAAAAGCTTCTTGACTTAAACTTTTAACTGTCACTTTGGGTTTTAGTATCTTTAGAGGTATTGTATAAGATTCTTGCTTTTGTGCTACTATTTTTTTTGCTTCATCAAGAGTAATAGCAAAATCTAAACCATTTTCTTCTTTATGAATTTCATATGGATTAGTAGAAAAAGAAGCATCTACTGGCTCTTTGTGTATTTCGTTATAAATTGCTTCTATATCAACACTGTCGGCTTCAAATTGTTCAACAGGAATTTCTATACTATTATTATTAGTTAATATTGCCAAATTAATATAATTTGCTAATGTGTCATTTTGAATTCGATATCCACTTGAACTATCAGCAATTATTAAATTATTATTTTCAATTTTATAACTAGAATTAATTACCTTGTCTGGCAATTCGTTATTAATTTTATTTATTATATCATTAAAAGAGTCTTGATTATAACTTACAGTTGGTAGTATATTTGGCTTGTTAAAATATGTTGAAATTATTTTAAAATTATTAGCGAAAATATTATTTTCTGATCTTCCAACAGAATAAGCAGTATCAACAGCATTTTCAATGTTAAATTTAGGATCTATTGTTGAGACATTTAAAACTGTGGAATAATCTCCATGAGTTAATATAATTTCATTAGATAAATTTCTGGATAATTGTAAATTTAATTTTTGAATTGCTTCATCCTTAGTTAAATTTGAAACATCTATGCCATTAACAGAAATTCCAGAAATTATTTTGTTTGATTTGGAGGTAATTAGTCCAAATATAAAAGAAAGAACTGCCAAAATAATAATAAATCCTAATAAAATTAAAAAAATCTTTTTCTTATTATTTTTTTCTTTTTTTACAGGTAATGATTTTTTATCAATGGGAGTTTCTTTTATACCATTAGAATTTTTAAGTGTGTTAACGGTATTTAAGTTCTCTTTATCGATAATTTTCTCTGCTTCTAATATTATTTTTTTCTCATCTGATAATTTTGTTTCTAAATTTTTCATATAAATCTCCATTTTATATAATAATATATATATACTATTAAACTACAAAAACCGTTTTCTGTAAAGAAAAAATACAAAATTAAGTTATTTTAATAATAACTATATTGAAAACTATGTTTTAAGTGATATAATTAGAACATAAATTGATTTGAAGGGAGAGGTATTATGTCAGAAGGCACAGAATTACAAAAAAAATTATTTAATAATAAAAAAAGCGGATGGGAAAAATTAGATGATACCACAAAACAAGAGGTATTTGAATATTGTAATTCATATATGGATTTTTTAAATAATGGAAAAACTGAAAGAGAGATTATAAAAGAATCAAGAACAATTGCTGAATTGAATGGATTTACAGATATTAAGAATATGGAATTTTTAAAACCTGGAGATAAAGTATACTATGTAAACAGAGAAAAAAGTATGTATTTAGCGGTGATTGGATATGATAGCATAGAAAATGGGATAAATGTAATTGGTTCACATGCTGATTCACCAAGACTAGATTTAAAACCAAATCCGTTATATGAAGATGATGGATTTGCATTTTTTAAAACACAATACTATGGAGGATTGAAAAAATATCAATGGACAACAATACCTCTTGCTATTCATGGAGTAATTGTGAAAAAAGATGGAGAAAAAATAGAAATAAACATAGGTGAAGATAAAAATGACCCAATATTTGTAATAACAGATTTATTACCACATTTAGCGCAAGAGCAAATGCAAAGAAAGTTATCAGAAGGTATAAAAGGAGAAGAATTAAATTTATTAATTGGAAGTATTCCATACAACGACAAAGATGTAAGTGAAAAAGTAAAATTAAATATTTTAAATATTTTAAATCAAAAATATGGAATAACAGAAGTTGATTTCTTAAGTTCAGAATTAGAAATAGTTCCTGCATTTAGAGCAAGAAGTATGGGATTTGACAATAGTATGGTCGCAGCATATGGTCAAGATGATAAAGTTTGTGTATATACATCATTAACAGCATTAATGAATACCCAAAACCCTAAAACAACAGCAGTTTGTATAATTTCAGACAAAGAAGAAGTAGGTAGTATGGGAAATACAGGAATGGAATCACAAGTATTTGACACATTTATTTCTGAATTATTAAATAAATTAGGTGTAAACAGACCAAACCTACTAAATAAAGTATTTTGTAATTCAAAAATGTTATCAGCAGATGTTGATGCAGGATTAGATCCAACTTTTGCGTTTGTTGCAGAAAAAAATAATGCAGCATATTTAGGAAGAGGAATTGGACTTAATAAATATACAGGTGGAAGAGGAAAAGGCGGATCTTCAGATGCAAATGCTGAATTTGTTGCTTATATAAGAAATATGTTGGAAGCTAATAATATTTCATATCAAATATCAGAGCTAGGAAAAGTTGATTTAGGCGGTGGAGGAACTATCGCATATATACTTGCAAATAAAGGAATGGATGTAATTGATTGTGGAGTACCAGTTTTATCAATGCATGCTCCATATGAAGTTACAAGTAAATTTGATGTTTACTCAGCTTTTTTAACATATAAAGCATTTTTTAGAATGTAGAGTTTATAATAAAGTAAATTGTTAAATATAAAACCTCAAAATGTTATAAAATATTTTGAGGTTTTATAAAAAACTATAAAAAAATACTTGAATTTTATTAAATAATATGTTATATTAAATAAGTACTTTTTGAGTACAAATAAATCGAGGTGTAGCGCAGTTGGTAGCGCGCGTGGTTTGGGACCATGAGGTCGCAGGTTCGATCCCTGTCACCTCGACCAATTTGAAGTAATTTTCATAGAATTGCAGAAAAATTAAAAATATGAAAGAGCATTAATAAGTTTGGTTAATGCTCTTTTTCTGTAAATCTTTATAAAAAGTTCTAAAATTAATGTAGATTATGTTCTAGAACAATTAAATCCTATATAAGTAATTGTAATAAAAAAGATGAAATGATATGATTGAGATACAAAATGAATAATAATTTATTCATATGGATGGTATAAAAATGTATGATATGGAGTAAATAGAAGAAATGAGTATTTTTAACAAAAATAATAAGAATGAAGTGAATAAAAATGAATTTAAAATAGAAATTAATGAATATAATGTAGCATGCAATTTAGAAAATAGAAACAGTTTTATCTTAGTAATATATGATAAAGACATTCAAATAAATGAGGAATATATAAAAAAAGATGTAATAAGTAAAGTTAATAAAATAAAAGAACTTATTAGTAACAATTTAGAAGAAATTAAAACGCTATCAAATGAAAGAGCAAACACTTATAAAGGTGGAAGACAGCAACAAATGCATATAAATTTTGAGAAAAAGCAATATGTAATTATTGGAAATTGTGATAACAAAAAAATTTCAGAAAAATATTTAAAATTAAAAAATGATATTTTGAAAATTATAAAATAAAAATAGAATTACAATAATATGAAGAATATGAATCTCAAAAATATCTGCTTAAAAAATAATGTGAAAAAAATTTACAAACTAAATGAAAAATAAGATTTGTAAGTTTAAATGTTTCACGATCTTTTTCATAAAAATTAATTTAACATACGGATATACGTCTTTTGTAAAATTAACAAAAATAAAAGAAAAAATGTAACAAAAATTTAATATATTTAAATTCATAAATACAATTATTTAAATCCGTAATTAGAGCTATTTTATATTGTAAAAATATAGATTTTATGGGTATTGAATATATATATAATATGGTATACATTATCACAAAAGGATAAATAAAAAAATATGACAAAAGATGAGGTGAATATGATGAAGCAAGTATTAAAAAATAGTTGTATTGGTGCAATAATTATTTGCTCTGTAATAATATTTTATCAGATATTTAATATAATAAATGCAAAATCAATATCAGACATAATAGATAGTGGAGATACAGGAGAAACAGTAGAAAATAAGATACCAATATATGTAGAGGATATTGTAAAAGGGCTAGGAACATCAATTGATTATGCTGTATTTGCAAATGAATTTACTCAACAAACACATATGGAAGGTAATATAGCTGTAAAAGATGCATACATAAGTCAAATATTTAATTTTACCTCTGCAACAATAAAAGTTAATAGATCAAATAGTTATTCAATAACAGTAAAAAATCAAGTAAATGGTACTCAAGCAGATGGAACATTTAAATTCGGATTATTTACAAAAGAAGTAAATTCACAAACAGGTGAAGAACAATTTGTAAAAACGAGTCATGAAATTATAACTGTTACAACAGAAAATGGAGAAGGAACTGCAAATTTTAAAAATTTAGATCCAGATACTAAATATTATATATTTCAATTAGACGAAAATGATAATCCAATAATGAATAATACTACTACATCAGATGGAACAACTGTAACATATGGAGATGAAGAAATTGTTATTAGTGAAACTAATCTAAAAAATGCTAATACATCATATATAGAAAATATAAAACAATGGAGTAATCATGCTGCTGATGCAAATGACGGTGAAAATCCAAAGCTAGTAATACCAATGAAAGAATACTTAAATCTAAGTGTTGATTCAAATGGAAATTTATCTCACAGTAATTTTGGAATAGTTCAAAGTACAGATCCAAAAGATTTTGAGCTTGTTGTTATAGGAGAAGATGGAAAAAATTATACAGTTGTAAGCAACCAAGAAAATGGAACATATGAATTAAAAGAAAGAGCAAATGATTATAAGACAATAAACTTTGCTAGTGAATTTTTAAAATTAAATATATTTTCTTCAATTTTATATAATGTAGCAACAAGTTCTGATGAAGTAAGTGTAGTAAATTTAGATGCTGATGGAAGTATATATAAGGATGACCAAGTAAATGGATTAAATAGTGGTAAAGCTGATAGTGAAACACTTGACCTAAGTAAATACTTAGAAGATAATAAATATTTAGTTATAAATGTAGATATGTCCGGATTAGAGAATATTGATTTATCAAATACAATTAATTGGGGAGAGCTAGGTGGTACACTTTCATGGAATACTGTAAGCACAAGAATTTTATGGAATTTCTATAATAAAGACGAGAATATACCATACACAGGTGATATAAATATACAAAAAAACCATATAATAGGAACAATATTAGCACCAAGTGCAAATGTGATAGTAGGAAGCACAATCAATGCTAGTATAATTTCGGACAAAGCATCAAATCCAGGAGGAGAAATTCATAAATCACAATTTAATCAATCAAGAGTCAAAAGAAGAATGTCATGTTTTAATTTAAAAAATAATACGGAAGCTGGAAGTATATCAATAAATCTTAATAAAATAGATAGCATAACTACAGAACCATTAGAAAATTCAATATTTAAAATAATAATAAAAGATGGAGACAAAGTAATACTTGATAAAACAGAAACAACAGATACAGAAGGAAAAATAAATATAAATGGAATACAATTACCAAAAGAAGAAAAAACATATACTGTAGAAATAGAAGAACTTTCACCACCTGAAGGATATAATTCAAACAAAAATGTAGAGTTTGATATTAATATAGTACTTAAAGAAGGAAAATACGAATTACAACCTATAGATACTTATACTAAAGATGGAGTAGAAATTACAATACATACGGATTTAATAAACATAACAGTTCCAAATGATAAAATAAAAGAGATAAAAGGTACTTTTAATATTAAATTAACTAAAAAAGATAGTAATAATAATAGTTTATTAAATGATATTATATTTGATATAAAAGTACTAGATGAAAATGGAAATCCAGTTGATTTTATAGATGATAGCACAGGAGAGAAAATAAATTTAGAAGGTTTAACAACCGGAAAACAAAATAAAGATGGTGTTATTTCAATAGAAAATATAAAAATTGAAGGGATAGAAAAATATACTGTTATATTTACAGAAAGACCAAACGATTCATATAAGTCAATAAATCCAATAATAATAAACATGCAAACTGTATCAGATAATGAAGAATATAAACTAGGAGAAGTAACATTAGATGATAGTAGTCGTGATGATGTGATTTTAGAGAAAGAGAACAATAATATATTATTAGATGTAAAAAATACAAAAGAAGTAACAGGAACATATAATGTTGAAGTTCAAAAAGTAAATAGTATAACAAAAGAAGGTCTTAATGGTGTAAAATTCCACATAATAATTTACGACGATGAAAATAATATTATAATAGACGAAAAAATGTCAACTCAAAATATTGATGGAAAGGCAGGTTATATAAATATTAATGACATAGCTGTAGCAAAACCAGGAATCCATAGATGTGAAATAAAAGAAATTGAATCATTAGATGGATATAAAAAATTCGAACAAATAATTATAGCAGAAATAGAATTTGGAATGAATGATTCTGAAGATGGATATGAAATAAAATCAGTTAAAAATAAAGGAATATTTTCTGAAAATCTAAAGATAGAGAAAGAAGAAAATAGCAATAATGTAGAAATAGTATTAGCAAATGACCCATCAGATGATGAAGATGAAAATCATATAAGTGAAACAGAAAAAAGACCAGGTTTTCTTCCTCAAACTGGAGAATTAAATATTATGATAATAATTGTTGTTACTATTATAATAATTAATATTATAGTGGGGATAGGATATTTGATTTATAAAAAGCGTTAAAAGCGTTATTAAAAAAATAAAATCTCATTAAAATTATGAGATTTTATTTTTTTTTATTCATATAAATCAATCAACCAATTATCACCATCTCTAACCAAAATTATATAAAGAGGATATTCATCCAAGTGACCAAAGATAATATCATCTTCAGATTCGGATGTTAGTTGACCTTCTGCAATTATTAAATTATTCGTATAATTTTTTACGATTAAAGGTCTAATACCTTGATCAGTAGAGCCAAAAATAGTAGATAAATCTAATTTTTCATAAAAGTTTGGAGCCGTAGATAAATCATAATATTCACCATTTACTTCTAATAATTGTGATTTTATTTCATATATGACTTTTTTAGAAAAAACGCTTTCTAATTTAGGAATATCAACTTTATACCCAAATTTTTTTTCTCCATTAATATTGTATTCACCAGCGACCATAACACCTAAGCTCTCATCGTGAAAAAGGTTATATGCTTTTTCATATGCGTCTTTTGCAATTTTTTCTGCATCTGATTTTGTAATATTTTCTTGGGTTGATGCAGTTAAAGAATTTGATAAATAATTAGTAGAATTTGTATTATTGGAACTATCATTATTTGTATTGTTAAAACTTGTAATTTTATTTTGCAATGAAGCAATCATATATTTATTATCTGTTTTTTCATTATATAATCTGTAAATTATAAAGCTCAATATCAAAGTAGATAAAATAAATAATATTAGAAAAAAAGATAATAAGTATATTTTTAAAGAATCTTTAGTATCCAATATTTCACCTCCTTTATCTTTTGTGTTAACTTATAATGATATTATCATATTATTACAAAAATAAGCTATAATTATTAATTAATATAATTATTTTTTTTTTTGTTGATATTTAT
>ENA-UOJD01003553-UOJD01003553.1-human-gut-metagenome-genome-assembly--contig:-P48-NODE-3553-length-11156-cov-5.063508_pt1 | contig 11156 bp, 10 predicted proteins | sample MGYA00242342_ERZ723889 | MGnify/ENA metagenome assembly ERZ723889
GCAAACTTAAGCCTTGTAACAAAAATCATCAAAATATGTGCGGTTGCTCATGTTCTTACATTCTGGTTACAGAAAGAGATTGATAATTCGCGTCGCGAAAAATAGTCTGTTCCTGTAGTCAGCGAGACTTTTCTCAACGCTACTTTTTGAATTTTTATTTTTTTCGCTGTTCACCTTTGGTGCAGCAATTTATACGTCAAAGAGGATTAACCCATGCGTGCGTTTAGTGGCAAACGTAGTACGCTGGCGCTGGCTATCGCCGGTGTTACAGCAATGTCGGGCTTTATGGCAATGCCGGAGGCTCGCGCCGAAGGATTCATCGACGATTCAACCTTAACCGGCGGTATCTATTACTGGCAGCGTGAACGCGACCGTAAAGATGTTACCGACGGCGATAAATACAAAACCAACCTTTCTCACTCCACCTGGAACGCCAACCTCGATTTTCAGTCTGGTTATGCTGCTGATATGTTCGGCCTTGATATTGCCGCGTTTACGGCGATTGAAATGGCGACAGCTCCCACCCGAACGATATCGCGTTTTCAAAAAGTAATAAAGCCTATGACGACGACTGGTCCGGCGATAAAAGCGGTATAAGCCTGTATAAAGCAGCGGCCAAATTTAAATACGGTCCGGTTTGGGCGAGGGCAGGTTATATTCAGCCAACCGGTCAGACGCTGTTAGCGCCACACTGGAGCTTTATGCCGGGTACTTATCAGGGGACGGAGGCCGGGGCGAATTTTGATTACGGCGATGCTGGTGCGTTGAGTTTCTCCTACATGTGGACCAACGAATACAAAGCACCGTGGCATCTGGAAATGGATGAGTTTTATCAGAACGATAAAACCACCAAAGTTGATTATCTACACTCCCTTGGGGCGAAGTACGACTTCAAAAATAACTTCGTACTGGAAGCGGCATTTGGTCAGGCCGAAGGGTATATCGATCAATATTTTGCCAAAGCCAGCTACAAATTTGATATCGCCGGTAGCCCGTTAACCACCAGCTACCAGTTCTACGGTACCCGAGATAAAGTTGACGATCGCAGCGTCAACGACCTTTATGACGGCACCGCCTGGCTGCAGGCGTTGACCTTTGGTTACCGGGCGGCTGACGTAGTGGATTTGCGTCTGGAAGGCACCTGGGTTAAAGCCGACGGTCAGCAGGGATACTTCCTGCAACGTATGACACCAACCTACGCTTCCTCGAACGGTCGCCTGGATATCTGGTGGGATAACCGTTCTGACTTCAACGCCAACGGCGAAAAAGCGGTCTTCTTCGGCGCGATGTATGACCTGAAAAACTGGAATCTTCCAGGTTTTGCCATCGGCGCTTCCTACGTTTACGCATGGGATGCTAAACCCGCTACCTGGCAGAGCAATCCGGATGCGTACTACGACAAAAACCGGACTATTGAAGAGTCTGCCTACAGCCTGGATGCGGTCTACACCATTCAGGACGGCCGCGCCAAAGGCACGATGTTCAAACTGCACTTCACCGAATACGACAACCACTCCGACATCCCAAGCTGGGGCGGTGGTTATGGCAACATCTTCCAGGATGAGCGTGACGTGAAATTTATGGTAATCGCACCATTCACCATCTTCTGATGCCCGACGCGGCAGGTTTTGTGCCTGCCGCACGTTTGAGGAATTTGCTATGAAAAAACTGATTCTCATCGCCATGATGGCATCGGGGCTGGTGGCTTGTGCGCAATCAACCGCGCCACAGGAAGACAGTCGTCTGAAAGAGGCTTACAGCGCCTGTATCAACACCGCGCAAGGTTCGCCGGAAAAAATTGAAGCCTGCCAGAGCGTGTTAAACGTGCTGAAGAAAGAGAAACAACATCAGCAGTTTGCCGAGCAGGAAAGTGTCCGCGTACTGGATTATCAGCAGTGCATTCAGGCAACGCAAACCGGAAATGATCAGGCGGTGAAAGCCGATTGTGATAAGGTCTGGCAGGAAATTCGCAGTAATAACAAATAAGTGAGAGCTGTAACTCTCGCTTTTCTTATTTCCCTTGTATAAAAAAGCCAACCTGCAGGTTGGCTTTTCTCGTTCAGGCTGGCTTATTTGCCTTCGTGCGCGTGCTCATCTTCGCGGCAATCGCCTTCGGCACAGTGACCGTAAAGATAGAGACTGTGGTTAGTCAGGCGAATGCCATGTTTTGCGGCGATTTCACGCTGACGCGCTTCGATGGAATCATCACTAAATTCGATAACCTTACCGCAGTCGAGGCAGATCAGGTGATCGTGGTGATGTTGCTGTGTCAGTTCAAATACGGATTTACCGCCTTCAAAATTGTGGCGGGTGACGATACCAGCGTCGTCAAACTGGTTCAGTACGCGATATACCGTAGCCAGACCAATTTCTTCACCCATATCGATCAGACGTTTGTATAAATCTTCCGCACTGACGTGATGGTTGTCCGGCTCCTGAAGAACTTCCAGGATTTTTAAACGAGGAAGCGTTACTTTCAGGCCAGCTTTCTTTAGGGCGGTATTGTTATCAGTCATGCGGAATCTGTCCTGTTACTAAGCGGTTCACTTCATTAGAAGAAGTGACAGAATTTGCTCTTGAGATAATGCGTATCATTATAGAATTGCCACGCCTAAATGAAAACTACAAGTCCCTGGCAAATATTGTTAATAAAAACGTGGCACAGCTTACATTTACAACGGCAAGGCCACTTGAACACCGGGACATTGTACAGGTACAACAGCAAAAGTTACAAATTTGTAGCAATTATTTTGATTGGCATTATCTATTAATACGGCGTAGACATGAGTCTACGCCGCATCACATCAGGCATTGAGAATTTCGTCGAGATGCAGCTCTTCAGAAATTTGTTTAACCCATTTTTCTACACGTTCAGCGGTCAGTTCCGGCTGACGATCTTCGTCGATAGCCAGACCGACAAAGTGGTCATCATCAGCCAGACCTTTTGACGCTTCGAAGTGGTAGCCCGCGGTTGGCCAGTGACCAACGATAGTTGCGCCGCGCGGTTCAATGATGTCGCGGATGGTGCCCAATGCATCGCAGAAGTATTCTGCGTAATCTTCCTGGTCGCCACAACCAAACAGCGCAACCAGTTTACCATTAAAATCAATCTCTTCGAGAGTCGGGAAGAAGTCATCCCAGTCACACTGCGCTTCGCCGTAATACCAGGTTGGGATGCCCAGCAGCAGAATGTCATATGCTTCCAGATCTTCTTTGCTGCTTTTTGCAATGTCATGGTCATCGGCAACGTCTTTACCAAGCTGTTTTTGAATCATTTTTGCGATATTTTCGGTATTACCGGTGTCGCTGCCGAAAAAGATGCCAGTGATAGCCATGAGTGAAATAACCTCTTGAAACTTATTGAAATGGGGGTGGAAAATTGCCCACGGATAAAGGCAATCATAGCAGAACAGGCAGTCTTGCGGAATCAGCAAACGAGCAGGACTGCACACTGTGCTACATGAAAGTGGAAATTTAAACGATGCCCTGACTACGCAGCGCCGCCAGTTGCTGCATTAACATCTCTTCGATCAGTTCGCTACGGCTCATATTACGCGATTCCGCCAGCTCGTTCAGTGCCTCGACAGCTTCCGCGTTCAGCTTCAGTTCGACACGCTTAAGGCCACGTACTTTGTCGCGTTTTAGTTGGTTGCGTTTATTAATACGCAGCTGTTCATCGCGCGAAAGCGGATTAGTTTTCGGTCGTCCCGGTCGACGCTCGTGCGCGAACAGATCTAATGTCGTACGGTCCGTTTGTTCTTTGGCCATGATCTTGGTGACTTCGGGGGAAACAATCAGCCAGGCCTCTGCCCGGATGGATAGCGCGCCATAATACATCAGCGCGATGAGTCACGCCAACGTCCACGCGCGGAAAGCGACGCGGACGCTGGGTTTTTAATCAGTTGCGTTAATCATTGAGATAGCGACGGATAGCGCGTAATACCGCATCCGGTTTTTCAGCATGGACCCAGTGACCCGCGCCTGCAATCACATGCGCCCGAGCCTGTGGAAATTGTGCCAGTAAATCATCACGGTACTGCTCGCTAACATACGGAGAATTGCCGCCAGGGATAAACAGGGTAGGATGATCCCATGCCGGGATTTTCTCCCAACCCACAATATGCGGATACTGATCCCACAATACTGGCACGTTAAAGCGCCACTCCCCGTCAACAAAAGATTTCAACAGAAACTGAATCACCCCTTCTTCATTAAGATGCTGGCGCATTATTGCCGCTGCTTGCTGGCGTGTTTGTGCGTCTGATTCACTGACTGCGTTGATGGCCGCGAAAATCTCATCATGACGGCGAACGTGATAATCGACCGGCGCAATATCAATCGCCACCAGCTTGTCAATGCGATCAGGGGCTAGTGCAGTAAGAGCCATTACCGCTTTACCGCCCATGGAGTGACCGATAAATGTTGCTTTGTCGATCTGCTGTGCATCCAGGGTATCAACAAGATCCTGCGCCATCGCCGGGTAATTCATTACCGGATCTCTCGGTGAAAGACCGTGGTTACGCATATCAACCTGGATGATATTGTGATCGTTTACCAGATCGCGAGCCAGTACGCCAAGGTTGTCGAGGCTGCCAAACAGACCATGGACAAGAACGATGGGAGAATTATTGTGCTGGTTTTGTGCAGTTTGCGCGCGGATATTCAATTTCATGGCAAAGTTCTTTTTTTCGCGTTGTCGGGTTAGGGTATTATGTTGACCATTGTGCCACAGGGCTGCAACAAATAAGGTTTATTCCGAGTTTTTCTGCAAGCCAGGCTTGACGCTATCCGCTGCCGGGATTTATTCATATACTCCTGGCGACTTGTATTCAGCTAAGACACTGCACTGGATTAAGATGAAAACGATTGAAGTTGATGATGAACTCTACAGCTATATTGCCAGCCACACTAAGCATATCGGCGAGAGCGCATCCGACATTTTACGGCGTATGTTGAAATTTTCCGCCGCATCACAGCCTGCTGCTCCGGTGACGAAAGAGGTTCGCGTTGCGTCACCTGCTATCGTCGAAGCGAAGCCGGTCAAAACGATTAAAGACAAGGTTCGCGCAATGCGTGAACTTCTGCTTTCGGACGAATACGCAGAGCAAAAGCGAGCGGTCAATCGCTTTATGCTGCTGTTGTCTACACTATATTCTCTTGACGCCCAGGCGTTTGCCGAAGCAACGGAATCGTTGCACGGTCGTACACGCGTTTACTTTGCGGCAGATGAACAAACGCTGCTGAAAAATGGTAATCAGACCAAGCCGAAACATGTGCCTGGTACGCCGTATTGGGTGATCACCAACACCAACACCGGCCGTAAATGCAGCATGATCGAACACATCATGCAGTCGATGCAATTCCCGGCGGAATTGATTGAGAAGGTTTGCGGAACTATCTAAAACGTTGCAGACAAAGGACAAAGCAATGGCAATCCACAATCGTGCAGGCCAACCTGCACAACAGAGTGATTTGATTAACGTCGCCCAACTGACGGCGCAATATTATGTACTGAAACCAGAAGCAGGGAATGCGGAGCACGCGGTGAAATTCGGTACTTCCGGTCACCGTGGCAGTGCAGCGCGCCACAGCTTTAACGAGCCGCACATTCTGGCGATCGCTCAGGCAATTGCTGAAGAACGTGCGAAAAACGGCATCACTGGCCCTTGCTATGTGGGTAAAGATACTCACGCCCTGTCCGAGCCTGCGTTCATTTCCGTACTGGAAGTGCTGGCAGCGAACGGCGTTGATGTCATTGTGCAGGAAAACAATGGCTTCACTCCGACACCTGCCATTTCCAATGCCATTCTGGTTCACAATAAAAAAGGTGGCCCGCTGGCAGACGGTATCGTGATTACACCGTCCCATAACCCGCCGGAAGATGGTGGTATCAAGTACAATCCGCCAAATGGTGGCCCGGCTGATACCAACGTCACTAAAGTGGTGGAAGACAGAGCAAACGCACTGCTGGCTGATGGCCTGAAAGGCGTGAAGCGTATCTCCCTCGACGAAGCGATGGCATCCGGTCATGTGAAAGAGCAGGATCTGGTGCAGCCGTTTGTGGAAGGGCTGGCCGATATCGTTGATATGGCGGCGATTCAGAAAGCGGGCCTGACGCTTGGCGTTGATCCGCTGGGCGGTTCCGGTATCGAATACTGGAAGCGTATTGGCGAGTATTACAACCTCAACCTGACTATTGTTAACGATCAGGTCGATCAAACCTTCCGCTTTATGCACCTTGATAAAGACGGCGCGATCCGTATGGACTGCTCCTCCGAGTGTGCGATGGCGGGCCTGCTGGCACTGCGTGATAAGTTCGATCTGGCGTTTGCTAACGACCCGGATTATGACCGTCACGGTATCGTCACTCCGGCAGGTTTGATGAATCCGAACCACTACCTGGCGGTGGCGATCAATTACCTGTTCCAGCATCGTCCGCAGTGGGGCAAAGATGTTGCTGTCGGTAAAACGCTGGTTTCATCTGCGATGATCGACCGTGTGGTCAATGACTTGGGCCGTAAGCTGGTAGAAGTCCCGGTAGGTTTCAAATGGTTTGTTGATGGTCTGTTCGACGGCAGCTTCGGCTTTGGCGGCGAAGAGAGCGCAGGGGCTTCCTTCCTGCGTTTCGACGGCACGCCGTGGTCCACCGATAAAGACGGCATCATTATGTGTCTGCTGGCGGCGGAAATCACCGCTGTCACCGGTAAGAACCCGCAGGAACACTATAACGAACTGGCAAAACGCTTTGGTGCGCCGAGCTACAACCGTTTGCAGGCAGCTGCGACTTCCGCACAAAAAGCGGCGTTGTCTAAGCTGTCTCCGGAAATGGTGAGCGCCAGCACCCTGGCAGGTGACCCGATCACCGCGCGTCTGACGGCGGCACCGGGTAATGGCGCTTCTATCGGCGGTCTGAAAGTGATGACTGACAACGGCTGGTTCGCCGCGCGTCCGTCAGGCACGGAAGACGCATATAAGATCTACTGCGAAAGCTTCCTTGGTGAAGAACATCGCAAGCAGATTGAGAAAGAAGCGGTTGAAATTGTTAGCGAAGTTCTGAAAAACGCGTAAACATATCAAATAAGAAAAAGGGCGGTCGGAAGATCGCCCTTTTTTGCTTTGCTTAATTAACCGTGTTTATTTTTCAGTTCAAAGCGTGGTGAGACCAGACCATACAGTGTCCAACCGAGGAAGGTCACGATGGAACCGTATAGCATGGCTTCTTCCCCGGATGAGTACAGCGCATAAAAGCTGTACATCGCGCCAACAAAAGCAACAAAGTTTGCAACTTTCGCTTTTGAGGGGGGCACATTAGCGACCTTCTGAATAATGACTAATGCCGCCATTGACAGAATATACGGGATGATATTGGTCACCACGGCCAGGTTAACCAGCACGTTGAACTGACTGTTCAGCGACGGGCTAATGGTCATCAGTGATAATCCGCTCTGGATGATGACAATGGTCAGCATTCCCTGTACTGGTGCATCGACTTTGCTCACACGGGAGAAAATTTTCGGGAAGTACCCTTCATCGGCAGAAGATTTAAACACCTGGGCAATGGTGAACTGCCAGCCAAGCAGCGAACCGCAGCAGGACATCACCATCAGCGCCATAATGACTTTACCCACTTCCGGCGTGAACATCTGCGCGAAGGCCAGACCAAATGGTGCCGTTGAATTTGCCAGCTCCATATTTGGCACAATCCCGGCAATCACGTTGGTGGAGACGATATAAATCACCGCCGCACCTAACGTACCGCCGAGTACCGCGATTGGCACATTACGTTCCGGGTTTTCCACTACATCAGTATTCGCACACGCAGACTCCAGACCAAGAAAAGCCCACAGCGTCATAGCGATGGAAGAACCTACCGCACTGAAGAACGGTGCATGATGCGGATTCCAGGAATCAACGTACAGCGTCGGGCTAAACCAGAACCAGCCAATAATGCACAGACCGACGACCGGAATAATGACCCCCCACACGGTAATGCTACTGATTTGCCCGGTAATGCGCGCACCACCAAAGTTAGCCACGGTACAAATCCACAGCACCCCGATGGTCGCAAGACCAATCTGCACTGGCGACAAACTCGCGCCGAGCAGTTCGGTGCCGTAACCAACCGCCGAAATAGCAATCGCGACGTTAGCAATCAGCAGCGAGACGCCGTAGGTATAGTTCGCCATAAAGTTACCGGATTTACCGAAAGCATACTCGGCATAACCGCCCATACCTCCTGATTTACGGCTGAACATACCGCATTTTGCGAATGCCCATGCCAGTGCCATTGAGCCTACGGCTGTCACCAGCCAGGAGATAATTGAGATTGTCCCGACTTCGGCAAGCTTTGTCGGCAGCATGATGATACCGGAGCCCATCATGTTGACCATCGTCAGTATGGTTAACTGAACGACACCCATTTTGTTCGATTTCGCCTGACTCATAATTTTTCCCCTTTCAACAGGGTGCTTTGCGCATCACGAGGCTTGATGACATAGCACCAAACTTGCTTACGACCATCATGTTCTTCGATATAGACACCCTGCAGCTCCGGTGCAAAACCTGGCAGCAGGTTGATGCCTTCTTCCAGAGCGCTGAAGTAACGCAGAACAGCACCACCCCAGATTTCACCAGGAACAACACACAGCACACCCGGAGGATAAGGAAGCGCACCTTCGGCAGCGATACGGCCTTCTGCATCCGGCAGACGAACCAGCTCCACTTCACCGCGTAAGTAGGCGTAGTTGGCTTCTTGCGGATTCATGCTGACGCGTGGGAAGTGTTCCTTACGGAACATCTCTTTTTGCAGTTGTTTCACGTTGTGACGGGCATACAAATCATGCATTTCCTGGCACAACTGACGAAGGGTATAACCGGCGTAGCGCTCTTCATGCTGTTTGTAGATGGAAGGCAGTACTTCCGCCAGAGGCGCATCAGCTTCCAGTAGTTTTTCGAAGCGTACCAGCAGGGCAACAAGTTGCTGCAGTTTGGCCATATCTTCTGCCGGAGTCAGCAGGAAGAGGATGGAGTTAAGATCGCATTTTTCCGGCACTACGCCATTTTCGCGCAGGAAGTTAGCAAGAATCGTTGCGGGTACACCGAACGCTTCATATTCGCCGTTACGTGCATCAATACCTGGAGTTGTCAGCAACAGTTTGCACGGATCGACAAAGTATTGGTTCTCTGCGTAGCCTTCAAAAGAATGCCAGTGCTCACCGGGTACAAATTTAAAGAAGCGCAGATCAACCGCAATTTGCGCTGTTTCATACGACTGCCAGGGTTTACCATCCACCAGTTCAGGAACGAACGGGCGAATGTGCTGGCAGTTATCGAGGATCAATTTGCGGGCATTAATACCGTTAACCACACAATCCATCCACATATTACGACCGCTGACACCTTCATGCATTTTGGCGTTGATATCCAGTGCGGCAAACAGCGGATAGAACGGGCTGGTGGAGGCGTGCATCATAAAGGCGTTGTTCATGCGTTTGTGCGGTACATAACGCTGTTGCCCTTTGATATGGCTGTCTTTTTTATGAATTTGTGAAGTCTGAGAAAAACCAGCCTGTTGTTTATGCACAGATTGCGTAACCAGAATACCCGGATCGTTCTCATTAAGCTCCAGTAGCAGCGGCGAACAGTCCGCCATCATCGGAATAAACTGTTCATAGCCGACCCATGCGGAGTCAAACAGGATGTAGTCACACAGATGGCCGATTTTATCCACCACCTGGCGGGCGTTATAAATAGTACCGTCGTAGGTGCCTAACTGAATCACAGCGAGGCGGAACGGACGCGCCTCTTTTGCCCGTTGCGGTGCAACTTCTGTAATCAGTTCACGCAGATAACTTTCTTCGAAGCAGTGCGCATCAATGCCACCGATAAAACCATACGGGTTACGTGCTGTTTCCAGATAAACCGGTGTTGCACCAGCCTGTAGCAAGGCCCCGTGATGGTTAGACTTATGGTTATTGCGGTCAAACAGCACCAGATCACCCGGTGTTAGCAGGGCGTTTAAAACCACTTTGTTGGAGGAGGAGGTGCCGTTTAAAACAAAGTACGTTTTATCGGCATTAAACACTTTAGCCGCATGTTGCTGTGCAATGCATGGCGCACCTTCATGAATCAGTAGATCGCCCATTGCAACGTCGGCATTACACAAGTCGGAGCGGAAGAGCATTTCGCCAAAATATTCCACGAACTGATTGCCTGCCGGATGGCGACGGAAAAACTCACCTCCCTGATGACCCGGGCAGTCAAAAGCGCTATTGCCCTGATTGACATAATCGACCAGTGCGCGGAAGAAGGGCGGGCGCAGTTGCGTTTCATAATGGCTGGCAGCGGTTTCTAACTGACGTCCATAAAACTCTTTCCGTGATTCGCAATGCTCGAAGACACCAGAAATACGTGGCAGATATTCTGCTGGTACACGTTCTTCATTTTCCGTTGCAATAAAAACAGGAATGCCATAGCCAGTAGCGTCTATTTCATCGAGTTTTCCACGTTCAACATCATGGACTGATAAAATAATGGCGGCAACGTCAATATCATTACTTTTGTCAATATTCACGCATTCACGATGAGTGGAAAAACAATCCGGGCAAGAACGGCTAACGGCAATTTTTAATTCTGACATTTTGTTCATCTCTTTATTTCAGGTAATAGCAGGTCCTCAATTTCTCAAAGGAGAAATTGATCACGCCGGAAAAAAAGCAAAACCCCACCGCTGATAAATAAATCAGTAGATTGCTTTTTGCAGATGCAATAACCCAGACCAGCCCGGTAACTGGCTATACTCGTCATTCTTCAAGTTGGATGTGCTGCGACTCGAATTATTTAGAGTTTAAAAGGGTTAGCAGTATATGAGCACCGAGGGATACAGGTATTAACCTGTAATGCTTAAAGTCAGGGAGACCTGTACGCTGGGGTGCCCTTTAGTCAGAAGACTAGCGGGCATTAAAGAAATGAAAGTCAAAACTATTACGATGGGCAAACTTCATGATATGGGTTGTCCGCCTTATATGAGGCATTAAGCGGTTATTATTTTCCATTTACCTTTACCTTTTTCTGTGTCAGTTGAAGGTAGAGTTATTCTATCCATGAAATGGCTATAATCTGTGAAGAAGATCAACAAAAAACGATCATATCCCAAA
>ENA-UOJD01003559-UOJD01003559.1-human-gut-metagenome-genome-assembly--contig:-P48-NODE-3559-length-11151-cov-6.429074_pt1 | contig 11151 bp, 9 predicted proteins | sample MGYA00242342_ERZ723889 | MGnify/ENA metagenome assembly ERZ723889
CCATCGCCAAGGGGCACGGCGACCGGGAGCAGGCAGAAAAGATCCTTACAAACAGCTGAACGTAGCTTCTGGCCTTCGCGGTCATGCTGACGGTGGGGTTCTACGCCGGGGCACCGGGGCTGCTGCGTCTGTTCGGTGCCAGCGACGCAACCCTGCCGTATGCGCTGAGCTACAGCCGCATTTATCTTCTCGGCTCGGTGTTCGTGCTGCTGGTGCTGGGCATGAATCCCTTTATCACCACGCAGGGCTTTGCCAAAACCAGTATGCTCACCACCGTGATCGGTGCCGTGATCAACATCATTCTGGACCCCATCCTCATCTTCGGGTTCGGGCTGGGCGTGCGGGGCGCAGCCATCGCCACGGTGCTCAGTCAGGCCGTGGGCGCTGTGTGGATCCTGAAATTCCTCACCGGCTCCAAAACCATCCTGCATCTCCGCCGGGATTTTCTCCGCCCGGAGAAAGCGGTCATCCTGCCGGTGATGGCGCTGGGCGTCTCGTCCTTTGTCATGCTTTCCACCGAGAGCCTGCTGTCCATCAGTTTCAGTTCCAGTCTGGCGCGGTACGGCGGCGACGTGGCCGTGGGTGCCATGACCGTCATCACCAGCGCATCCCAGCTGTGCACCCAGCCCATTCAGGGCATCTGTCAGGGCGGTCAGCCCGTGATGAGCTTCAACTTCGGCGCGGGCAAAAAGCCCCGCGTAAAGGAGGCCTTCCGCTTTCAGCTGACCCTGTGCGGCGCATACACCTGCGGGTTCTGGCTTTTGATGATGCTGGTGCCCGGCGCGGTGGCCGGTATCTTCACCTCAGACAGCGCGCTGATCTCCTACACCACTTGGGCCATGCGCATTTACATGGCGGGCATTTTTGCCATGGGCTTCCAGATCGCCTGCCAGCAGAGCTTTATGGCGCTGGGACAGGCCAAGGTCAGCCTGCTGCTGGCCTGCCTGCGCAAGATCATCCTGTTGATCCCGCTCATCTTCATCCTGCCGCATCTCGTCTCCGACCCGGTGTTCGGCGTGTTTCTGGCCGAGCCGGTCAGCGACATTCTGGCCGCCGCCACCACCACCATCACCTTCTTTGCCCGGTTCGACAAAATTCTGGACGCGGGCGCGGCAAAGGTCTGAGCTTTTCCGCGCCGGTTTTGCCTGAAATCCTTCGGCATTCCGCATAATTTCTTTGTAAAATTTGTGCAGTTTTGATGAAAAATACAATTTCCCCTCATTTTCGGCACTTTGCTGCTTGAGCTTTCCCCCCCCCGAATTATAATACAGTCAAAGATGTGTTTTTTCCGCTGCGGCTGCTTTTGCAGAGCGGGAAAGGCGCATCCGAGAACGGGATAAAGTAAGAGAATAACTTTTGGGGGGATTCCAATGAGAAAGAACAACAAGATGGCACTGTGCTGCCGGGCGGTGCGCAGGTGACCGATGCTCCGGACGCAGCGGCGGACACCACCGTGACCCCGGCCAGCGTCAAAACCCCGGCGGTGCAGAGCGCAAAGACCCTGCCCCAGGCCGGCTCCAACTGGCTGGCTGTGCTGGGCACTGCCCTGAGCGGCGCGTTCCTGATGGCGGCAGGTTTCTTCCTCGACCGCAAGCGCGGTGAAAACTGCTGAGCTCTGATGCCGCGCGGATACCGCAAGTCCGCATGACATAAATATCCCCAAAACCCGAAAAGGCCGGGCGCACATTTGTGCGCCCGGCCTTTTTCGCGCCGAAGTTTCCATTTTTTGCGCGCTGTGCACAATTTTTTGATACAAAATCGTGCAAAACAGAAATCTTTCGAAATTGCTGTTGACAATTTTATGAACAAAATGTTATACTATCGTCATAAATTGAGTACGTTTTTCGGGCTTGTTACTGTTCGGCAGGCAAAACCTGATACTATGCTTGGGGCTGAGGTGTCGGCATCAGGCATAGTATCAGGTTTATTTTTTTGCCCGGACGGCCGCCGGCCCGGCCTTGGATGGAAAGAGGAAGAACGCCCATGAACGGGGAACAGCTTTGGATCAAAAATGTCATCAACAACAATACGGTCTGCGCTGTCAACGAGCGCGGGCAGGAGCGCATCCTGTTCGGGCGCGGCATCGGCTTCAAACAAAAGCCCGGGCAGAGCGTGGATCTGACGGCCGTCGTCAAGGAGTTCGTACCCAAGAACAAGGCCATCGGCACCCAGCGCTACTCGCTGCTGGCCGATGTGCCGCAGGTCTATCTGGAAATTGCCGAAGGCATCCTGAAAAAACATCAGGAGCTGGTGCACAGCGAGCTGGACGAGGGCGTGTTCCTGAATCTGGTGGACCACATCAGCTTTGCCGTCGCGCGGCTGAAAAAAGGCATCGGCTTCCAAAACACCCTACTCAGCGAGATCAAGGCCTTTTACCCGCAGGAGTACGAGACCGCGCAGTACGGCCTGCAGCTCATCAAGGAAAAGACCGGCTTTCAGCTCCCGCCCGAGGAAGCAGGCGCCATTGCCATGCACCTTGTCAACGGCGAGCTGCAGTACGACGACCTGAATCAAGCGGCCAAAACACTGGAGCTCATCCAGAAGATCACCGCCATCGTGCGCAGCTACTCCGATGCCGCACTGAACGAGGAGGACATGCACTATGTCCGCTTCGTCACCCACCTCAAGTTTTTTGCACAGCGTCTGTTCAAAGATGAGATGCTGGACAGCAACGACCGCTTCCTGCACGACATGGTAAAAAGCCAGTACGCCGAGGAATACCGCTGCGCTGAGCGCATCGCCTCCATGATCTGGGAAGAATACACCATCGCCATCCCGGAAGAGGAAATGATGTATCTGACGGTGTATATCCGCCGCATCACCAAACCCGAAGACTGACCCCCATCTCCCGCCGGGCGGCTGCAGCGCCCCGAAGGAGATGTGCGTCTGTTTTATAGATCTCTTATGTTTTTCACACTGTTTCTAAGGAGGAAACACTTTATGGATTACCAGAAGACCGCCGCCGAGATCCTGCGGCTGGTGGGCGGCAAGGACAACGTTGCCACCGTGACCCACTGCATGACCCGGCTCCGTTTCACCCTCAAGGACCGCAAGCTCGCTCAGGTGGAGGAGCTGAAAAAGCTCTCCGGCGTGCAGGGCGTCGTGACCAAGAACGGCCAGTTCCAGATCGTCATCGGCACCGACGTGGGCAACCTGTGCGACGCCATCCAGAAGCTGGGCAACTTCAAGGACGATGCCGCTGCCGAGCAGCAGGGCGAAAAGAGCGATAACCTCATCATGCGCTTCTTCGGCACCCTGACCGCCATCTTCCAGCCGGTCATCCCCGCGCTGGCCGGTTCCGGTATGATCAAGGCTCTGTTGGCACTGCTGGTGGCCACCCATGTCATCAGCAACGGCTCCCAGACCTACGCCATCTTCTACGCCTTCGGCGATGCGCTGTTCAGCTTCATGCCCTTCATTCTGGCATACTCCGCTGCCAAGCACTTCGCCTGCAACCCCTACATCAGCGCCACGCTGGCCGGTGTGCTGCTGCACGCCAGCTTTACCGCGCTGAACACCGGCGACCCGGTGCTGCTGTTCGGCTTCATCCCGGTCACCATGGTGTCCTACGGCGGTTCTGTCGTGCCCATCCTGCTGATCGTCTGGGTGCAGAGCAAGATCGAGCCCTGGGCCAACAAGATCTCTCCCAAGGCCGTCAAGATCTTCCTCGCTCCCATGATCACCATCATCGCTACCGGCATCATCGGTGTGGTCATCGCCGGCCCTCTGGGCAACCTCGTGGGTCAGGTGCTGGCCATCGGCTTCAACTGGCTGAACGACTACGCTGGCTGGGTCATCCCCATGCTGATGGGTGCGCTGTGCCCCTTCTTCGTCATGACCGGTATGCACTACTGCTTTGCCCCCATCCAGACCATCCAGTACGCAACGCTGGGCTACGGCACCATTCTGGGACCTGGTATGCTGGCTTCCAACATTGCACAGGGCACCGCTTCTCTGATGGTCGGCCTGCGCACTAAGAATAAGAACCTGAAGGAGCTGTCCCTGTCCTCCGGCTTCACCGCTCTGATGGGCATCACCGAGCCGGCTCTGTACGGCGTCAACCTGAAGCTGAAGAAACCCCTGTACGCTGCTGTCATCGGCGGCGGCGTGGCCGGTCTGTTTGCCGGCCTGACCCATCTGCACACCTATTCTTCCACCACCGCCGGCCTGCTGGCTCTGCCCGTGTACATCGGCGGCGACGGCTTCGGCAACGTGATCAACGCCGTCATCACCATCATCATCTCCATGGTCGTCACCGCTGCGGCCACCATCGTCATCGGCTTCGATGACCCCGCCGAAGAGAACGCCGAGCCTGCCGCTCCCGCACAGGAGGCTGTTCCCACTTCCGCCGAACAGGGCGGCAAGATCGTCATCGCTTCCCCCGTCAAGGGCGAGGTCGTGGCTCTGGAGAGCGTCAAGGACGAGGCTTTTTCCAGCCATGTTCTGGGTCAGGGCGCAGCCGTGATCCCCGCTGAAGGCCGCATCTGCGCCCCTGTGGACGCTGTTGTGGAGTCCGTTGCGGATGCCGGCCACGCCATCGGCCTGCACACCGCCGATGGTGCCGACCTGCTGATCCACATCGGCATGGACATCGTGGAACTGGGCGGCAAGGGCTTTGACGTGAAGGTCAAGACCGGCGACGCCGTGAAGAAGGGTCAGGAGCTGATTTGCTTTGACCTGGACGCCATCAAGAAGGCAGGTTACGAGACCGTGACCCCCATCGTCGTGACCAATCCCGATGATTTCCTGGATGTGGTTTCCGCCAAGAGCGGCAATGTTTCCGCCGGCGACACCCTGATCACTGTGCTGAAGCGCAGCTGATAAAACAAGCCTTTCTTCATCACACATTCCCATAAAAAATGGACGTCTGCCGGCCGGCAGACGTCCATTTTTTGTTTCTATTCTTACTTTCCCGCCAGCAGAATGGCCAGCACGGCCTTCTGCACATGCAGGCGGTTCTCGGCTTCGTCGAAGATCTCCGGTGCGTGCTGTTCGAACACGGCGGTGGAGATCTCCTCACCCCGGTGGGCGGGCAGGCAGTGCAGCACCATGGCATCCGGTTTGGCTGCTTCCAGCAGCTTGCCGGTGAGCTGATAGCCCACGAAATCCCGCAGGCGCTGCTCGCTTTCCGGCGTACCGGGGGCAGCGGTGTTCCACACGGCAGTGGCCACCGCATCGGCATCCTGCACACCCTCGGCGGGGTCGTCGGTCAGATGGAACTGGCTGCCGTACTTATGGGCGAACATCAGCACATCCGCCGCCGGGCGATAGCTCTGCGGGCAGACGCAGGTCACCTGCATCCCGGCCAGCAGGCCGCCCACGATAAGGCTGTTGGCCATGCTGCTGCCGTCGCCCACAAAGCAGAGCTTCTGGCCTGCCAGCGTGCCCCGGTGCTCCCGGATGGTCATCAGGTCGGCCAGTACCTGGCAGGGGTGTGCGTAGTCGGTCAGGCCGTTGATCACCGGCACACCGGCCAGCTCAGCAAACTCTTCCAGATCGCTCTGGCGGTAAGTGCGCCAGACCACGCAGTCGTAGTAGCGGCCCAGCACCCGGGCGGTGTCCTTGAGGGGTTCGCCCCGGCCCGCCTGCAGCTCGGAGGTGTTCATATAGTTGCCAAGGCCGCCCATCTGGTACACACCCACCTCAAAGCTGGTGCGGGTGCGGGTGGATGCCTTGGAGAACAGCAGCGCCACGCTCTTGCCTGCCAGCAGCGGGGCAGTGCCGCCCAGCTTCTGCTGTGCCTTGAGCTGGTCGGCCACATCGAGGATGTGGGTCAGCTCGGCAGGGGAGAGGTCGCTCATTTTCAGCAGATTTTTCATGCCTGCTCCTTCGGAGCCGTCGGCTCCATCTTGCTCAGCACATCGCCCAGAATGTCCAGCGCCATCTCCACTTCATGGGCGCTGAGGGTCAGCGGAGGCAGCAGGCGCAGACGAGTCTTGGCGGTCAGCACCAGCAGACCCTTCTCGCGGCAGGCGGCCAGCACATCGGCAGCCTTGACGTCGTAGAACTCAATGCCCACCATCAGGCCGATGCCGGAGATGCTCTTGACGTGGGGCAGCTTTGCCAGACCGGCGCGCAGCTGCACGGCGCGTTCGTTGACGTTGGCAAGGAAGCTCTGGTCCATGCGGTCCACCACCACGTTGGCACCGGCACAGACCACCGGGTTGCCGCCGAAGGTGGAACCGTGGGTGCCGGGGCCCATGCCATCGGCCACCTTTTCGTTCATCAGCACCGCACCGATGGGCAAACCGCCGCCCAGCCCCTTGGCCAGCGTGACCACATCCGGCTTGAGATTATAGTGCTCACAGCACAGGAAGGTGCCGGTGCGGCCCACGCCGGTCTGCACCTCGTCCACGATGAGCACAAGGTCCTTTTCGTCGCAGAGCTTGCGCACGGCCTGCACATAGTCGGGGTCCAGCGCCATGACGCCGCCCTCGCCCTGAATGAGTTCCAGCATAACGGCGCAGGTATTGCGGTCCACCAGCTCTTCCAGCGCTTCGATGTCGCCCGCCGGGGCGTACACAAAGCCGCCGTTGAAGGGGCCAAAATAGTTATGGAACACCTCCTGACCGGTGGCGGTCAGGGTAGCGATGGTGCGGCCGTGGAAGCTGTTGACCAGCGTGATGATGGTGGTGCGGTCCTTGTCGTAATGATCCACGCTGTACTTGCGGGCAGCCTTGATGGCACCCTCGTTGGCCTCGGCACCGGAGTTACCGAAGAACACTTTACTCATACCGGTGCGCTTGCACAGCTTTTTGGCCAGCTTGCCGCAGGGGGCAGTATAGTACAGGTTGGAGGTGTGCTGCAGCTTGTGAGCCTGCTCGGACACGGCCTCGGCCCAGGTCAGGTCGCAGTAACCCAGACTGTTGACGCCGATGCCGCTGGTAAAGTCCAGATACTGCTGTCCCTCGGGGCCGACGGCGTGCAGGCCGTGGCCTTTTTCCAGCGCGATGGGGTTGCGGTTATAGGTGTGCAAGACATATTCGTTGTCCCGCTTGATGACCTTTTCGGAATCCATAATGGTGTACCTCCTGTCGGGTGGAGTCAGGCTTCCCCCTTGGGGGAAGCCTTTTTATGCTCTTATTATAAGTCCATCTCCGGTTTTCCGCAATGCTTATTCGCGGTGGCTGCGGCGGTAGAAGCGGGTGCCGGAGCCGCGGTTGGAGAACAGCTCCAGCAGAATGGAGTGGGGCACACGGCCGTCGATGATGACAGCCTCGTGCACGCCCTGATAGATGGCGTCGGCCATGCCGCCGATCTTGGGGATCATGCCGCCCGCAATGATGCCGGCAGACTTGTAGCCCTCGATCTCGGACACCTCTACCTCGGGGATGAGGGTGCTTTCGTCATCCTTATCCCGCAGCAGACCCGCGATATCGGTCATGGACACCAGCTTTTCGGCCTTGAGGGCAATGGCGATCTGTGCCGCTGCCGTGTCGGCGTTGACGTTGTAGGCCTGACCTAAATCGTCCATGCCCACCGTGGCGATGACCGGGATGAAGCCGCCGTCCAGCAGGCTGGCGATCAGGGTAGCATCCACATGGACGATCTCGCCCACATGACCCAGCTGAGGGTCCAGCTCGGTGCAGCGCAGCATCTGGCCGTCCATGCCGCACAGGCCGACACCGCGGCCCCGCAGCTTTGCCACCAGATCCTTGTTCACCTTACCGGCCAGCACCTGCTGCACGATCTCCATGGTGGCATCATCGGTCACCCGCAGACCGTTGGCGAAATGGCTTTCTACGCCCACTTTCTTGAGCATCTCGTTGATGGCCGGGCCGCCGCCGTGCACCAGCACCACCCGCACGCCCAGCAGCGTCAAAGTGACCAGATCATTCATAACGGCGTTCTTGAGTTCTTCATTGATCATGGCGTTGCCGCCGTATTTCACGACCATGGTCTTTCCGTGATACTTCTGGATGTAGGGTGTCGCCTCGGAAAAAAGGCGCGCCATTTCTTCGTTTTTCATGTTTGATTGCTCCTATCAGGTGCGGTAATCGCCGTTGATCTTGACGTAATCGTAGGTCAGGTCGCAGCCCCATGCCTTGGCGCTGGCGTCGCCCGTGCCCATATCCACCTTGACCAGCACATCGTGCTCGGCCAGAACTTTGGCGGCTTCGTCTTCACTGTAGGGGTGGTAGGCGGCGTTCTCGCACACATACACCTCACCGGCCTTGCTGGACAGCCAGACGCACACCTTGTCGATGGAGAAATCGCCGGGGGTGTAGCCGATGGCGCACAGGATGCGTCCCCAGTTGGCGTCGCGGCCAAACACGGCGGCCTTGAACAGGTTGGAGCACACCACACTGCGGCTCACGGCGCGGGCGGTCTTCAGGTCGGGGGCGTGGGTCACCTCGCAGGTGATGAGGTGGGTAGCGCCCTCGCCGTCACCGGCGTGCTCGGCGCACATATGCTCGGCAATGGCGGTCAGCGCCGCCACAAAGGCGTGATAGTCCTCGTTTTCCTCACAGATCTCGGCATTGCCGGCCAGACCGGACGCCATGATGATGAGGGTATCGTTGGTGGAAGTGTCCAGATCCACGCTCATCTGGTTGTAGGTGCCGGGCACCACCGTTTTGAGCGCCTTTTCCAGCAGGACAGGGGACACTGCCGCATCGGTGGTGTAGAAAGCCAGCATGGTGGCCATGTTGGGGGCGATCATGCCGCTGCCCTTGCCGATGGCACCCACGGTGCACATCTTGCCGCCCAGCTCAAACTGAATGGCGTATTCCTTCTTGTGGGTGTCAGTGGTCATGATGGCGGTGGCGGCATCGTTGCTGCCCTGCTCAGAAGCGGCCAGCTTTGCGGCAGCGGCAGGGATGCCCCGGGCAAAGGGGTCGATGACCATGGGCTGGCCGATGACACCGGTGGAAGCGGGCAGAACGTCCCGCGGGTCGATGCCGAGGGTCTCGCCCACGATGTCGCAGCACTCTTCGGCCAGAGCGACGCCGTTGGCGGCGCAGGTGTTGGCGTTGCCGCTGTTCACAAGGATGGCCTGTGCGTAGCCGTCCTTCAGGTGGGCGCGGTCTACCTTGATGGGCGCACCGCAGACCTTGTTGGTGGTGTAGACACCGGCGGCGGCACAGCGCACCTCTGCCTTGATGAGTGCCAGATCGTATTTTTCGGTATGGTTTGCGCGGATGCCGCAGTTGACGCCGGCGGCCGCGAAGCCCTTGGGCGCGCAGATGCCGCCCGCAACTTCTTTGTACTGCATAACGATAAATCCCTCTAATCTGCCTTCCCCCGAGGGGGAAGCCTTTTTTATTCCAGTCCTTCGGTCTCCGGCAGACCCAGCATCAGGTTCATGCACTGGACGGCGGCACCGGAGGAGCCCTTGCCCAGATTGTCGAACAGCGAGACCAGCATCATCTGATCCCCGGCGGCGTTCACGGTCAGGTACAGCTCCATGCGGTCCGTACCGGCCATGGCATTGGAGTACAGGCCGTTTTCCGGCAGAGCTTCGTTCAGGGCGTGCACCTTGACGGTGGCGGCGTCCTTGTAGTAGTCTGCAAGGCCTGCGGCCACGGCTTCGGCTGTGGTGCCGGCTGCGGTCAGATCCAGCGGCACCAGCACCTGCATACCGCAGTAGTAGTCGCACACCACCGGCACGAACATGGGCGTATGGGCAAGGCCGCTGATCTCCTTCATCTCGGGCAGATGCTTGTGGGCAAGACCCAGGCCGTAGCTCTTGGGCGCGTCCAGCTTGCTGTGTGCCGGGCGGTCGGCGCTCTCGTACTCGGCGATCATCTTCTTGCCGCCGCCGGAGTAGCCGGAGATGCCGGTGCAGCTGAAGGGGTAATCCTTCGGGGCAAGACCCAGCTCCACCAGTGGGCGGGCGATGCTGATAAAGCCGCTGGCATAGCAGCCGGGCACCGCTACACGATAGGAATTTTTGATTTTTTCCTTCTGGCCCGCCAGCTCCGGGAATCCGTAGTCCCAGGCCGCATCGGTGCGGAAGGCGGTGGAGGTGTCCAGCACCTTCACGTCCGGGCGCAGCAGGGGCATGACCTCTTTGGATGCCGCATCCGGCAGGCAGAGGAAGGCGAGGTCGGCAGAGTTGATCACCTTCGCCCGCTCGTTCACATCCTTGCGGCCCTCGGCGGAAATGGACAGCAGCTCGATCTCCGGGCGTGCAGCCAGCCGGTCGGCAATGCGCAGGCCGGTGGTGCCGGAAGAACCGTCAATAAAAACTTTCACACTCATGCGTTGTTCGCCTCCCAGGCATTCAGCTGTGCAGCGGCCAGCTCGATCTGGTTCATCACGCTTGCTTCGCTGGGGCCGCCGTAGCTGGTGCGGCCCTCGCAGCACTTGATCAGATCAATGGCATCGTAGATGTCCTTCTCGAACAGGCCGCTGTAGCCCTTGAACTCGTCCAGGGTCAGCTCTTCGAGGGTCTTGTCCTTTGCGATGCAGTCCGACACCATGCAGCCGGTGAGCTTGTAGGCGTCGCGGAAGGGCATTCCCTTCTTGGTGAGGTAGTCGGCGCAGTCGGTGGCGTTGATAAAGCCCTTGGCGGCGGCGCGGCGCATGTTGGCCGGCAGGGTCTTCATGGTGTCCAGCATGGGGGTCACGGTCTTGAGGCACAGCTCAAGGGTATCCACTGCGTCAAAGATGGCCTCTTTATCTTCCTGCATGTCCTTGTTGTAGGCCAGAGGAATGCCCTTCATCATGACCAGCAGGGTGTTCAGGTCGCCGTAGACGCGGCCGGTCTTGCCGCGGATCAGTTCGGTGACGTCGGGGTTCTTCTTCTGGGGCATGATGGACGAGCCGGTGGTGAAGGCGTCGTCCAGCTCGATGAACTTGAACTCCCAGCTGCACCACAGGATGATCTCCTCGCTCAGGCGGGACAGGTGCATCATGCAGATGGAGATGGCGTTGGCCAGCTCGATGCAGAAATCCCGGTCGGACACGCCGTCCAGACTGTTGGCGCAGGGAGCCGCAAAGCCCAGCTTCTCGGCGGTAAACTGGCGGTCCAGCGGGTAGGTGGTGCCGGCCAGAGCGCCGGAGCCCAGCGGGCACTGTGCGTCCATGCGGGCGGTGGCGTCCTCAAAGCGCTGCAGGTCGCGCAGCAGCATGGAGGCGTAAGCCATGAGCGCATGGCCGAAGGTGATGGGCTGGGCGCGCTGCAGGTGGGTGTAGCCGGGCATGACG
>ENA-UOJD01003562-UOJD01003562.1-human-gut-metagenome-genome-assembly--contig:-P48-NODE-3562-length-11140-cov-4.427244_pt1 | contig 11140 bp, 9 predicted proteins | sample MGYA00242342_ERZ723889 | MGnify/ENA metagenome assembly ERZ723889
GATAGTGGATGAGGTGCGAAGATGGGTAAATGTAGAAAATAACGTCCTGAATAAATTGTCCATAATATTACAATGATGCGCAGTGTTGCTTCTCGTCATCGCGGATGATAATTGTCCTCGGTAGTTGAACACGCCTGATTTGTATCATAGCTTAAGAATTAACTCAAAATATTTTCACTTCTTTACCTGAGCGGTTTGATTTTCGTTATGATGACGGAGCGGAAAAGACATTATTATTAGCAAAGAAGAAAAAACGGGGACAAGCATGGCAAAGCCGATCATCACGCTCAATGGTCTAAAAATCGTCATTATGTTGGGAATGCTGGTCATTATTCTCTGCGGTATCCGTTTTGCCGCCGAGATCATCGTGCCGTTTATTCTCGCATTATTTATTGCTGTTATTCTTAACCCGCTGGTGCAACACATGGTCCGCTGGCGTGTGCCGCGTGTACTGGCAGTGTCGATTTTGATGACCATCATCGTGATGGCGATGGTGTTGCTGTTAGCTTATCTGGGTTCCGCGCTCAATGAGTTGACGCGGACGTTACCACAATATCGCAACTCTATTATGACGCCGCTGCAAGCGATTGAACCGTTGTTGCAACGCGTAGGGATTGATGTCTCAGTTGACCAACTGGCGCATTACATTGATCCGAACGCGGCGATGACGTTGCTCACCAACTTATTGACGCAGTTATCTAATGCCATGTCATCAATCTTTTTATTGCTGCTGACGGTGCTGTTTATGTTGCTCGAAGTGCCACAATTGCCCGGAAAATTTCAGCAAATGATGGCGCGTCCGGTTGAAGGGATGGCGGCGATTCAGCGCGCGATTGACAGCGTGTCTCATTATCTGGTGCTGAAAACAGCCATCAGCATCATCACCGGCCTGGTCGCCTGGGCGATGCTCGCCGCACTCGATGTTCGCTTCGCTTTTGTCTGGGGATTGCTGGCCTTTGCGCTTAATTACATCCCCAATATTGGTTCAGTTCTCGCGGCAATCCCCCCTATCGCTCAGGTACTGGTGTTTAATGGCTTCTACGAAGCGTTGCTGGTGCTGGCGGGATATCTGCTGATTAATCTTGTCTTCGGCAATATTCTGGAGCCGCGCATCATGGGGCGTGGGCTGGGGCTTTCCACATTGGTGGTATTTTTGTCGTTGATTTTTTGGGGATGGTTGTTAGGACCGGTGGGTATGCTGCTTTCCGTGCCGTTGACAATTATTGTCAAAATTGCGCTTGAACAAACAGCGGGAGGTCAAAGCATCGCCGTTCTGTTAAGCGATCTCAATAAAGAGTGACGGCCTCCGCAGAGGCCGTCAGGGTTACAGAGCTTTCAGGATTGCATCCACGCTGGCTTTGGCGTCACCAACAGCATGTGGGTGTTTTCCTTGAAGAACAGCGGGTTTTGCACACCAGCATAGCCAGTGTTCATCGAACGTTTAAAGACAATCACGTTCTGCGCTTTCCACACTTCCAGCACAGGCATACCAGCAATCGGACTCTTCGGATCATCCTGCGCCGCCGGGTTAACCGTATCGTTAGCACCAATCACCAGTACGGTATCGGTATCAGCAAAGTCATCGTTGATCTCGTCCATTTCCAGCACGATGTCATACGGTACTTTTGCTTCAGCCAGCAATACGTTCATATGTCCAGGCAAACGCCCCGCAACCGGGTGGATACCGAAACGCACGTTAATACCACGAGCGCGCAATTTCTCAGTAATTTCAGCGACAGGATATTGCGCCTGCGCAACTGCCATGCCGTACCCCGGAGTAATGATCACTGAATGGGAGTTTTTCAGCAGTTCCGCTGTCTCTTCTGCGGTGATTTCGCGGTGCTCGCCCACTTCCTGATCATCACCAGTAGAAGAGCCGTCGGTGCCGAAACCGCCCGCAATAACGCTGATAAAGGAACGGTTCATCGCCTTACACATAATGTAAGAAAGGATAGCCCCCGAAGAACCGACCAGCGCACCGGTCACAATCAGCAGGTCGTTGCTGAGCATAAAGCCCGCAGCCGCAGCCGCCCAGCCGGAGTACGAGTTCAGCATCGACACCACCACTGGCATATCTGCACCACCGATGGAGGCGACTAAATGCCAGCCGAATACCAGCGCAATGGCGGTCATTATCAGCAATGCCAGCACTTGCAGGCCGACGCTATCCGTGCGAACAAATACAATCAGCAGCAGGAAGGAAACGACCAGAGCCGCCAGGTTCATTTTGTGACGGTTTGGCAGCATCAATGGTTTAGACGAAATCTTGCCACACAGTTTGCCGAACGCCACCACCGAACCCGTGAACGTTACCGCCCCGATGAAGATACCGAGGAACACTTCCGTCAGGTGAATATTGACCAGAATCGGTGCCATTCCCGCGTCATGATGCAGATAGCTGTTAAAACCAACCAGCACTGCCGCCAGACCCACGAAGCTATGCAGGATCGCCACCAGTTCTGGCATTTCGGTCATTTCAACTTTCTTCGCCAGACGGATACCAATTGCCCCACCAATAACCATCGCCAGCAAGATCCAGCCAACATTACCCGTATCCGGTCCAAAAATGGTTGCGATTAACGCAATCGCCATACCGGCGATACCGAAATTGTTACCCTGGCGAGACGTTTCATGTTTCGAAAGCCCGGCCAGACTGAAGATAAACAGGATCGCGGCAACAATGTATGCAGCTGTAACTAATCCTCCAGACATATGTTACCCCTTAATTTTTGCGGAACATTTTCAGCATGCGCTGAGTCACGGTGAAGCCACCGAAAATATTAATGCTGGCTATAAGCACCGCGATAAAACTAAGGAAGCTAACCCAGCCGCCCTGGCCAATCTGCAACAATGCTCCGACAACAATAATCCCTGAAATCGCGTTGGTGACCGACATCAACGGTGTATGCAGCGCGTGCGATACATTCCACACCACGTAATAACCGACAACGCAGGCCAGCGCGAACACAGTGAAGTGTCCAAGGAACTCTTTTGGCGCAACGCTTGCCATCCAGCCGAAAAGGATGATTGCCAACGCCATCAACGCGTATTTACGCCACGGTGAGCAGGCACATTTTTCCTCAGTTTTCACTTCCGGTGCCGCTTTTTGTGCCGCCTGCGGCTGAGCTGATACCTGAATCGGCGGTGCCGGCCAGGTAATTTCGCCCGCACGGATCACGGTCACGCCACGAATCACCACATCATCAAAATCCACAGTGATGTTGCCGTCTTTCTCCTTGCACAACAGTTTCAGCAGATTAACGAGGTTAGTGCCGTAAAGCTGTGAGGATTGCGTCGGCAGACGGCCCGGAAGATCGGTGTAACCAATTACTTTGACACCATTTTCCGTAGTGAAGATTTCACCCGGCACGGTGTATTCACAGTTGCCGCCGTTTTGGGCTGCCAGGTCGACAATCACACTGCCCGCCTTCATGGAGTCAACCATTTCACGGGTAATTAGCTTCGGCGCTGGTTTGCCTGGAATAAGCGCGGTGGTGACAATGATATCGACCTCTTTTGCCTGGGCGGCAAAGAGTTCCATTTCCGCTTTGATGAACGCGTCCGACATCACTTTGGCATAGCCATCGCCGCTGCCCGCTTCCTCTTTAAAATCCAGCTCGAGGAATTCTGCGCCCATACTTTGAACTTGTTCTTTCACTTCCGGGCGGGTGTCGAATGCACGCACAATCGCGCCGAGACTGTTTGCTGCGCCAATGGCGGCCAGACCTGCAACACCCGCACCAATCACCATCACTTTTGCCGGTGGCACTTTCCCGGCCGCAGTAATTTGCCCGGTAAAGAAGCGCCCAAATTCATGTGCCGCTTCAACAATGGCGCGATAACCGGCGATATTCGCCATCGAGCTTAGTGCGTCCAGCGATTGTGCGCGTGAGATACGCGGCACAGAGTCCATCGCCATCACGGTCACGTTACGTTCCGCAAGTTTTTGCATTAATTCCGGATTCTGCGCAGGCCAGATAAAACTCACCAGCGTTGTCCCAGGATTCAGTAACGCAATTTCATCATCTAACGGCGCATTGACCTTCAGAATGATCTCTGACTGCCAGACGCTATTCCCTTCTACAATTTCAGCGCCCGCTTGCACAAACGCTTTATCGTCAAAACTTGCCAGTTGACCCGCGCCGCTCTCTACCGCGACGGTAAAACCCAGTTTCAGCAGCTGTTCCACTGTTTTTGGCGTTGCTGCAACACGGGTTTCATTGGTTAACCGTTCTCTTGGTATTCCAATTCGCATGATATTCCCTTCCATCGGTTTTATTGATGATGGTTTGCCTGTGTCAGGAGCCACACAAGCTGCTCATGTACGAGCTAAATGTTACTCCGTTAAAATAAATTAGTAACAAACGCCCTATAACGTACTGAAAATTATGCCTGTGATCTAGCGCCAAAAATCAGTATTTCGGCGTGAACTCGCAAAATATTAACGATTCAGCCGTGATAGTGGGATAAACACCTTAGAACGCCGGATAAAGACTGATAATTGTCTTCGGCGGCCGGGTAAAACGAGACATCGCCCCGGCACAAATCACTACTTAACATTAAATTAACTTATACAATTCAGTTGCTTCAGTAGTATTGATGGTGATACGGCTGTTTTTTAAGCATAGACGGTCATTTGAGCAGAATTAAAATTGGTTTAAGGAATGTGATATGAAAAATGACGCAGACAGTTACACCGTTTAAATGCAATAATCAGCCACGTTTCTCGTTAATAACAATACCAGTACCTGGTTTGCGCAAGGCGAAGGATTATTTTTATGAAGCTTAAGAACACCCTCCTGGCGTCGGCACTGCTTTCTGCTACGGCATTCTCCGTTAACGCAGCAACAGAACTGACACCGGAGCAAGCGGCAGCGGTTAAACCTTTTGACCGTGTAGTGGTTACCGGTCGTTTTAATGCTATTGGCGAAGCGGTGAAAGCCGTTTCTCGTCGCGCAGATAAAGAAGGTGCCGCCTCTTTTTATGTTGTCGACACTTCTGATTTTGGTAACAGCGGTAACTGGCGTGTGGTCGCTGACCTCTATAAAGCCGATGCTGAAAAAGCAGAAGAAACAAGTAATCGCGTAATTAACGGTGTTGTCGAACTGCCGAAAGATCAGGCTGTTCTGATTGAACCGTTTGACACGGTCACCGTCCAGGGCTTCTATCGTAGCCAGCCAGAAGTCAATGATGCCATCACCAAAGCGGCAAAAGCGAAAGGTGCCTACTCTTTCTACATTGTTCGTCAAATCGATGCCAACCAGGGCGGTAACCAGCGTATTACTGCATTCATCTATAAAAAAGATGCTAAGAAACGTATCGTCCAGAGCCCGGATGTAATCCCGGCAGATTCCGAAGCAGGACGTGCAGCTCTGGCTGCCGGTGGCGAAGCCGCGAAGAAAGTTGAGATCCCGGGTGTTGCGACTACCGCATCACCAAGTTCTGAAGTCGGTCGCTTCTTTGAAACCCAGTCATCAAAAGGCGGGCGTTACACCGTCACGCTCCCGGATGGCACTAAAGTCGAAGAACTGAACAAAGCGACAGCAGCGATGATGGTCCCGTTCGACAGCATCAAATTCTCTGGCAACTACGGCAACATGACCGAAGTCTCCTATCAGGTTGCGAAACGTGCCGCGAAGAAAGGTGCTAAGTATTACCACATCACCCGCCAGTGGCAGGAACGTGGTAATAACCTGACCGTCAGCGCAGATCTGTATAAATAACTATTCAGTTACTCCTATAAGGCGGCTTGATGCCGCCTTTCGCATTTTTAGTCATAAATTTCCCCGCGACCATTGCATGCAGACACATCTCTTCGTAAAATCCCGCGCTTCAGTGGCAAACTCCATTTTTATGCGTTTTGCCCTAATATTTATTCTTCTTGTCACGTTTTAATCACTGGATATCGATGGAAAAGAAACTGGGACTGAGCGCACTCACCGCGCTGGTATTAAGCTCAATGCTGGGCGCGGGTGTTTTCAGTCTGCCGCAAAATATGGCGGCAGTTGCCAGCCCGGCAGCACTGCTCATCGGCTGGGGTATTACTGGCGCTGGCATTTTATTGCTGGCCTTTGCCATGCTGATCCTCACGCGCATTCGCCCCGAACTTGACGGCGGTATCTTTACCTATGCCCGCGAAGGGTTTGGCGAGCTAATCGGCTTTTGTTCCGCATGGGGATACTGGCTGTGCGCGGTCATCGCCAACGTCTCCTATCTGGTGATCGTTTTTTCCGCGTTAAGCTTTTTTACGGACACGCCGGAATTGCGCCTGTTTGGCGATGGTAATACCTGGCAATCGATAGTCGGTGCATCGGCTTTATTGTGGATTGTTCACTTTTTGATCCTGCGCGGGGTGCAAACCGCTGCCAGCATTAACCTTGTGGCGACACTGGCAAAATTGTTGCCGTTGGGTCTGTTTGTTGTGCTGGCGATGATGATGTTCAAACTGGATACCTTCAAGCTCGACTTCACCGGACTTGCACTTGGCGTACCCGTGTGGGAACAGGTGAAAAACACCATGCTGATCACCCTGTGGGTTTTCATTGGTGTGGAAGGTGCCGTGGTTGTTTCTGCGCGTGCGCGTAATAAGCGTGATGTTGGCAAAGCGACACTGCTGGCGGTTCTCTCCGCTCTGGGCGTTTATTTGCTGGTAACGCTGCTTTCGCTGGGCGTGGTAGCACGTCCTGAACTGGCTGAAATTCGTAACCCGTCAATGGCCGGTCTGATGGTGGAAATGATGGGACCGTGGGGCGAAATCATCATCGCTGCCGGTTTGATCGTTTCCGTTTGCGGCGCGTACTTAAGCTGGACCATCATGGCAGCAGAAGTACCGTTCCTGGCCGCCACTCATAAAGCATTCCCGCGCATTTTTGCGCGCCAGAACGCACAAGCTGCGCCATCCGCTTCACTGTGGCTGACCAACATCTGCGTGCAAATTTGTCTGGTGCTCATCTGGCTGACCGGTTCCGATTACAACACATTGCTGACCATCGCCTCAGAAATGATTCTGGTGCCCTATTTCCTGGTCGGCGCGTTCTTGCTGAAAATCGCAACCCGTCCACTGCATAAAGCGGTAGGTGTCGGTGCCTGCATTTATGGCTTATGGTTATTGTACGCCTCTGGTCCAATGCACTTGCTGTTATCCGTTGTTCTGTATGCGCCGGGGCTGCTGGTTTTCCTGTACGCGCGTAAAACGCATACACATGATAATGTACTGAACCGTCAGGAAATGGTGCTGATTGGCATGCTGTTAATTGCCTCAGTTCCGGCGACCTGGATGCTGGTGGGATAACGTTCATCCCATCGTTGGATAGCAAAGGAGATAACGATGGGTAAAACCCAGCCCTTGCCAATATTAATTACTGGCGGAGGTCGTCGCATCGGCCTCGCCCTCGCATGGCATTTCATTAATCAAAAGCAACCGGTGATTGTCAGCTATCGGACGCACTATCCCGCCATTGATGGACTGATTAAGGCAGGTGCGCAGTGTATTCAGGCTGATTTTTCGACCAACGACGGTGTGATGGCGTTTGCCGATGAAGTACTAAAAAGCACCCATGGTCTGCGTGCTATTTTGCATAACGCCAGCGCGTGGATGGCGGAAAAACCGGGAGCGCCACTGACCGACGTACTGGCTTGCATGATGCAGATCCACGTTAATACCCCATACCTGCTCAACCATGCTCTGGAAAGATTACTGCGTGGGCACGGACACGCCGCCAGCGATATCATTCACTTTACCGATTATGTGGTGGAGCGCGGTAGCGACAAACATATTGCCTATGCTGCAAGCAAAGCGGCACTGGATAATATGACCCGCTCGTTTGCCCGCAAGCTGGCACCGGAAGTGAAAGTGAATTCTATTGCGCCATCGCTGATCCTGTTTAATGAACATGATGATGCCGAATATCGACAACAGGCGCTGAATAAATCACTGATGAAAACCGCGCCTGGCGAGAAAGAAGTGATCGACCTGGTCGATTACTTACTTACCAGCTGCTTTGTCACCGGACGCAGTCTCCCACTTGATGGCGGTCGTCATCTGCGTTAATGCAGCTTAATCCAGCATATAATCAACACCCATGCGCTTATTCCCCAGCACGCAACAGAGCCAACAAAAGCAGCGGGCAAGCGCATCATTCCGGTGAAATACCATAGCGACGCCAGGTAAACAAAATAGGGAATAATCGACCACATACTAAAAATGATGGTTGCGCGTAAGGCTTCAATGCCGCGTTCGCTGGCAACAATATAATGCGCGATAAGCGCAAAGGTCGGGAAAAGTGGAATCAGCCCGGCGATATAATAATTTTTCGTTTTTGCTAAAACACCAATCAACAGCACTACCAGCGCACCGAGCGCGGCTTTGATTACCAGCCCCATCTTTTTACCTTAACACTTCCATAACAAGTCATCAGTAGAATACCTGATGAAACCTTGTTTAGAAACGATTGATAGTAAGTAAAAACAGTGCGGTGTATTGTGACGTTTTTATATCTACCGTGAATGTTATGAACACTATCGTATTTGTGGAAGATGATGCGGAAGTCGGTGCACTGATTGCCGCATACCTGGCAAAACATGATATGCAGGTTACCGTAGAGCCGCGCGGCGACCGGGCCGAAGAAACTATTCTGCGAGAAAATCCGGATTTGGTGTTACTCGACATCATGCTACCAGGCAAGGACGGCATGACCATTTGTCGTGATTTACGCGCAAAGTGGTCCGGACCGATTGTTCTTCTAACCTCTCTCGATAGCGATATGAACCACATCCTGGCACTGGAAATGGGCGCCTGCGACTATATTCTCAAAACGACGCCCCCTGCTGTTTTGTTAGCGCGTTTACGCTTGCATTTGCGTCAAAATGAGCAAGCCACAGTGACCAAAGGTATTCAGGAAACGTCTCTGACTCCCTACAAAGCCCTGCATTTCGGCACGTTGACCATCGATCCCATCAACCGCGTAGTCACCCTGGCTAACACTGAAATCTCGCTCTCGACAGCTGATTTCGAATTATTGTGGGAATTAGCTACCCATGCCGGGCAAATCATGGACCGCGATGCATTGCTGAAAAATTTACGCGGCGTCAGTTATGACGGACTGGATCGTAGCGTGGACGTGGCTATTTCGCGGTTAAGAAAAAAACTGCTCGATAACGCCGCAGAACCTTATCGTATTAAAACCGTGCGTAACAAAGGCTATCTTTTTGCGCCTCATGCGTGGGAATAAGCGATGAAAAAACTGTTTATCCAGTTTTACCTGTTATTGTTTGTCTGCTTCCTTGTGATGTCTCTGCTGGTCGGGCTGGTGTACAAATTTACCGCCGAACGCGCAGGCAAACAGTCGCTGGATGATTTGATGAACAGTTCGCTGTATCTGATGCGCAGCGAATTGCGTGAGATCCCCCCACACGACTGGGGTAAGACGCTGAAAGAGATGGATTTAAATCTCTCTTTCGATCTGCGTGTCGAGCCGCTGAGTAAATATCATCTTGATGATATTTCCATGCACCGGCTGCGTGGCGGCGAAATTGTCGCTCTGGACGATCAGTACACTTTTTTGCAACGTATCCCACGCAGCCACTACGTGCTGGCAGTTGGTCCTGTTCCTTATCTTTATTACCTCCATCAGATGCGATTGCTGGATATCGCCCTGATCGCTTTTATTGCCATTTCCCTCGCCTTTCCGGTGTTTATCTGGATGCGTCCGCACTGGCAGGATATGTTAAAACTGGAAGCAGCGGCGCAACGATTTGGCGATGGGCATCTCAGTGAGCGTATCCACTTTGATGAAGGTTCGAGCTTTGAACGACTTGGCGTCGCATTTAACCAGATGGCGGACAATATCAACGCCTTGATTGCCAGCAAAAAACAGCTTATTGACGGTATCGCTCACGAACTGCGAACACCGTTAGTGCGCCTGCGTTATCGACTGGAGATGAGCGATAACCTGAGCGCCGCCGAATCCCAGGCGTTGAATCGCGATATCAGTCAACTTGAAGCTTTAATTGAAGAGCTGCTGACTTATGCCCGGCTCGATCGCCCACAAAATGAGCTTCATCTTAGCGAACCAGACCTGCCGTTGTGGCTGTCAACGCATCTGGCAGATATTCAGGCAGTAACGCCCGATAAAACGGTACGGATAAAAACGCTCGCGCAAGGCCATTATGCTGCGTTGGATATGCGCTTAATGGAGCGCGTGCTGGATAATTTGCTCAATAACGCCCTGCGCTACTGTCACTCAACGGTTGAAACCAGCCTGCTACTGTCGGGGAATAGAGCGACATTAATTGTTGAGGATGATGGCCCAGGGATTGCCCCAGAAAACCGCGAACATATCTTTGAACCTTTTGTTCGCCTCGATCCCAGCCGGGATCGCTCAACCGGCGGCTGCGGGCTGGGGCTGGCCATTGTCCACTCTATAGCACTGGCAATGGGCGGTACGGTTAATTGTGACACCAGCGAACTGGGGGTGCCCGCTTCTCGTTCAGCTGGCCGTTATGGCATAACATCCCGCAATTTACCTCTGCCTGACACTATGCGCACGGTGGTCAAGTCACCACCACTGTGCTATAAAATAAGGATGTTGTAACTAAAGTGATTAATATTATGGCGCGTTACGATCTCGTAGACCGACTCAACACTACTTTTCGCCAGATGGAACAAGAGCTGGCTGCATTTGCCGCTCATCTTGAGCAACACAAGCTATTGGTTGCCCGCGTGTTCTCTTTGCCGGAGGTAAAAAAAGAGGATGAGCATAATCCGCTTAATCGTATTGAGGTAAAACAACATCTCGGCAACGACGCGCAGTCGCTGGCGTTGCGTCATTTCCGCCATTTATTTATTCAACAACAGTCCGAAAATCGCAGCAGCAAGGCCGCTGTCCGTCTGCCTGGCGTGTTGTGTTACCAGGTCGATAACCTTTCTCTAGCAGCGTTGGTCAGTCATATTCAGCACATCAATAAACTCAAGACCACGTTCGAGCATATCGTCACGGTTGAATCAGAACTCCCCACCGCGGCACGTTTTGAATGGGTGCATCGTCATTTGCCGGGGCTGATCACCCTTAATGCTTACCGCACGCTCACCGTTCTGCACGACCCCGCCACTTTACGCTTTGGTTGGGCTAATAAACATATC
>ENA-UOJD01003563-UOJD01003563.1-human-gut-metagenome-genome-assembly--contig:-P48-NODE-3563-length-11138-cov-4.131372_pt1 | contig 11138 bp, 6 predicted proteins | sample MGYA00242342_ERZ723889 | MGnify/ENA metagenome assembly ERZ723889
ATAGAACGGAGCTTCGAAGGAGACCACACTCCCGGCATCGAGCGCTCCGACGGGGAATACGAACTCGAAATAATCCCCGGTCCAGATTCCCTTCACGCCGATCGAGCCAATGTCGCCCGTATTGATCAGTTCACGTCTCTGATAGAGCGTTGCACTGGGTGCCGAAACCTGATTCCACGGCGCATAGACCTGTTTCTGGGCAAAGCAATGCCAGATTCCCTGATTGTTCCACTCCGGCTGGTCGTCGCTGTAATTATAATAGCCGATACGGGCGGACGGATTCCGGCCCAGGGGGAAGCTAACCGGGAATTCACAGGGTAGGAACGGATCGGCTGACGGAACATAAGCCGACAGCGTCTCTCCCGCCCTCACGGAGAGTCCGGCATCAGCCGTCCCGGAGAGGATCGTGGAGGAGAGCGACTCACCCTCCGTCGTGCGGAAGCCGACCGGGATGCCGCCCGACGGGACGGTGAAGGGTTCGACGGCAACAGGCACAATCTGCGCCTGGTCGAGCGTCAGTCCTTCGCCGAAATCCATCATTACGCCGAGGAGCGACAATTCGGCCAACGTGACGCTCTTTTCAGCCACCAGATCGGCCGGAATCTCCAGTGCGAGAATCGAACACAGCGGGCGTTCCGAGACGGGAATCATCACCGTTTCGATCACCTGCTCCATGAACGTCTCCCCATAGACGGCCCGAACCGGGTTCTGGCCGTAGGTTTGGTTCTGCGAGACGCGAATCTCCTCGAATCCCGTTTCGGAATAGGGGCTGAACACCGTATAATGCAACCCGGCGTCGCCGTAACTGGCACAGATGCGGTCGGCATCGCTCTTCGGCACCAGCGACACCCCGTCGGCCGAGACCTTTGCGACGTACTTCGCCACACGGCCTTCGGTCAGCGAGACCGTACCTCCGTTGCGTCGGCACGTTGCCGTCACACCCATCTCCATGCCCTCCGTGACGGCACCCGCCGCATCGGACAGCACGAAACCGATCTGTTGCGGGAGATAGATCTCCCGGACCTCCCCATCCAAGGAACATGATGACAATGCCAGCACCATGAACAGAAATGCAAATATTATTTTCAAATCAATACAAACTCATATAGGTAAGTGTCAGCGGATGATCCGCGGCCGCATGGGCTGCATGGCGGCAGATCTCGACATTTTCGTCCGTCACCGGGATGGAATGCGCCGTGGAATGCTCCAGCTTCACATCGTATCGGTAGGTATTGCCCGAGAGATCGAGTCTAAGGCACGGCTCGAAGAGCGTATAGAAGATGGTGCAGGCTGCCGCATAACGGCTGACCCCGTAGTCGAGGTGGAAACCATCCCGGGAGAGATCCTGAACCGGATCATCGTTCAGACTCGATGTCCGCAGATTCTGGATGCAGGTTCCCGTGGCGATCACATCGTCGATGCAGGTACCATCCAGCACCTGCTGCGCAAAGTCCGTGATAGTCTCATACATCTTCATCTGATCCGAATCGAAATAGGTAGCCACTAAATCAGACTGTGCCGCAAAGGTCTGCGTCAACATGAACAATACGGTGGGACGCTTCTCCGGATGCGCTGCAAAGACCCGATCGATCAACGAATTGATATGTCCCTTCTCCTCCTCGTTCCAAGACCAGCAGCAACTGTTGCCCGTGTACTCCATGAAGGTCACGACATCCCAATCCTCGGCTTCGACGGCATATTTTAGGTTCGTGTCATACTCCTCGTCGCCGTCCCAGTCCTTTTCGCCCGGGCGCCAAGTCCGATACGAGCAGAAACGATCAGCCTCGTAGTTATCATCGTATTGCGGCAGCGTACAGCCTCCGTGATAGACCCGCCCCATGAGGACGCGCTGCGTTCCGTCGGCCGTGAGGATTCCCGGCAGGTGCGCTGTGGCATCCACATTGAAACTGTTGCCGACGAAGAGCACCTTGAGCAATCCCCGGTCCTTGGGCAGCGGCGGGTTGAACCGTTCGCGGATCTCGCTCGCCACCGGAACAACGCTGCTCCCCGCATAGTAATAAACATATTTGCCGCAATCCATGACGCATCGTCCGGTCGACACGATGTCGGTCTCACGACCGGCCACAATCAAGAAGCCGTCGGCGGAAACGGCAAGCGTCGGAGCCACATACCAGGTATCGCGTACGGACAGATCGATATCGAGCTCCTCTGCCGCAGCGGTTCCCGCGGCGTAATGCACCAGCCGGCCCTCTGGAGACAAGGCCAGATAAGGGGTTCCGGCAGGCAAGGTGATCGAGGCGTTGCTTTGCAGAACAACCTCCAGACCCGCATCCGTACAGGTGAGTGCACGACAATAATCCATCTCCTCCGAAGCCTTTTCGAAGAAAGTCAGGTATTTTGCCGATTCCCCGGCAGAGACATTCTCCGTTGCCGCCCAGTCGGTTATTTCGACCAAGGTATCCTCTTTGCTGCAGCCCGGCGACAGAAGGATCACCAGTTGCGCCAGCAGGCTCAGCACCATCCAGTTACAGCATCTATTCTTCATACCACACAATATTTGAAGTGGTCGGTTGTACATTCGAAGCGGGATCGGCCAGGAATCCCGAGAAATTGTCGGCCCCGACACCCGCCGACACTCCATCTTCAGAGATCTCGCCCGCCACCTGCGTATCGGATGCGGTTGCAGCGGTCACGACATTGCCGAACAGAAGCCCGGTCAGAAGGGATTTGCCCGAAGGAGTCCAGGCCTCGATCCGGCTCTGAATGAGGCAGTCGCCGGCAAGTGTTACATCCCGGCGGGCAAAGCCCACGGCACCACCCGCAGCCCCGATGTAGTAAGTTGCATCTACGGAACGGACATCGCCGGAAGAGGTAGAGCCCGTGATCTCGGTTCCGGTTGCCAGACCGACAAGACCGCCCAGCGCCGTCGTATTCACGGCCGTAGTCCATCCGCCAACAACGGCACCCTTGTTGTGACAGGAGACGATGCGCTGGAGCTGGTCGCCAACTCCGATGGCTGCACCCACGATACCTCCGGCAGCATCGAGCCGGGCCCCCGAAGAGTTCGGCATGATGCCTCCGCTGTGTCGGCACGAAACCTGAACGGTGCCTTCGTTCACACAATTCTCATAGCGCGTATCAAAACCGTTGACCTCGACATCGAGTGCCCTGCTGTCACCCGCCGCCGTGGTAAACCACGCCGCACTGCGGCCGAGAATACCACCCACCGTCGCCGAGCCATTGTTGGAGGCCGCTTTGTCCGCGTCGTCGGTCCGGATGACGTCCCCGTAGTTCTCGCAGCCCGTGAAGCGGACTCCGTTCATGTAGACGATGCCGCAGATTCCGCCGAATCCCGACCGGATCGGTGCGGCTCCGGCACACTGGATCGTCAAGTTGCCATGATTCTCGCAATCGACAAAGTTGCCCGCACGACACGTCTCATCGACATCGAGCTGCGTTGCCGTTGCGGTTCCGAGCACCGTATGGCCGATCGCCGCCAGGCCCCCGCCATAGAATCCGCTGGAGGCCGAAGCCGTCTGCGTGACGGTCACATTGCCATAGTTGATACACCGCTCCAGAGTCCCGCCATTCTGAGCGACAAGCGTCCCGAAGATCAGAGAGCCGGATACGGTCACCTCCGTATCGGCGGAGTTGGTGCAATCCCGGATCACGCCCAGGTTGACTTTGGCGATAACGGCGTTGCCTGCCGAGGCCGGATTGGCCATAGTGGTGAACGCCCCGTCGAAATTCAGATTCCGGACGACCCCCTTTTCACCAACCGTCGCAAAGAGAGGCCACACGTTCGCCCCGGCCGTCATCGTCTTGCCATTTCCCTCAAACGTCCCTTCGAACGTTCCGTTGGCATAGGCGAAATACTCCGGAACAGTAAGATCCGCCATCAGATTGACGGTCTGACCTTCAAAAGTTTCTCCCGCAGCGATCTTCTCGGCAAAGAGCTCCCAATCCGAGACACTGAAGATATCGTTCGATGAGGTGCCACCCTCCGGCTCGAAGGCGAAGCTCATGTCATAAATCCGACCGGCCGTTGCCGTAAAGGCGTTGACGCTCTTGCGGACCTGATAGTCCCCCGATACGTCTTTGACCTGCACCGTCAGACCGGCGGCATATTCCCCTGCCGGGATAGCGATCACCATCCGGGATCCCAGCGGAGCGCCCTGTGTCCCGCAGCGCAACTCGACCTGAGACGCGGCACTCTCCTGCGGCGTCAACGTCCAGAGATCAGAGCCATACGTTGCCTGAAAGGCTCCGCACAGGGCCGACCCGTCGTTGGCAGACAGTACCACCGCAGCGATAGGTTCCGGATCCGAGGCTTCGGAGAGCGTCACCCGCAAATAGGCCATGGCGTGCCGGAACCGGAGCGAAGCCCCGTCGGCAGCCTGGGCGAGCATGACGGCAGCCGCAGGATCGAACTGATCGGATTCGCTCCAGGTCTGAACGTTCGGCAGAAGGAGCGTCAATGCGCCGGATTCGTACTTCGAAACAACCGACGCAGGATATGCCGCATACAAGGCCGACTCAAACCCCTTCAGGAAGGTAAATTCCGCCGAGCGGCAGTCCTCCTGGATGGAGATTGACTCGGAAGCAATTCCATTGACAGAGATGCAGTCCGTCTCGTTCCAGAAGACGGCATAACTCGTTTCGTCCTCATTCGGGGACATCGAGGTTCGGGTGTCCGCAGCGCCCTCCTCAAGCGACGCCCGGATAACAAATCCGCGAGTTCCGCCACCGTCGTCCATCGCCTCCTGCTTCTGGCACGAAACGCCCGAAGCAAGCAGGAGAATCACCGACAGAGACTTCATTATCAATCTGTTCATATTCATTTTTTCCATTATTTTTCATTGCGAATCGAGTAGGGTTCGGGCATGGGCCGCCCTGAGGGGGTGCCGATTGGCTTGATCGGCACCCCCTCCGCACGGGATCAGGCTCCTGGTCGGCTCTTTTTTCTCTACCTGACCTTCTGTTAAGATTCCGACCGACGGACCATCAGTCGGCAACGCCCGTCATACGCCGGATGAAGGCCACCTCCTCCTCGTTCCACGGCGTACCGTCGGCATGGAGGATGTCATGGAACCACACCTCAGGCTCTTCAGCCCAGGGGATCGACCGGCCTTTCTCATCGACCTTGTTCCACGGATAATGGAAGTTGCATTTCCCGGCCGTCAATCCGAAATTGATCGCCCCGACATTGTATTTCTTAAAGATAGGCATCGCCTCCTCGAAGGTCGAGATCGGACGTCGCATGTATTCCGTGCAGACCATCGGTCGGCCATAGGGAAGCAGAGTCTTGATGAACTTTTCGAGAACGGTTCCGCTCGCATAGCAATGGAAGCTGATCACGTCGCTGTTTTCCAGAGCAAAAGTCACCTCTGGAAGGCTCGTTCCAGGAACGCCGACCTCACGCCACAGCGGAGCCGTCAACGGCTGGGAGGGGTTGCAGGAGCGCGCCCACTCGAAGGTAGCCTTCATCAACGGCACGGAATTGGTCACACCCCGGCGATGGTTTTCGGGCTCATTGTACAGACACCACAAGAGGATTCGCTCATCGTCGGCATAGCTGCCGATCAGATCCTTGACCATGGCTTCGAGTTCTCCCCAACGGGTCGGATCATTCACATAGTCGGCGCCGGGGGTCATCACCCATTGCGAGTTGTGGTTCCCGCGTACGGCATCGGGTTGTTTGCCCAGATGCGGATCGATACATTTTCCCCCGTTCGTCCAGAAGGTCGGCAGCGCCCGGATCTCGTGCTTGTCGCACAGCTCCAGGAACTGAGAGAAACGCTCCTTGAATCCCGCAGGATCCGCCGTGTAGACGAGATTGGAGAAGAAGATCCGCACCGTATTGAATCCCAACCCCTCCGCAAACCCCAGTTCACGGTCGATCGTCTCGGGATCAAAGGTCTCGGCCTGCCACATTTCGATCTGGTTGATGGCCGTCGAGGGCACATAATCACACCCCACGATCCAGCCCTTGTCCGCCATCCATTGATTGGCCCGTTCGGCCGACCAGCGTTCGGCCACTACCGGGGCTTTGCAGCACGAAGCCGCCAGAAAAAGAATCGAAGTCGCTAAAAATAAGATTTTTTTAATCATAATCCGTCGTTTTTTAATTCAATCGCAATCTGAGGCTCAATCTACCTGAATGGAAAGCCATTTGGACGTATTGCTGGCATCGCAAAGGACATCCTCGACATTGGCCGCCGCATCAAAATATCCGAAGTTGACCAACACCCGTCCATTGACCAGTTCAATCGAACTGCGGGGTACGGCGATCTCGGCCCGAAAACCGTTATCCTGATCCGTCTTGTCCGTCGGAGTACCGTCGAAGGCCCCGGCATACGATATCCCGAAATCGGCCTCGCGCCACCCTCCGGCATATTGGTCCGTACTCTTGATCCGGTCATATCCGAAACGGATTCGGCGAGATTTGGCCGAAAGGTTTTCGGTATCATTGTCCGGAGAGAGCAGGATGTAGGCAAAATCCGTGGAGGAGAGACTCTCGTCGAAGACCTCCACCAGGAAATAGAGGTTCTCCGCATCCGCCGAGCAGCGCAGGGTGGCCTGAGCTTGGCAACGGGAGCCGACAAAAAGAGCCTCATCGCTCTCCGCCCACTCGGAATCGTCACCATCGAGCGCCACCTGACGGGATGTCGCCCGAATCGAATGATTCAGATGAAACCGGGCCAATGCGATGGTTGCATTGTCTGCTCCGTCCCGCGAATCGCGCATACTGGAGAGCACCGTATGCGAGTCCGTCAAATCCAGTCCTCCCCAGGAACCCACATCGGGCAAGGCCGGCAGGTCTGTTGCCCCGAACTCCGTAGCCGTAGCATTCCCGATCCGGAAATGCTGCCGCGAATCCCTACCGCCATAGGCCAACAACGTCTCGCCCGAAGGGAACTGCACCAGATAGGGCGCCGCGCCACGCATAACGACACTGTCGATACGACGCTCTTTCGGGGTAATTTCATCCCCTTCCAGATAATCCCAGGTGCCGTCTTCATGGGAAAAGACCATGGCGATCGAGAACTGGTCGCTGTAACCGCCCGAAGCGTTCACCACCCGCTGATTGCAGCTCTCCATGGCAAAGGCGAAGCGGTTCGATTCGTTCAGGATGATACCCACCGGCATCTGATAGGTATAGCACCACATGTTCTTCTGGGCATTCCACCAATGCTTGCGCATTACGCGATAGGCTGATTCTCCCAAGGCCGGCTCCCAGGTCTCCCCGCCGTCAATCGACCGCAGCATGTCCGTTCCCGAGTGGCTGCCGCTGGTCCACGGACGACTCTCCGAGAAAAAGCACTGGATCTCACCCGAGGGCAGCTCGATCAGATGCGGCTCCCAGCAGGGTCCGTGATAGATCTCCTTTTCGCCGCACCAGGTATAACCCCCATCCTGGCTCTGTTTGACGACAATCCCCTGTTCCGCCGTATAATTCGGATTGCTGTAGGTATTCACCGTACTGAAACTGGCCACAGCCAGCAGTTCGCCATTCGCCAACTGAAGGGTATTGGCATTAGTAAATCGGCGTACGTCCGGTTTTCCCAACCCGTTGTAGACGTTCTGCCCCTGCCACAGATATCCCATGTAGACCCAGTTCTTCAAATCGCGGCTCAGTGCATAATACGTATTCTCGCCGTTTCCATTCACTCCCACGGCATCCTGCCAGGTCAGAATATAGCTTCCGTCGCGCAAGGTCCGGATCCGCGCATAGGTCGGCAGATAAACATTGTTGGCCGCCCCCAGTTCGATGTAGGAGCGATAATCCATTTTCACGGTGGAACGGTCCCAGTCATCCGCATGGGAATTGATTTCGGATTCCCCACGGTTCAGGCGGGTGAATTCGGTCAGTTCCAGACTCGTCTGCGTTCCTCCACCCTGACTACCATGGTCTCCGCCCTGTGTCTCTTTCGTACAGGAAAGGGTCAACGCAAGCACACACAGCACTCCCAACATGCCGCAAGTTCGATTTTTAATTCCAACCTTCATTTTGCTTGATATTCGTATTTTTTTCAACTTCCGATTGCGGGATGGCCCATTTCAGGTAGGCGTCACCGCCCCAAATATAGGTATAGACGGGGGCACCCCAAACATTCTGCAGGCCGTTCTTGGCAACAAACTTGTCCGTCTTCCAAGTTCCCCATCTCAACTCCTCGAAATAGAGCTGCTCTTCGCAGGCCAGTTCCCACTTCTTTTCATTGCGGATGCGGACCCTCATCTCCTCAACCCCCGACACCTTGGTATTCGTATTTCCGGGAGCATTGAGCAAGGCGACTCCGGCCCGGTTGCGGACCCGGTTCACATAGGAAACCGCCTCCTGCCAACGCCCCTGTTCGTTAACCGCCTCGGCCAGACTCAGCAACACGTCGGCATAACGGATGATCGGGACATCCACCGGGTTGTAACCGATGTTGGTATACTCGCGTCCCTTGGTCACGAACTTGCGGATCGGGTAAAGCATATAGGCATTGTTCCCGTAGCGCAGGTCCAGGCTTGGTGCCTGCCAGTCCCGATAGGGGTAGCGGCTCGTATAGGTCACGACCGATCCCGAGGCTCCGCCGTCATAGGTCGAATAGGGCGTGATCGCAATAGCGGCAAGACGCGGGTCCCGATTCTCATACGCCGCACGCAGGCGCGCCTCATTGCCCGAAGCATCGTATTTCGACATGTCGGCCCCGTAGGTGTTCATCGCCGTCTTCTCCGTATCGGTCAACACGTTGCGCAGGAAGTAGACGCTGCGGGCCTCGGGCGTCATCGAGCTGTATCCCGGGAAGTAATCGTCCCAACTGAACGGTTTCCCGTCGATCTCCTCAAAGGAGTCGATGAAATTCACATTCAGATAGTGCTGATACTTGCCGTAGCCCACCGTGCAATAATTGCCGTAGTTGTTCGAGAAAGCGTTGCCCTGCCCCTCCTCTTCCACCATCTGCACCGAGAAAACCATCTCCTCGCACTTTTCGTTGGTTTCGGTGAAGAGGCTTTCATAGGAACCGGGGTAAAGATCGTATCCGCAGTCTCCCACCTTATCGAAATCCTCCTCGGCCAGATCGTACTGCTTAAGCCACATGTAGGCCTTGCCGCGCAGTGCATAAGCAGCGCCCCTGGTCACGCGTCCGTAATCGGCGTTCCCGGCCACATACCGATCGGGAATCTCAGAGCAATCAATGCAATCAGTGCAGTCCTTCACGACTAGTTTCCAAATCTCCTCTTCCGACGAGCGGCCCAGGCGATACTCGTCCGGAGCCAGGTTCCGATCGTAATAGGGGACCCCGCGCCACAGCGCATTCAGGCGATAATAGTGATAGGCCCGCAGGAACTTGCACTCGGCAATGCGCTTCGCCTTCGTCGCATCGGACATGTCCGGCACCCGGCCGATGTTCTCGATCACATCATTGGCCCGGTTGATCCCCTCGTAGAAACGTTTCCAATAGGTCTGGAACATCGAATTGTTCGGCTGCAGCGTCCCAAAAAGGTAGTTGTAATCGAGGTTGACGATTCCCTCCTGCGGGTCCATGACCGAAGAGAACGAATCCCAGTTCAGGACGGAACGGTCCGTCGAATTGTAATCGTAGAGCAGGTTGGAATAGACCCCCGTCACCACACTTTCGGCCAACGTCGCCGAGGAAAACATGGTCGAGGAGCTGTTCTCACTGTAGGGATAACGGTCCAGAAATTCGTTGCACGAAATCAACGACAGAAGTCCCGCACCAAGAATCGATATTTTGAGAGCTTTCATACCCGTATGCATTAGAATTTGATGTTCAGACCAATCGTATATTGCCGCAGATTGGCGTAATAGTTCATGTTGTCCGTGAATTCCGGATCGATCCCGGGATAATCCGTAATCGTGAAGAGATTGTCACCCGTCAGGAAGATCCGCAGCGATCCGATTCCGACCTTCCGCGTCAGACGCTCGGGAAGCGTATAGCCGATGGTGAGGTTCTTCAGTTTCAGATAGTCCGTCTTGTAGAGGAACAGGGTCGAATAGATATTGGCACCGTTCTGTTCCGAGCCGTAGTTCATGGTCAAACGTCCGTGCTTCGAAGTAAGATTGGTCCGGGGATCATCCGGATTCTCCGGGTCGAAGAAGTAGTGGTCGTAGGCTATTTCGTAAGGCAGCGTAAACTTGGGATCCGTCGAATAGGCGTTGTAACCCACGTATCTCCAGTAACGGGCTCCGCCGCCAGCTCCGGCAAAGCGGGCCGAGAAATCAATCCCTTTCCAGCCGAGTTCGATGTTGAAGCCGTAGTAATACTTGGGCGTCTGGCTGACATTCTGGAACGTGTAGTCGTTCGAGTCACCGTAAACGCCGTTACCGTTGGCATCCTCGTAAATGTAGTCACCATACCAGATTCCGTCCTTGGCGATATGCTGGTTCGGAAGGAACGAGTTGCCCGCAGCCACCATGGCCTCCAACCAGGTCATATCATCCGGCGTGCGAATCATTCCGTCCCGCGGACCTCCCGCCGGATTCACGGACCCGTCCGCAAAGAAGTAGGAGCCGTCACCCGAATAGGTGTTGACCAGGATATACTCGTTGATGAGCCGGCCTTCGATCGTACGGCGTGCCGCATCGACCACCGTGGAGACATCGCCGATGTTGGTGACATAACTCCGCACACCGTTGGCGTCGGTCACCCAGCCGACCTTGAGCCGACCGTTGTATTTGGTCACCTTGGTCCAGTTCCGGGTTAAGTTGGCCGAAATGCCGTAGCGGAAATTCTTCACCTGATCACGCCATCCGATCGTAAATTCGAAGCCGCGGTTCGAAACCCCGCAAAGGTTCTGATAAGGAGCGCTCTTGTTGCCGATGGTCGCATAAACCGGAGCCTTGTAGAGAATGCCGTCGGTCTGCTTGTCATAATAGTCGGCCTCGAACGTCAGTCGGTTTTTCAGCGTGGCGAACTCCAGGCCCACGTCGAAAGAGGTCGTCGTTTCCCACTCCAGCAGATCATTCGACAGGGTCGACACGGTTCCCGAGGCCAGTTTCCCGCCAAACGGATAGGAGTAGCCCGAGGCATAGGTCGACAAATAGTCATAGTTCCCGATCGAGTTGTTGCCCAACTTACCCCAGGAGAGTCTCAGCTTCAGATTGTCCACCCAGGTACCCTTCAGGAAATCCTCCTGCGAGCTGCGCCATCCGGCCGAGACCGCGG
>ENA-UOJD01003565-UOJD01003565.1-human-gut-metagenome-genome-assembly--contig:-P48-NODE-3565-length-11135-cov-35.129513_pt1 | contig 11135 bp, 16 predicted proteins | sample MGYA00242342_ERZ723889 | MGnify/ENA metagenome assembly ERZ723889
GACCAGAGCTGTCGCTACATCTTGTAGCGTGCTGTGTTAAGTCGATAAGCATTTTATTTTTTATTGACAAATAAAAATTAGCGTGATAGGATAAGCGCACAGGAGGTGATTCACACGGATTTAACTACAATTGGCGGGAGAATTTGGGCAGTGAGGGCAGAACATGGACTGTCCCGCAAGGAATTCTCAATCCGCCTTGGATGCCCAGAAGTGGAAATTGCAAACATCGAGTACAACAAGCTGAAAAAGCCTGAGCAAAAGGAAAGTCTTTACCGGAACATCGCTACAACCTTTGGCGTCTCTCTGGACTGGATTAAAACCGGCGAGGGCGATATGTACGGCCCTGATCAGCACGATGAGATTGCTATGGCCTTTGGGGAGCTGGCCGCGAGGAAGGATCCGATTATCGATAGTTTCGTCCTGTTCCTCCGGAGCCGGACGCCTGAGCAGCTGGAGCTGATTGCGGAGCAGATCGAGGCCTGTGCTGATTTTCTGCGCAAGGACAACAAAGAAACGGACTGACAAAAATGTCAGCCCGTTTTTGTCTATTTTTCCGGGTTGCTCAATCCGGAAAGAATGGCTAAAATTATGGCATACGAAAGGACGGGAGGAAAGCTGGCATGGGGTTTCGGTTCAGGAAGAGCATTAAGGCCGGGCCGCTGCGCATTAACCTGAGCAAATCAGGGATCGGATACTCATTTGGCGTGAAAGGGGTGCGAATATCTCACTCGGCAACTGGGAGAAAACGCGCGACATTCAGCATCCCTGGAACGGGACTGTCGTACAGTAAAAGCCTGACCCACAAAAGAAAAAAGTCCACAAAAAGGACATCCACTAGTCATAAGCAAAGCAAATCGCCTGCCAAGAGGTACACAAAACAGATACCAACGGAACCAGCCGAGCCAATAGATATCGATTTGCACACTGCGAAAGGCTGGATGACGCTTATTGGAGCGATACTCGTCGCCTTGGCCACAAATCCAATCCCCACGTTGATCGGCATTTTCTTGCTATGCGTGCTTTGGCGTATGTCCCCATTGTATATTTGCGTTCCTGCCGCAGTTGCTGTCGTTGTTGCAATTGTGGTAGCAGTCGTTAAGCACAAGCATCGGTCTGAAAATCAAAAAAACAATGCCGCAAATCAGGTTGCAACCGTCCCTACGCCAGAGATGACGAACGTTTTAAAAGATACCCCAATTGAGCGACTTGACTGCACCCCAAAAGTGTCCGCCGAGCCAGATGTTCCTCACGAAACGAAACCGATGCGTGAGATCGAAAAAACTGAGACACTTGGGGCTAATGCCCCAAGTGAGCGGGGTGGAGTTGCTTCTACAGGAACAGAGCCAATGTTGGAGTCTAAAAAGCCTGAGACAGCCCGCCCAGCAGGTCGGGCTGAACCTGTCCAGCAGATCGAGTTTCCTCCTATACCAAAGCCTGACACTGAGTCTGCAAGAAACCCGAATGACGTCCGAGTCGAGCAGTTTGAATCTGCACTGCAAGCAATTCCCAGAGTTGGTATTCCTCTGTCAGCCCCTGCTGAAAAGCATCTACTAAAGGATATGCCAGATTACTCGTTCAGCAACATTACGAAAGCATCCCGAATCGATTCTATCTTCCCATTGGTATTTCTGGATGTCGAAACCACCGGCCTCTATCCGTCCAAAAGCGAAATTGTCGAAGTATCGGCTATCAAATTCAACTTAGGAATGGTTCCGGTATCCTGCCTCACAAGTCTGTGCAGACCTAGCAGACCGATTCCGGGGGAGGTGTCAGCCATCAATCATATCACGGATGACATGGTTAGGGATGCTCCGACATTCCGCGAAATTGCACCGGCGCTGACGGAATATCTCAGCGGATGCAACGTTGCTGGACATAATCTGGACTTTGACCTGCGGTTTATATTTGCTCATGGCGCAGAGATTCCAGATAATAAACGTTTCTATGACACTCTTGATCTTGCACACCTCACAATTCCCCAATCCCATGTTTGGAACTACAAACTTGATACGCTTTGCGGCTATTACGGCATCAGGCGCAGAGAGGCTCACAGGTCATTGTCAGACTGTTTCGCAACGTCTAAACTGTTTGCTTGTCTCGTTTTTGACAAAACGTCTCGGCGCTTGGAGGACGGCAACGGCGTGACACCATAATGCTTATCAAAGGGACTCCCCTGTTGTGTCCAAATTGGACACAACCCGCCCGCCCCCAATTCCGGGAGCGGGCGGGTTGTTTTACTGAAGGTGGAGCTGCTGCTTCAGGGCAGCTTGCAGCGTCGCGGAGAAGTTCACGTCTGCCCGCTCAGCCATATCGTTGAGCCAGGAGGGGATGGAGAGCGTTTTCTTTACCGATCTGTTGTCGAAAAACTTTCGGTATTCCACGGTGTCACAGGCGATGAGATTGACAAACTCATGATCGTTCACCCGGATATCCCGGATGGAGGACGGGGCGGGAATGGGCTGCCCGGCCTGCTCCATTTCGTACAGCGTCAGGCAAAGAACGTCGTTAGCCATTCTGATTCCCTCTCCCAGGGTTTCCGCAGAGGTGAAGCAATTCTCCAGATCCGGGAAGTTGATGGAATAGCCGCAATCCTCCTCGGTAAAGACTGCGGGATATACATATTGCGCCATAGCTTAATCTCCTTTCAAGTGCCGGGGCAAGCGGGGGTCACTCGATCCCCGCCGCCTTTTTGATTGATTTAAGGGTTCCCGTCGGAACTTCTTCCGTCCTGTGCCGCCCCACCGGGAATTTCTTCTGGGTAATGGGGCTGTACCAGATGGAGTGATTCGCGCCCTCTTTCAGGATATAGCACCCGGCTTGCTTAATAAGCTTTTCCAATTCGCTATATCTCATTCCCTGCCTCCTTTCCCTTTGTCTGTCCATATTATAGTACGTATTAGCACGTATGTCAATAGGAATTTACGTATTTTTACGTGATATTTTCGGCATCCAAATTGGACACTGTTTTTTTCCAATGAATCCAAGCAGTAGATAGTAAGCCTGCCGAACCGTCAGAGTATCAGCCTGTTTCAACATTTGGTTGATAAGCCGCAGCCAGTTTTCGCGCATATCAATTGTCTCTTTCATGGTGCCCGCTCCTTCTTCCGGTAATGTGTACAAATTGCCGGTTGATTTTTGTCGCTGACTGTGTTACGCTTCTGACAGTGGATGCTGTCGGACCATTATGCATACTGCCTGCAATGCGCACTGCTCAACGCGACTGGTACGGCAGCGGCGTAAATCACGACAATCTGTCCCGCTCCTCTGCTGGCTTAATCATAGCAGACAGCCGAGCGGGATGTAAAGTTAAAGTTATGTTAATCTTTGCGCTGACCCACAGATACAAAAGGGTGTGCCCAATTTGGACACACGAGAGGTGACAGCTATGGCAAAACGCCTGCATGGGGCGCTCATCTGCGCCCGATACTCCACCGATAACCAAAATCCGGACAGCATCGAGGTGCAGGTAGCAAAATGCACCGAGTGGTGCCACACCCATAATATCCCCGTCTTGGGTGTATACGCCGACGAGGCCACCAGCGGCATGAAGGACACGCGTCCACGCTACGCTGCCATGATGAGAGATCTTCGGGACGGCGTGGGGGACATGGTGGTGATCTACGATCAGTCCCGGCTTTTCAGGAAGATGACGAGCTGGTTCGCCTTCCGGGATCAGCTGACGCAGATGGGCGTGGAGGTGGTGTCCGTCACCCAACCCATGATCGGCAAGGATCTGAGAGACCCCACAAATTTCCTGACCGAGGGCAGCATGGCGCTTTTTAATCAGATCTGGGCGCTCCAGAGCCGCCAGAAGGTCATGGAAAAAATGCGCTTTATGGCCAGAAACGGCCAGCACACCGGCGGGAAACCTGCACTTGGCTATGAGGTCGTAGACGGCCGGTTGACCATCTGCGAAGCAGAGGCAAAAATTGTCCGGCGAATTTTTGAAGAATACGGATCCGGGAAGTCCTACCGGGAGATCGTGGCCGGGCTGAACGCCGACGGGATCAAAACCAAGCGCGGCAGCGCCTTCGGGGCAAACTCCCTACACGATCTGCTCAAAAACGAAAAATACATCGGGACTCTGGTTTACGGCCAGCGCCCGTACCGGGAGGATGGGACCAGAAATACCCATGCGGAAGCTGCTGACAGTATCCGCATCGAGAATGCGATCCCGGCGATCATCGACAAGGAGCTGTTTGCAAAAGTGCAGGACAAAATGGCCGCCAACAAACGGCAGCAGGGTGGAAGACCGCCCACAAAACGGGACTACCCGCTCAAAGGCAAGGTGTTTTGCGCCGAGTGCAAGTCGGCAATGACCATCAGCACCTCGCAAAAAATCTATGATTATTACAAGTGCAGCGGCAAAAAACGCCGACACGATTGTGACGGCGTAAATATCTCCGTGGATGTGCTGGAGCGGACCGTTGCCAACGCTGTCCGGCAGGTGCTGGGCAGCCCGAAGAACGTCGAGCGGCTCATCACGATCCTGCGGGATCAGAGCGGCGAGATTCAGGCGCAGGCCGTGGATGCGCTCCGGCAGCTGATAGCTCGGGAACGGGAGATTAGCCGGAAGTTGGACAATGCCACGGATGCTATCCTCGGCGGGCTGTCCAGCCCCACGCTGCTTGCCAGAGTTAAGGATCTGGAGCAGGAAAAGACCGAGATCGACCGGCAAATGCGGGAGCTAAAAGCAACGGTTGACGCCTCAGCCATCCCGGAAACCCGGCTGCGGGAGATCATTGACGAGATTTCCGGGGACAATCCCGCCGGGAATGCCGCGCTGCTGGCTATCGTCTGCCGTGTTGAGGTAGCCAAGGATGCCATCACGATCTGGACAATGCTGGACACGCACCCGGACGGCACCTTTGACTGGAGAGAGGAAGGAGTGCTAATAACTCCGGGTACTACCTCTGGCGTACCAAACCGAACAAATACGAACCCTACAGAGGTGTTCTTCATCTGCGGTGTGTTTGGTATTTGTGTCCCCAGATTTTCCCGCTGGTAGGTTTGCAGTTGACTGCAAAATGGGAAAAGAAAAGATTTGCCCCACGGCACCCAAAAGGGTAGCCGTGGGGTTCTTTTTGCGGTTTTATTCCATTTCTACCCGCCGCACGGCGTCGGCGGTGGATTCTGCGGTCAACGGCTTCTTAAATGCTTCGTTAAATTCAGCCACAGCCGCCTCAATCAGAATCTGCATTTCTTCGGCGTCAAAATCAATACCCTTCTTCTTCAGAAGCGCTTCGGCGGTTTCCAGTGCCTTGGCCAGCTTGTCCGCGCCGTGGAGGGTATTCCACACCTGCTCCACAAACTGCACCGCCACACGGGCGATCGCGCGTTTAGTGTCGTCGTTGATGTACTTCACGGCCAGCTGCTTGATGGCATAGCCCAGGCAGCCGAAGATCGCGCACAGGATGGCCGCAATGATCTGCGTTCCGTAGTGATAAATGAAATATTCAAACATTGTATGTTCCTCCTTGAATTATTCAGCCAATAGAAATGGCCTTATTTTCCCACTTTTTGTAGGCGTCGAAATAGAGTTCTTTCTTGTCCCCGTTGAAGGTAAGTTCGTAGTACATACCGTCAAAGAGGGTGGTACTCGCAAGCGCCTTGCTATTCTGCAAGGTCTTGCACATCCAGACGATAAAAACATCGTCCTCGGTGATCTTCTTGCCGTCGCTTTTGTCCAAATGCTCATTGGAGTATTCAGCGACGGCCTTTTTGCACAGGTTTACAAAATCTTTTTCATTCATGGTGTACCCCCAAGATACAAAATATATCGCTCAACCCAGCCCGATTTGAGCCAGGAAAAAGCCTACAACTGCGGCCACGACTGCCCAAATCAGCTTTTCCACAAGATTGTCCCAGCGTTTTCCGGGTTTTCCTTCCAACGCCGTGACCTTGCCGTCCAGCCTGTCAACGGTATCCGCGACCTGTTCTTGCTTGTTGGCCATAACTTCCATGGAGGTCGCAAGCCGGTTTATCGCTGCGGTGGACGCCTCCACCTTATCCAGTCTGTGACTGTTGGATTTTGACCGTTCCTCCACGGCGGTCAGTCTCTGCTCATGTTCCAAGTCCATAGGCATACTCCCTTCTCAGCCGTTCCACCGGGCATACCCGGGGCGGGTGTCCACGTGAATCCCCCAGTCGTAAAGCCCGATGCCGCCAGTGCGCCCCATGACATCCTCCGCCACGGCTTTCATCTGCGCCGGACTTGCTGCGCTGTGCAGATCAGCCGCCAGCCCATACAAATGCTGGGAGTTGGCAACACCACCAACCTCCGCGTTGTGCGCCGCGCACCGCACGCCGGAACCACCGCCGTCCACAATGGAAATCGGGATGCCCAGCCTGTAGCGGATTTCGTCCACGGTACGCGCAATGGATTCCTGCGGCTCCACCGGGAATCCGCCGCAGCGGCCGCAGGGGCAGCGAAATTCGGCGCGCTTGAAATACCGGATATCCTTCCACCAGTCTGCGCCGCCCTCCGGCCCCTGGGTGTCTTGGGGCGGCTCTCCGGAAGCAACGACCTCCCGGATACGTGCCTCTGTCCCGATGCCGAATATCCCATCCACCGTAAGCCCGTAATTTCGCTGGAATGCCTCGGTGGCGCAGCGGGAGTTATTGCCCCAAATTCCGTCGACTGCCCCAGTGTAATACCCAAGGTACAGCACCTCGGCTTGCAAGCATAATGTGCATATTGGACAGGGAAGTGGTAACGGTAACGACTTCGCCGTTGTGGAGAACGAACGGCTTGGCAGTTGTCCCGATTTGCAATGTTTCCTGCCGCTTTACGTCGGTCAAAAACGGGTTTGTTACCTCGCCGGTAACGGCAAAAACAATGCGCAGCGCCTGAGCTGTGGAGCTAGGATTCTCAATCGTGGCCAGTAAATTGGCCACATGTTCCGAAATGGCAATACTGTCAAAACACTGCCGTTCATTTCCGTCAGGTCTTTCTATAACCATTTCATATACTGGTTGGCCGTTGTGGATCTTCACGTAGTCAAGTCTGGCTTTCCGCCGGGCACCATTCCGCTTTGGCTTCAACTCCAAACCGAACATGTAGTCGTCCTGCATATCCCAGCACCAGGCGGGTGGTTCTATCTTGATCTTGGGCTCATACGTCCAGCAATTTGACCATGGGCGCGGGCCTGCTCCTAAGCGGACATTGTACGGGTGCCTTTTTGTCAACTGCTCCGGCCTGTCAACACTCATAGCGTCACCCTTGTGTCCCATCCGATCCGCCTTAATTGCGTATAGGTACGTTGTGCGCTCAAACCCCAAATCCCACAATGTAAACGCTTCTCCTAGGCGGCACGGCGCCCAAATTTCAGAATCCCAGCTCATACCCAGTCTTTCACGGGTTCCCAGCCGTTGCCTTGGTCAATCTGCACCGATTCAATATTGATCGGGAGACCGCTATACCAGTCTCTTGTCTTGGTTACGGCTTCCTGAGCGGTGGCTGCCTTTATTTCATCGAAAACAGTAGGCCTTGCCCCGCTGGTCTGCTGATAACTAAAACCAACTTTGTATTCATTCATGCGGCCGTGTCACCTTCTTTTTCCTGCGCTCCCGATTTCCGGCGGACATGGCGATAAAGCCGCGGAGCAAATTGTCATTTTCGTAAACAACGATTCCGCTTGTCGTAACTACCCAATGGAACTTTGTCCCCGCACAGTCGGAACAATCCGATATTTCCTTGATTCTGAATCCAAGCTCCCGCAGGAAACGCGCAATTTCCTGCACGGTGCCGCAGTGCGGTGCCAACCAGTCCACTTCACTGCCTTTCGGTGCGTTCTCGGCTCTGTATTGCAGCTCACACCGCATTAGGTGACGCTGCAATCCCTCGTTAAATTCTCGGTCTGTCATTTTTGTGCTTCCTCCGTTCCTTCTCGATAAGGGCTGCAATGCGCTGCCCGGTTTCGGTCTTTAACCACCGTTCTGTTTCCTCTGGGGATGCCCAGAACTTCCCTCGGCAAATACCCGCCACCAGCAGGGCGGCAGCTTCGCTATTTACCCGCCCCATGGCGGCACCTCCTTACGCCGTTTCTGGTTTTGCAAATAAGTCCGCCACGCTACAGCCTAAAACTTCCGCCAGTTTTGGCAGCTTGTCCGCCCTAGGCATACGGGCGCCGGTTTCCCACATGGCTACAGCGGCCTGTGTGGTCTCCATGAGCTTTGCAAGCTGGGCTTGGGAAATGCCCTTTTTGATTCTGTACTCTCTGATTGCCGTCATTTTTTCAATCGCCTCCTTATCAATCACTATGTGTGATTACTATAGCATCACTAAGCGTGATTGTCAACACTAAATGTGATAATTTTCTAAAAACCCTTGCTTTTATAACTCTTTGTTATTATCATATGGAAAAGGGGTGGTTCTGTGTTTAGAGTTGAATTGAAAAAACAGCGTGAGACGGCTGGATTGTCTCAATATAAGCTTGCTGAGAAAATGGGTGTATCTCAAGCGACCGTCGGAATGTGGGAAAGTGGAAAGCGTGAACCCAATTTTGCAATGTTGTGCAAGTTGGCCGACTTTTTCGGTGTTACCGTGGATGTTCTTCTTGGTCGGAATGCTTGTGCTACCAAAGCGGTCGGCCTTCCGGCTGCCGATTTGGATTTGCTTCGCAAATTTCATGCCCTTGACAGCATGGCTCGTGCGCGAATTCTGAACGCGCTAGACTTTGAGTATCAGGCCGTTCCTACAGAGAATGCAAAATCATCCAGTTCCCCGGCGTAAAAAAATAACCCGCCACATGGACGGGTTTAGATATGCAAAAAGAAAAGGGGTCATTTTATGAAATGTAAGAAATGTGGTCAGGAAATCGACAACTCCGGCAAATTCTGTCCTCACTGCGGTACGCCTGTTGATGGTGGGCAACCGGCCAGCAATGCGAAAAAGGCCCAAAAGCCTTTTTATAAACGGTGGTGGTTCTGGCTGATTGCGGTCGTTATTCTGTTTGGTGGCTGCACAAAACTGGTCAGCACTCCCGCAGAAACTACCCCCGCCACGGAGACGGCAGCCGTGGATACAACCACCGAAGTGACGGTCGCAACGGTGGCCGAAGAAACGGTGGCAAATACGCAAGCTGTCGAAACACAAGCCGTTACAGATACCGCATCGGTCGGGGAAAAGAACGCACTGAGAAAAGCTCACGACTATCTAAACTATACTGCTTTTTCTTATACCGGTCTGATTGGACAGCTGGAATATGAGGGCTTTACAACTGAGGAAGCCACCTACGCGGTAGACAACTGCGGCGCTGACTGGTTTGAGCAGGCAGAGAAGAAAGCTGCTGACTATCTGAATTATTCCGCTTTTTCCTACACTGGGCTGATCGGGCAGCTGGAATATGAGGGCTTTACGACTGAGGAAGCCACTCGCGCAGCAGATAACTGTGGTGCAGACTGGAACGAACAGGCAGTAAAGAAAGCAAAGGAATATTTGGACTATTCTTCTTTCTCTCGTTCCGGGCTGATTGGTCAGCTGAAATATGAAGGCTTTACAACTGAGCAGGCCGAATACGGTGTAACCCAGAACGGCCTATAATTGTAATTTCCCGCCACAGCGGGGGCAAAGGGGTGAAATGCAGTGCGGGCGTTTATCTATGGCCGCTTTTCCAGCCATAAGCAGCAGGAATTAAGCATAGAGGCGCAAATTGATATTTGCAGGGAGTACGCCGAAAAACATAATATTACCGTGGTAGGGGAGTACGTAGACCGCGCCCGCAGTGCAAGGACTGAGAACCGGGCGGACTTCCGGCGGCTTATCCGCGACGCCTGCACCGGCGTGGTGGATTGTGTGCTGGTCTGGCGCTATGACCGGTTTTTCCGTGACCGTGCCGAAAGCGCCCTTTACCGCAAGCAGCTGGAAGCGGCCGGGGTTCACCTTATCAGTGTGACAGAGTTCATACCTGACGGCAGCGCGGGGGTCATCACTCAGGGCATGATCGAAACCGTGGCCGAATATTTCAGCGCCAAACTGTCCGAAGACGTTACCCGCGGCATGAACAAAGCTGCCCAGCACTGCCAGATCACCGGCGGCGCCCCTCTGGGCTACCGCCCCGGCCCGAACAAGCGCTGGCAAATTGACCCCGTTGGTGCTGAGCTGGTAAAACGCTGCTTTGAATGGTATGACAGCGGTAAGTCAATGGGGGAGTTGGCCGACCACTTTAACAAGGAAGGCCACAAAACCGCAAAAGGGAATTCTTTCAACAAGAGCAGCTTTACCACGATCCTGCGGAACAAGAAATATATCGGAATCTATGAATATGACGGCACTGTCAGCATTGCCGGTGGCGTTCCCCGAATCATAGAGGATGACCTGTTTTTCCGGGTACAAAGAAAGATTGACGCCAACCGCCACCGCCCCGGTGCCTATAAGGCAGAAGTACCGTACCTTCTCAGCGGGAAGCTGTTCTGCGGCAAATGCGGCAGCCCCATGACCGGAACGGCCGGCACCGGGAAAAGCGGCGTCCGCCATTACTATTATATTTGCAACAACCGCCGCGCCAAAAAGTGCGACAAGAAAAATGTCCGGCTGGATTTGATCGAAGAGGCCGTGCTGCAATCCGCCCTTGACGTGCTGACGGACGATAACATATCCTATATTTCTGCGGAGGTAGAAAGACGCTGCTCGGAAAACAGCGGCAACAAGGCATTGGTCGCCAGTCTTCGGGTGCAGTTGACCGAAGTGGAGAAGCAGCTGAAGAATATAGGCAATGCCATAGCACAGGGCATTATAACGGAGACCACAAAGCAAATGCTTATGGATGCAGAGGCAGACCGTGCAGCCCTCCGGCAGCAGATCGACCGCGCCACAGTGCAGGCGTCCTTGGAGGTCAAAGCGGAAGCGGTGGCCTGCTGGCTTGACGGTTTCCGCCACGGGGACAGAAAAAGCCCAGAGTTCCGCAAAGATGTTTTTGGAGCTCTGGTTCATTCCGTATTTGTTTACGACGATTATATGAAAATTATATTCAACGTAGACAGCGCCGGAGCGGCTTTGGTGCCGTTCTCAGCGGTGCAAAATGCGGCTACGTCTGATTTCGTCGGCGCCCTCCCGGGTTCGTATTTGGGCGGGTCAGGGGTACCAAAGGGGAGTTCTTATAGGACTCCCCTTTGAACTTTTTGTGAACATTTTT
>ENA-UOJD01003569-UOJD01003569.1-human-gut-metagenome-genome-assembly--contig:-P48-NODE-3569-length-11124-cov-21.899178_pt1 | contig 11124 bp, 9 predicted proteins | sample MGYA00242342_ERZ723889 | MGnify/ENA metagenome assembly ERZ723889
GGGCACTCGTTGATGGGGCGGTCCGTAGGGAGGGGTCTTGACCCCTCCGCGGGCGTTTGCGGACGGCAGGGGGCTTGCCCGCCGCCGCGCGGTAGGGGCCGGGCATGCCCGGCCCGGAGGGTGTCCCGGGGATGGGCGGCGGCAGAAGGTTTCCGGGGCGTCGGGGACGCCGCCCCCTACGTGGGTGGCTGCCCGTTGACGGGCTGCCGCGCGAACTTGCGGCGGGGTGCGGGCACCCCGCCCTACGGATGTAATTCACGTAAGCGCGGTAGGGGCGGCATATATGCCGCCCGCGAGTTTATGTGGGATGCCGTTCGCCGGTTGTTGTTTTTCTTTCAACATTGGGCTGGCCATACGGTTGAAAATGTATCCTCGTTGCCGGGCATGGACGTTTGATAACCGACTGCATCCCACTTTGTTTTCGGTACGGCTACATCTGTGTTTTTAACAACATTTCGGACTTTTCCACCGCGGGGTTCTACAACTATAGGCAGTTTTCAACATTTTCAACAGGAAAATAAGTTCTGCAGAGAGCTTTCCGCAAAAAGTTCCGCTCGTTTTCTGCGAAGCACCGTTATTTTATAGTTTTCCACAGTTTTCACGAGTTTTCCACAGGGAAAACCCCGGGAAACGGTGGAAAACCGGTTTTCCTGTGGAAAAGGGGTACCTGTAGGGGTGCCGGGCCGTGGTTACGCTATATCTTGTTTACAAACGGTTCATTTTTGCCCCATGTATAGCCGGTTGTGAATGGTGGAAAAATAAGAGTTTTCAACATCACTGTGGAAAACGGTGTGGAAAGAGTTTAGAGGGGGAACAGGAGACTGCGGGAGGGAAGGCTTTGACGGGCTTCGCCCGGATTTAAGCAACAAAAAAGCAGCTGCCCGCACAGGAGCAGCTGCTTTTTTCAACACTGTTGTTTAAAACTCGATCTTACCGAAGGCGAAATCGTCACCGTCGTGGATGCGCTCGGTGGTCTTGGGTGCCATCGGCTTGGCTGCGGGGTCGCGCGGGGCATCCGCAAACTCGCGGGCGGGCACGCTGGAGCGCGGGCCGCCGTAGCGGGGGCCGCCGCGGTTGTCGCGGCGGGGACCACTGCCGTAGCGGGGGCCTCTGCCGCCCTCACGCGGGCCGCGGGGGCCGCGTCCGCCACGGTTGTCACGGCGGGGACCGCGGCCACCGTCACGGCGTCCGCCGCGCTGGTTGCGGGCGTTGTCGCGGTCAGGCAGGCTGCAGGCATCGGGGTCGGTGGAGTACAGCACCACATGGCGGGCCGGGCCGTCGCCCTTGCTCTCGCTGCGCACACCGTCGATCTCGGCGATGGCCGTGTGGATGATGTGGCGCTCGTAGGGGTTCATCGGCTCCATCTCATAGTAGCAGCCCGTGCGGATGACGCGGTCTGCAATGCGTCTGGCAAGGGCAGAGAGGTCGTCCTCGCGCTTGTTGCGGTAGCCGCCGACATCCAGGCCCAGCTTGACGTAAGGGCCCTCCATGCGGTTCACAACGAGGCTGGCGAGGTAGGACAGGGACTCCATCGTCTCGCCGCGGCGTCCGATCAGCGCGCCCATGTGCTCGCCGGAGACCTTCAGGACCGTGGCAGCGCCCTTCTTGACGGCGGTAAAGGTGAAGTTTTCCACACCCATCAGGTTGAAGATCGGGGTCAGGTAGTCAACGGCGGCCTGCAGGCGCGGGTCGGCGTCGATGTCAAGGGGAACCTCGACTTCCTCACCGGGGACGGGGGCCAACTCGGCCTCCTCGACCATATCCTCGACGACCTCCTTCTGGATTTCAGGGGCGGTCTCGTCAGAGATTTCAACAACCTCGGCGGGCTTTGTGGAAACTTCAGCCGGCTTTTCCGGCTCGGGTTCCTCGACCTTCACGAGGACCTTGGCGGGAATGGTCTTAAACAGCTTGCGGGTGGGGAATTCGAGGACTTCGTAGCTTACGTTGATGTCATCACGGTCAACGCCGAGAGCCTCGCAGGCGGCCTGTACGGCGGCCTCAACGGTCTTGGCGCTCATTTCCATACTGCGCATAGGGGGAACCTCCTTCTTATTTCTTATCGTTACGTTCATCACAACGGGGAGCGGGGCGGGCGCATATAGAATGCGCCCCTACGGCGGCAGGGGATACACTCCCTCACAGCCGCCAACGGCGCGGGCGAGCAATGCTCGCCCCTACAGTCTCTGCAACGGGAGCGCGCCTCTTTTGCTGTGTAATCAATCCTTATTCAGTGGGGTGGTGCGCTCGTCCTTGTAGAGTTCGGCCTCGCGCTGGCGGGCCATCTCCAGGCGCAGCTTGTTGGCCTCGCCCAGGGTGACCTCTTTTTCGACCTGCTTACCGTTCTGCTCGACGGTGACGGTGCGCTTTTTCTTCTTCTCGGCGCGCTTGGCGGCAAGCTCGGCCTCATACTGGGCCTTGAACTTCTCGGGGCTGTAGATCTTGTAGGTCACGTAGGACTGGAAGATCTGGACCACGTTGGACACGCCGTAGTACAGGGAGAAGCCGACGGGGGCATTGAAGCAGAACGTGACGAACATCAGGTTCATGACGAGCATCATGACCTTCATGCTGCCCTGCATCTGGGCATCCATGCCGGAGAGCTTCTGGGTGATGAAGTAGCTGACGAACATCGTGACCGTGGCGATGGCCGGGAAGATGGCGATGGGGGTCAGGTGGAAGCCGGGCACATCGCACATATCCATGCCGAAGAAGGAGGTGTTGAAGTTCTGGATCTCGGCCACAACGCTGGCGGAGATGATGGACGGGTCGATGGACGCGCCGTTGTGGATGGCCTGGATCAGCGCGGTCTGCATCGTGGAGGTGTTGGTCGTTGCCAGGCCGATGGCCTCGCACGCGGCCTTGACGGCCTCATTGCTGACGCCGAAGATGTAGTGTACGGGGTAGTACACAACGCCCAGGAAGCCGAACAGGACCAGCATCGTCAGCAGCATGGGCATGCAGCCGCCCATGGGGTTGTAGCCGTGCTCCTGCTGGAGCTTCATCAGCTCCTCCTGCTGCTTCTGGGGGTTGTTCTTGTACTTCTGCTGGATCTCGGTGATCAGCGGCTGGAACACGGACATCTTGGCCGTGGACTTCTGCTGATGGATGCTCAGGGGGAACAGCAGCAGCTTGAGGATGAGGGTGGCAACGATCATGGTTGCCGCGTAGTTGCCGATGAAGCTGTACAGGATCTTCACCAGCGGGCCGATCAATACGGCCAGGAAATACATAAAAGACATAGCCTTTCCTTCTGCCCCGTCTGCGCCCGGGACCTTTATTTTTATGTAGGTCTCTGCTGCGCAGTGCAAAGACATGAGAGGCGATGTTGAAAAGCCTTCTCCCTTGGGAGAAGGTGCCCGAGGCCCCGACCGAGGGCGGATGAGGGGGGAGCTTGCGGAGCTGCACATTCAACCGTTTAACGGGTAATTGTGGAAAACTCTGCCCTCATCAGTCCGCTGCGCGGACAGCTTCCCCCGAGGGGGAAGCCTTTAGTCGCGGCTGCGCGTCAGCCTTCGCTCCGGGTTGACCCACTTTCCCTTTTCGGGTACCGGGTCATAGCCGAATTTTGCAAAGGGCTGGCATCTTAAAAGGCGCCACACCGTTAAAATCAGACCCTTTACAAGGCCGTGTACGGCAAGCGCCTGCATGGCGTATTCACTGCAGGTGGGTATGAACCGGCAGTGATGCCCGAGGTGCGGACTGATATATTTTTTGTAGCCGCGCAAAAGCGCGATGAGAAGGCGGGCGATCATTGCGGGGCCGTCTCGGGCACGGGGGCCGGGGCGGCCTTGTCGGGCAGACCGGCCTTTGCAAACAGCTTGCCCAGCGTTTTGCTCAGCTGGGTGCTTTTCAGGCGGGGGGTCTGGCCGCGGGCGACCAGGATGATGTCATACCCGCCGATGTTCCGGGCCAGGTGCTCCGACAAAGCGGCGCGCATGACGCGGCGGGCGCGGTTGCGCTGCACGGCATGGCCGACCTTTTTGGTGGCCGTCAGCCCGATGCGGGTATAGCCCAGCCGGTTTTTGGCCACATACAAAACGCAGTGCGGATGCACATAGCTTTTGCCCCGGCCATACACCCGGTTGAACTGCCAGTTTTTATCTAAAGTGCGGTAACGCATAGTAGTATCCTCCCAAGGCTTCTCCCTCGGGAGAAGCTGCCGCCCGCAGGCGGCTGATGAGGGCAAACCTTTCGGTCAAAACCCATTTGCGGGAAATTTCCGGAAGGTTTTCCCTCATCCGTCCGTGGTCGGGGCCACGGACACCTTCCCCAAGGGGAAGGCATTCCTACACATATATTATAATGAATCCCGGCTTCTGTAAAGCCATATTTGAAAAAAGGGCTGCCGATTTTACAATCAGCAACCCTTTTGTTCACTTAATTCTCTGAAGTTATCAGACAGTCAGGCTCTTACGGCCCTTCGCACGGCGGCGGGCGATGACCTTGCGGCCATTCTTGGTAGCCATGCGGTTCAGGAAACCGTGGACGCGGCTGCGCTGACGCTTCTTGGGCTGGAAAGTACGCTTCATTTTTCATTCCTCCTGTTGAAATCCCGGTATGGGCTGTTTGCTCAGGGCTTCGCCCATACACTGGGGCAGCCTTGCAGAGTTAGATTATACGCGATTTACCCCCACTTTGTCAAGGGGGTCTGGGCAGAATTTTTCGCTCCCGCGTCAAAGAATTGGAGCTACAGAGAGTTATCCACTACATTTTGTACTATTTACTGTTGAAAATTGCATCTGTTGTGGAAAACTTTTATTTTTCTTTGCTCCGCGTAAAAATTTTCAACAATTCCGGCGTATAAAAAAATTCCTACTTTATTATATATAGGTGTTGTTTAAAACCCGGTTTTGTGGTATACTGTATTTAGTATTTCTGCGCCCTGTTTGGATATAGGGCGTTCACTTATAACAGGAAGTGGGGAGTATCGAGAATCATGGATTCCTTCAATGATGTAATGGACGCCGTCAAGGCGTACTGCAAAGGACGAGTATCCGATGCATCATACAGAGTTTTCATCCAGGACCTCAATCTGCTGAATTTTGAGGGCACGAACATCATCATCCTGGAGGTTCCCAACGACGTCGTCATGCGGTTTGCGGCGGCGCGCTATGCCGATCTGCTCAAGGAGGCGTTTGCCTCGATCCTCGGCTTTGAGGTGGAGCTGAAGTTTGTGCTGGCCGCGCCCGCACCGGACGGCGGCAAGGCTGCCGAGAAGCCGAAGCTGGACGAGAACGACCTGCCCAGCGGGCGGTACGAGTTCACGTTCGAGAACTTCATCAAGGGGCCGTCGAACCAGTTTGCGTTTGCTGCCGCGCAGGCCGTGGCCGCGAACCCCTCCGGCGCGTACAACCCGCTGTTCATCTACGGGCCGTCGGGTCTGGGCAAGACGCACCTGCTGAACGCCATCAAAATTGAGATTCAGAAGAACCACCCGGATTTCAACATTGTTTACGTGGATTGTGAAAAATTCACGAACGAAACGATCACCGCCATCAAGACGGCAACGATGGAGCAGTTCCGCCAGCGCTACCGCAAGGCGGACGTGCTTTTGATCGACGACATCCAGTTCCTGGCCGGCAAGGAGAGCACGCAGGAGGAGTTTTTCCACACCTTCAACACGCTGCACAACGATGGCCGCCAGATCGTCATCGCGTCGGACCGCCCCGCGAAGGAGATCAAATCCTTGGAGGAGCGTCTGCGCACCCGGTTTGAGTGGGGCCTGACCGCCGACATCCAGCCGCCGGATTTTGAAACGCGCGTTGCCATCGTCAAGCGCAAGGCTGAGCTGTTGAATCTGGACCTGCCGAACGACGTGGCCGAGTACATTGCGAACCACTTGAAGCAGAACATCCGCCAGTTGGAGGGCGCGGTCAAAAAGCTGAATGCCTACTATCTGCTGGAAGGCATCGAGCCGTGCATCGGCGTAACGACGACGGCGATCAAGGACACGCTGAACGACAGCCAGCCGATCCCGGTCACGATCGAGAAGATCCTGAACGAGGTCGCGCGCACCTACAATGTGATGCCGGCGGACATCCGCGGCAAGAAGCGCAATGCGAATGTGAGCGCGGCGCGGCAGATGACGATGTACATTATCCGCGAGGTGACCGGCATGAGCATGGAGGCCATCGGGCAGGAGTTCCAGCGCGATCATTCCACGGTGGTGTATTCCATCAAAACGATGGAGGAAAACATCAAGCGCGACCAGCATCTGAAAGAGATGTGCAGCGACATCATGAAAAACGTCCGCACCTGAGTTCCTTTCTTGAAAGAAAGGAACCAAAGAACTTTAAATAGTTTATCCCGGGGACGGGATTTGGGATGTACTTTACGCAGCATCGCACATTCTCAATCGAACATTTGGAATTTCTTTGGTTCTTTCTTTGTAAAGAAAGAACACCCCGTTTTTCAACAAAGTTTTCAGTTATCAACAGTGCGTATTCCACGGGGCTTGTTGAAAAAAGGAGTTTTCCGGGTTTTCCACAGAAAAGTCCACAGACTGATCAAAACAATCCACCCGCGATTTTCCGCGGCGCAATCGGGTCCCGCGGAGTTTTCCACGAAACTAACACCCCCTACTACGACTACTACCATAGTTTAATAGTTTCTGCGAACGGAACCGCAAAATACACTTCCTCACACCTACAAAACACCGCTCCAGCTGTGGAAAACAGAAGGAGCGCCCTTCCTAGAGACCGCTGAACGTTTTTTGCCGAGGCTTTTTTCCAAAAAAGCCGGAGAAAGAGATAGAAACATGAAATTTGAATGCGAAAAAACACTGCTGGCCAGCGCCATCGACGGCGTTTCCCGCGCGATCACGAACCGCGCAGCCATCCCCGTGCTGGAAGGCATCTACATGAAGGCCGAGGGCTTTAATCTGACGCTGACCGGCTACGATATGGAAATGGGCATCACGACCACGATTGAATGCAACGTGCTTGTACCTGGTGAAACTGTACTTGACGCAAAACTGCTGAGCGCCATGGTCAACCGTATGCCTGCGGGCGATGTCTGCATTGAGCTGAACGACGAGGGCCAGGCAAAAATCAGCGGCGGTGTGGCAGAATTTGAGATCCCCGCGCTGAACGCCAGCGATTATCCGAGCCTGCCCGTGACCGGCGCCGACAATACGATGACCGTCAAGTGCGGCATGCTGCGCGAGATGATCGAGAAAACCATCTATGCTGTCAGCCAGGACGACAAAAAGCCCGCCCACACCGGCGAGCTGTTCGTCATTGAGCCGGGCAGCCTGACGATTGTGGCTCTGGACGGCTACCGGCTGGCCATTATCCAGCGCGACGTCGAGTGTACCCGCGACATCCGCATCATCATCCCCGCCAAGACGCTGCAGGAGCTGCTGAAAATTATGGGCGGCGCGGACGACGACGTGAAGATCGACGCGAACCGCCGCTATGTCGTTTTTACCTCCAACGGCTATACGATCATGAGCCGCCTGATCGAGGGCGACTTCCTCAACTATGAGAGCGTCATCCCGAAGGACAGAAAAACACGTGTTACCGTTGAATGTAAGAACTTCATCGACACGATCGAGCGTGCGTCGCTCATTATTACCGAGCGTTTGAAGAACCCGCTGCGCATCTCCTTTGCTGAGGATCGCGTGACGGTCCGCTGCCAGACGCCGCTGGGCAAGGTCGTGGACGAGTTCGCGCCGGTCTCGATGGAGGGCGACGCGGTAGAGATCGGCTTCAACAACCGGTATCTGCTGGATGCACTGCGCTTCTCGAAGTGTGAGAAGATGGTGCTGGAAATCAACGGACCCCTGAGCCCCGTCAAGCTCCTGCCCGAGGACGGCAAGGACTTTATCTATCTGGTGCTGCCGGTACGGTTCAAGAACGAGGGCTGAAGCAATGCTGTGCTGTAGGGGCCGGGCATGCCCGGCCCCTACAGATAAAATCAGCCGCCCGGCTAAAGGGCTGCTGCAGCAAGGCTGAGGGTCGGACATGTCCGACCCCTACGGCCGGGGTTACGATAGAGGGATGTATTATGGAAAAAATTCGTATTAACACCGACTTTATTAAGCTTGACGCCCTTTTGAAGTTCGCCGGTCTGTGCGAGACGGGCGGCGAGGCGAAGGAGCTGATCCAGGGCGGGGCCGTTAAGGTCAACGGCGAGGTCTGCACGATGCGCGGCAAAAAGTGCCGCGCAGGGGATACCGTGGAGCTGGACGGCCAGACCGTGCAGATCGCGGAGGGCGCGTAATGCGCTTAACGCACTTAGAAGTAACGGATCACCGCAATATTGCCTACGCAGAGCTGCACCCCGACCCGCACCTGACCGTGCTGTGCGGCCCGAACGGCCAGGGCAAGACGAACCTGCTGGAGGCTATCTGGCTGCTGACCGGCGGCAAGAGCTTCCGCGGGTCAAAGGACGCGGAGCTTATCAGGCGCGGCTGTGACTTTTCGGTCATCGAGGGCGCGTTTGAGACACAGGACGTGGGAAAATCCATCCGCCTGACCGTGGGCAGCAGGCAGAGCCAGCGCCCGGGCCGCACCGGAAAATTAAACGGCGCGGACGTTGGGCGCGCGGCGGCGCTGGCGGGGAACTTTCAGGCCGTCGTCTTTGAGCCGGACCTGCTGGGGCTGGTCAAGGGCGGCCCGGACGGACGGCGGCGGTTTATGGATTCCGCACTGTGCCAGGTCTACCGGCCCTACCTTGTGGCGTTGCGGCGGTACATGCGGCTGACGGCCCAGAAGAACGCCCTGCTGAAAAGCTACGATATTACGCCAAACGGCAATATGCTGCTGGACACCTACGACGAGCAGCTGGCCGAGTACGGCGCGCTCATCATGGAGCACCGCTGCAATTTTCTGGCGGCGGCGGCTCCCATCGCCGCGCAGAATTATAAGGACATCTCCCACGGTGCCGAGGTGCTGGCGCTGAACTACCAGATGTGCACCGCGGCCCCCACCGCCGCGGCGCTGACCGAAAAGATGCGGGCCATGCGCAGTGCCGAGCTGCGCGCCGGGTTCTGCCTGGCCGGGCCGCACCGCGAGGATCTGGAAATTTTGCTGGACGGCCAGCCCGCCCGGGTGTTTGGCAGTCAGGGCCAGCAGCGCAGCTGCGTGCTGGCAATGAAGCTGGCCGAGGCGACAGTGGTCGGTGATTTGTTCGGTGAGCACCCGGTTTTGCTGCTGGACGACGTTTTGAGCGAGCTGGACGACGAGCGCCAGACCTACCTTTTGACCCGCATGGGCGAGCACCAGACGATTGTGACCACCTGCGACACTGCCGCTTTTGCGCGTACCAATGGGAAAATTGTGATGGTGAAGGGCGGAGTGGTCGAAGAAGCGTAGGGGCCGGACAGCTCCGGCCCGCAGCAGTACGGCGGCTGCCCGCTGACGGGCAATGACGCAGAGTGGAGGGCCGGGCATGCCCGGCCCCTACAGGGAGGTGCAGGATTTGTACTTTCACGCAGGCCAGGACTTTGTCCTGAATACCCGGGATGTGATCGGGGTGTTTGATCTGGACACAGCCGGGGCGTCGCGGCGGACGGAGGAATACTTCCGCCACGCCGAGAGCGAGGGTGCCGTCGTGGACCTCTGCGCCCCGGGCACGCTGCCCAAGAGCTTTCTTGTCACCGATTTCCCCGACGAGACCATTTATATCAGTCAGTTATCGCCCGCCGCACTGAAAAAAAGAGCGGAGAGGCTGGAATTTTAAAGTATTACGCCCGTAGGGGCCGGACATGTCCGGCCCGCAGCATAAAAATTACCGCCCATTTATGGGCAATGACGCAAGAGGGAGGGCCGGGCATGCCCGGCCCCTACATTGCAAAATAAGAGATACCCACCCACAACAGGAGGCTATCATTTCATGGCAGAAGAAATCATCACCGAAACCAACCGCGAGACGGCTACCGACCATGCCTACGGCGGTGCGCAGATCCAGGTCCTGGAGGGTCTGGAGGCTGTGCGCAAGCGCCCCGGCATGTATATTGGCTCCACCGGGCCTTCCGGCCTGCATCATCTGGTCTATGAGATCGTCGATAACGCCATCGACGAGGCACTGGCCGGATACTGCACCCATATTGAAGTGACCATCAAGCCCGGCAACATCATTGAGGTCTCGGACAACGGACGCGGCATCCCCGTGGACATCCAGCCCAAGCTGGGCATCCCGGCTGTGACCGTCGTCTACACCGTGCTGCACGCCGGCGGCAAGTTCGGCGGCGAGGACTCCGGCTATAAAGTGGCCGGCGGTCTGCACGGCGTCGGCGCGTCCGTCGTAAACGCCCTGTCCGAGTGGCTGACCGTCCGCGTGCGCCGCGACGGGGCCGAGTATGAGCAGAGCTTCAAGCGCGGCAAGCCGGACGGCGACCTGAAAAAAATCGGCGCGGCGGCTTCTACCGGAACGACAGTCACCTTTAAGCCCGACCCGGAGATGTTCCAGGAAACGACGCTCTATCGCTATGAAACGCTGCTCAAGCGACTGCGCGAGGAAGCGTTCCTGAACGCCGGTGTCAAGATCACCCTGACCGACGAGCGCCCCGACGCGGACCGCCCCCAGGACGAGCAGTCCGGCGAGATGCGCACCGAGACGATGTGCTATGAGGGCGGCATCCGCTCCTTCGTCAGCTACCTGTGCGAGCGCCGCGACTTAACGCCGCTGCACCCGCAGGTCATGTATATGAAGGGCGAGGGCCAGGGCGCTGTGGCCGAGGTCGCACTGCAATACTACGACAACAGCTACAACGAGCTGCTTTTGAGCTTTGCCAACAACGTCCACACCCCCGAGGGCGGCACCCACGAGGAGGGCTTTAAGCTGGCCCTGACCCGCGTGCTGAACGAATATGGACGTGCCAAGGGCATTTTGAAGGACAAGGACGAGAACCTGTCCGGCCCCGACGCCCGCGAGGGCATCATTGCCGTCGTCAGCGTGAAATTGCAGGAGGCGCAGTTTGAGGGCCAGACGAAGGCGAAGCTGGGCAACACCTTCATCAAGGGCCTGGTCAACAATGTGGTTTACAAGGCGCTGACCGAGTTCTTTGAGGAAAACCCCGCCGTCGCGAAGGCGATTCTGGAAAAAGCGACCCAGGCCGCCCGCGCCCGCGCCGCCGCCAAGAAGGCCCGCGAGCTGGTGCGCCGCAAGAGCGCGCTGGAA
>ENA-UOJD01003571-UOJD01003571.1-human-gut-metagenome-genome-assembly--contig:-P48-NODE-3571-length-11124-cov-4.082392_pt1 | contig 11124 bp, 5 predicted proteins | sample MGYA00242342_ERZ723889 | MGnify/ENA metagenome assembly ERZ723889
TCGTCCCAGGCAAAGTGCCCGGTGTAGAGCAGGAACACGGGCAGGGCGGCAAGGGTGACAGTCCGGCTCAGGCGGATGCCGTCCGGCTGATAGACAAAGTCGATGGTGACCGTTCCGGCGGGGCAGAGGACGGCCATCAGGCCCTCGTCCACCCGCAGGATCTCGGTTTCCTGCCCGTCCACATAGGCTGTGAAGCCGTCATCGTAGGGCACGGAGAAGAACATCAGGTTGGCCCTGTCCAGCGTGGCCTCGGCGTGGAAGCCTGCGCTGTTCATCTCAAAGGTGGTGCAGGCAGAGGCCCGGCGGTCGGCGCAGTCCTGAGTGTAGCGGGTGTAGGTCAGGTCGTTGAGCTCTGCCGTGGGCAGGGGCGTGAGGTACTGCCCGTAGGCCACCGCATCCTCCTTGGTGAGCACCAGTGCCCGCATGAGCAGGTTGGAGCGGGTGGGGGTCACGGTGTCCTCGTATTGGGCCTCGGTGAGGTAGTAATCGTAGGTGAAGCCCATGGGAACGTAGTTCTGATTCTCGTAGAGAACATAGCCGTCCAGGGTATCGTAATACGCCCAGCCCTCATCGGCCTCAGCGTGGAACTGCTTCTGATGCGCGAGTGTGGTCAGCAGGTATCTGACGCTGAGCAGGCCGCGCAGGGCGTAGTTGGAGAGCTCGGGCTGACTGCGCACATCCCGCTTGACCCCCAGTGCCGGATAGAAGCTGAGGATGCTGGGAGCGGCGGTGCTGCCGAAATACTGCAGGCAGCTCTTGTCCAGCCACAGGCCCAGATTGTCGTGGGTCTTGTAGGTGTCAATGCGCCAGTCGCCCTCGGGCAGATCCTCCTTCAAGGCCAGCGCGTTGATGTACTGCTCCACAAGGTCACTGTCGGTGTTCCACTGGCCGAACTTGCCAATGCCGATGTGGACGATGCCGAACAGGCAGCTGAACGCCAGCACACCGGCCAGCAGGCGGCGGGCAAAGACCCTGCGCTGCTGCCAGCGCCTGCAGATGCAATGGTAGACGGCCAGCCCGCTCAGACCAAAGGCAAGCACGGCGCAGTACTGGCCCGGATTCTGCAGCACGCCCAGGCTCCACTCCTTGGTGGTGGCATCCTGCACGGGCACCAGTGCAAAGGCCAGCGTGGCGATCATTACAAAAGCAATGCTCCGGGCGGGGCGGGCGAGGTCGAGGCTGGGGTCCTCCCACGCGCTCACCGTCATGGCCGCAAGGATGAGCACCGGCATATAGAACCACCGGGCATAGTAGCTGGAATTGAGGGCATAGAACGCGCTGTTCAGGATGGGCACCAGTGCAAATACCATGCAGACGGCAATGATCCGCTTTTTGCTGTCGCCCTGCCGGGCACGCCAGTAGGCCACCACACCGGCCAGACTGCACAGGGGCAGATAGGCTGTCATGCTGGTCCATTTGATGATGCCCTCAGACCAGATGGAGGTCATATAGGGGGAATCCGGGGGCAGCACCCAGCTCAGCAGGATGGCCAGATATTGCTGGGGCTTGGAATAGGTCAGAAAGCCCCAGCCGGAGGAAAGGTCGATGGTGCGCGGGTTCTGCAGCACGCTGAGGACAGTGGGCCAGAGCACCACAAAGCCCAGTGCCACGCCCAGCAGGCTCTCAAAGGCCAGCTGACCGAAGAGGCGGGGCGTGAGCCGGAACTCCCCGGCGGAGAGCTTGCAGACGAAGTAGATGACAAGGAAGAGCACCTGCCCCACAAAGAAGAAGTAGTTGTTGAGCAGGTTCACCGCCACCCAGAAGGCGAACCAACCGTGGCGGTGCTCGTAGATGGTCTCATCCAGTGCCCAGAGCATCCAGGGGAAGAGGGCCAGCACATCAATGAAGTGATTGAAGAAAATGTTGTACAGCCCCCAGCCCGAAAAGGCGTAGAGGGCCGCACCCAGCACCGCAAAGTTCGGGTCTTTGACGTAGCGGCGCAGGTACAGATACGCGCCGCCGCCCGCCACCGCGAACTTGAGCACCAGCAGCGGCACCATGAGGTAGGGGAGCCAGTTCTGCGGGAAGAGCAGGGAAAACCAGAAGAAGGGGGAGCCGTACAGGTAGAACGAATAGGCGTTCATGGCTCCGCTGCCCAGGTCAGTTGCCCAGGAAAAGGTGTTCTTCACGCCTCCGTATCCGGCGGGGTAGCCTGCCCCCTTGAGGAAGCCGTTCATGTAGCGGTAAAAGCTGATCTGCTGGCTGTTGAAATCGCCTGCATAGTGGAAAAAGCCGCCGTCCAGCAGATAGAACGGCAGGAAGATGAAGGCGGCTGTCAGGGCGCAGAGCCCCACGGTGAGCCAGAACTTGTCCTGCTTCTGCCCCAGCATCCGGGGCGAAGAATGAAATGCAGTCATGCGTCAGTCCTCTTTTCAGTATCGGAAATTTCCCGCTTACGGGAACGGCACCTCGCGGGTGTCATCGGGGTCCTGCGCGGCCCTGCGCTGCTGCTCGAATACCGCGTCGATGAGGGTGTCGAGGTCAGAAAGGCGGCTCAGCTCACAGCAGTAGCGCCGCAGGCTGGCGGCCCCCTTCAGGCCCTTCATGTAGTGCATGGTCTGGGCCCGGGCCTGGGGCATGGCAACGAACTCGCCCTTCTGCTCCACCATCTCCTCCACCTGCCGGCGCAGGGCGTTCATCCGGGCCTGCAGGTTCGGCTCCTTGGGGGCGGGCAGACCCTCCAGCGCGGCGTTCACCCGCTCAAAGAGCCAGGGGTCGCCCAGGGCGGCCCGGGCGATCATCACGCCGTCGCAGCCGGTCTCCTCCACCATCCGCACAGCATCCTCGGCAGTGCGGATATCGCCGTTGCCCAGCACGGGAACATGGACGGCATCCTTCACCGCCGCAATGATGGACGGGTCGATGCCCGGGGTGTACATCTGCTCCCGGGTGCGGGCGTGGACGGCGATGAGCACCGCGCCCGCCTGCTCACAGGCTTTGGCGCATTCCACGGCCGTGACGTGCTCTGCGTCCCAGCCCTTGCGCATCTTCACGGTGACGGGGCGGGAGGTGTTTTTGACCACTTCCTCCACAATACGGCCGCAGCGGTCGGGGTCAAGCATCAGCTTGCTGCCCGCCCCGCCCGAGACGATCTTGGGGGCCGGGCAGCCCATGTTGATGTCCAGAAAATCGAACGCGTACTGCTCCACGGCGGCAGCGGCCTGCCCCATGATCTCGGGCACTTCGCCAAAGATCTGCACGCCGTAGGGGGCACCGTTGGGCTCGGCCTTGAGCAGGCTGACGGTTTTGTGGTCGCCGTATACCAGCGCCCGGCTGGACACCATCTCACTGACGGTAAAACCGGCTCCGTGCTGGGCCATCAGCCGCCGGGCCGGGGCATCGGTAAAGCCCGCCATGGGGCCGAACACTGCACGGTGGGGCAGGGAGATCTCCCTGATCTTCAAAGGGGTGTTGAAAGGTTCCATGATACTCCTTAGCGCTATCTGATTTAGTTGATAACATGATAAAATTTGGATTATAAGTATACCATATTTCCGGCGGCAGAACAAGAAGCGGAACATCTTTCTTGTCAGCGCAGGATTTTTCCGGTATACTGGGGACAAAAGGAGGAGCGGCTGGAACACGGCAGCCAGCTGCACAAAAAAGATGGAATACAGAACATGGAAAAAGCAGAACGGCGCAGGGGAGAGCATCCGCACCTCCCTGCTGGGTTATGGCTGTATGCGGTTCCCCACCACACCGGAGGGAGCCATTGACGAGCCCCGGGCCGAAGCGCTGCTGAACGCCGCGCGGGATGCAGGCGTGAACTATTTTGACACCGCCTACCCCTACCACGGCGGCCAGAGCGAGCCCTTTGTGGGCAGGGTCATTGCAAAGTGGCCCCGGGAGAGCTTTTATCTGGCCACCAAGATGCCGCTGTGGCAGTGCGGGAGCCTGGAGGAGGCCCAGCATATCTTTGAAGAGCTCCTCCGGCGGCTGGGCGTGGAGTACATCGACTTCTACCTGCTGCACTCCCTGCACGTCGCCCGGTACGACCGGGCCAAGGAAATGGGCATCGTGGACTGGCTGTGGGAGCAGAAAAAGCTGGGCCGCATCCGCAGATTCGGTTTCTCCTGCCACGACAACGCGGCGGGCCTTGAGCACATCCTGCGGGATCAGCCCTGGGATTTCTGCCAGCTGCAGTATAACTATCTGGACACCGATGACCGTGCCGAGGAGATCTCCGGTGACCGCGGCTATCAGCTGACCGAAGCGCTGCACATCCCCCTCATCATTATGGAACCCATCAAGGGCGGCACGCTGGCCAACCTGCCCCCGGAGGCCGAAGCACCCCTCAAGGCCCTGCGGCCCGAGGCCTCAGATGCCTCCTGGGCCCTGCGCTGGGTGGGCAGCCACCGGAACGTCCATGTCATCCTCTCGGGCATGAGCGCCGAGGACCAGCTCACGGATAATCTGGCCACCTTTGCCCGCTTTGAGCCGCTGACCGCTGCAGAGACCGCCGCGGTGGAGCAGACCGCCGCCTTCCTGCACAGCCGCATCAAGATCGGCTGCACCGGCTGCCGGTACTGTATGCCCTGCCCCATGGGAGTGGACATCCCGGACAACTTCAGCATCTGGAACAAGCTGGGGATGTTCGGCCAGCCCGAGGCCATCAAGCACCAGTGGGAAGCCCACTTCCCCGATGCCGAAAAGGCAAGCCACTGCGTCCGCTGCGGCAAGTGCGAGGCGGCCTGCCCCCAGCATCTGCCCATCCGCAATGCGCTGGCCCAGCTGCAGCAGGAGCTGGATCAGCTGTAATCTGCATCAGAAAAGCCACCGGCAAAAACCGGTGGCTCTTTTCTCTTATTCGCTCCACTCCATCCCGATCTTATCCAGCATTGCGCGGCGCTCAGGGGTGAGCTTGGGGTCGTGGGCGGTATCCCACTCCCGCATCCGGCGGAGCCAGTCGCCCAGGCAGAAGCCGGTTTCATCGGATTTGTAGTTGGCGGCGGCGTGGAGGTTGCCGTGGGCCTTGTAGTAGGCCTTTGCCTGCTGATAGGCGGTTCCCCACTTGGCATCCCGGGCATCCCACACCATGCCGATGCTGTTCAGCTTTTTGATGTGGGCGAGCGTGACCTGATAGGAATCCGGGCGGTTCTTGCGGGCTGCACGCAGGTTGGAGATCCACACGCCCAGCCGGACACCATCGCTGTCCACATAGCTGGCGGGGACCAGCAGATGTTTGTATTTGCGGGCATAGCGGGCGGCACTGCGGAAGTTCCGCTCCCAGTTGGCCTCGCGCACGGTGCCGTGGTCAGCAGCGGGATCACTGGGGCGGCGCTCGCCCTTGAACAGGGTGCGCAGCAGCTTGCGGCGCTCACTGCTCAGGGCGCTGCTGCCGGAGTTCAGGGCCTGCCGCTGGCGGCTGACCCAGCTGCCCAGCCAAACGCCGTCCGCGGTCTTGTAGACAGAGGGGATCTCCAGATCGCCGTGCTCTGTCTTGTAGGCCAGAGCCAGATCATAGCGCTCCTGCCAGGGGTCATACTTTTCCCACACCATGCCCAGCTTGTCCAGCAGGGCCTTGCGCTCAGGGGTGACCCGGGCGCTGGAGCGGTCCGGGTTCAGGTAGGCATAGCGCTGGCGCGCCACCCACTTGCCCAGCAGTACTCCGTCCGGCGTGACATACTCCGAGGGGACGTTCAGGTTGCCGTGCTCATGGTAGTAGGCGGCGGCAACATCGTACAGGGACATCCACTTGCGGTCGTTGCGGTTGGTCCAGTCCATGCCCAGAGCGTCCAGCCGCTCCACCTGTTCCTGAGGCAGCTCGCCTGCCTTGTGAGCGGCGCGCTGGGCCCCCAGCCAGACCCCCAGACCGAAGCCGGAGGGCGTTTCGTACTTGATGGGCACTTCCAGATCGCCGTGCTCCAGATAATACTGGGTGGCGGCGGCATAGTTCTGCTCCCACAGATCGTTGGAGGTGCTCCACACCATGCCGATGGCTTCCAGCCGCTCGATGCGGTTCTGGGTCAGGTTGCCGCCCAGATAGCGCTGGCGGTTGTAGACGATCCATTCGCCCAGTGCAAAATCATTTTTATCGCGGTAGCGCACCGGCACCAGCAGGTCACCGTGCTCGGTGCGGTATTTCTGTGCGGAGGCAAAGCCTTTTTCCCAGGCAGCTTCCAGCCGGTGGTTCCAGCGGATGCCCAGTTTTTCCAGCTTGGCGGCCTGTTCCGCTGTCAGGCGGCCCGGGCGCTGCCCGGCCTGTACCTGCCGCTGGAGCTCGAGCCACTTGCCCACGGGCACGCCGCTGTGGATGGTATAGCTCCGGGGCAGCTCCAGGGTACCCTCTTTGGCAGCGGCATCGGCGGCGGCCTGGCACAGCACCTCCCAGCGGGCCTCCATCTCCCGGCGCAGCTTGCCGTACAGGCGGTAGGTCTGCTGCATGGGGCGCTCCTGCCGGAAGCCCGGCGTTTTGCTGCCGGCCCTGGTCATGGCCTCGGTGCAGTCACGCTGCAGGGTGCGGCCGTTGCCCAGCCCCTCGAACTGAGCCACAAGGTCAAACACCGGCACGCTGCGGCTGCCTGCAGCCACCAGCGCGCGGCAGAGCATCTGCTTGAAGGTGGACATCAGGCTGGACTGGCGCACCAGAATGACCCCGGCCAGCCCCTCCAGCGGCTGCTGGACTCCCGGCGCGTTGACGCAGAGCAGGACCTTGGGGCCGGGGGCTGTATCGGAGAGGAAGGTTTCCACGGCAGCAGAATCCGCAAAGCAGGCGTGATCCGCGGCGTAAAAGCGAACGGCAGAGTCCACAGTGCGCAGCAGCTTTTTCAGCTCCGCGCCCAGCTTTTTCTGATAGGCGGCGGATTCAAACAGGACCAGATAATGGCCGCTGGTATCGCTGAGCAGGCGGGGCAGCAGAACGGTCAGGTTTTCCACCTGACGCAGAGACCAGCTCAGCTCTTCATATTGAACACGCAGGGAGGTGTCGCCCTTGGGCATACACAGGTTTTTGATCCGGGCGCGCAGGGTGGCCAGCTCCTCCTCCTGAGGCCAGAGCAGGGCCGCATAGGCCGAGGGCACTGGCATGGTCCCGGCGGCCATGGCCTCGGCCACAGTCATGTGGGAGACGATGCAGTCGGCAAACAGCTCCTGCGCGGCGGCGCAGACGGGGGCACCGTTGGGCACACCCAGCCCCAGCACCTTTGCCTGGGGGCACATCCGCAGCAGCTTCTGTACCGACTGCGCCCAACACACGGCGCTCAACTCATGGTAGCAGTCCAGCACGATGCAGCCGGGTTTCTGCTCCCCCAGCCGTACCCACTGCTCCGGGGTGGCGGCGGCCAGCTTTTCGCAATCACAGAAGCGGACATTGCCGGGCAGGGTGCCGCCGTTGTAGCGTGTCAGCTCTGCCTGCCGCAGGGCCAGACGCTGTGCACCGGCCACCAGCCAGAAAAAGGTGGTCTGGGGGTGAGCCTCCACCACCTTCCAGGCAATACAGCTTTTGCCGGTGCCGGTGGGATGGAACACGGCGGCCCGGTTCAGGGTCTCCAGAGACTGTACAGCTTTCTGAAAAGCGGCTTCGTTGACGGGATTCAGGGTCATCGACATGGTGGTAGTGTCCTCTCCGAGTTGCATGTTTGACATCGTTGGATACAACGAAAATATTTCATAGAATTAGTTTATCGCAAAAAACATTTTTCTGTCAAGCCCTTTGAAGAGAATTTAGAGCAAAACTCGGGAAAAGAATAAAAATAGTGTGGAATCTGTGGCAGAAACTGCGAACTTTGTGCGCAGCAACGGGGATACTGAAAGTGGAAATGCGTCCCGGAGCGGAGAGAAAGTATGACCTATGGCAGGAGGAAGGCTTCTTTTGCCCCGGCAGAGCTGCCCGGGCCGCACCGGGGAGATTTGGGCGGGCGGGCTGCTGCGGAACATCCAAGAAGCATTTCATCTTTGCGGCCGAAAAAATGAAAAATTCCCTCTTGACTTTATGAAAATAAAGCGTATAATGCAATCAACAAACCGATGAGGTGGAAGAGAACCTGCAAGCGCACTTACAGTGAGCCCGAATGGTGAAAACGGGCAGAGAGCGGGGCAGAGTTCGTGGGCCGCCGAGGGCCGGGCGAACAGGGCAGTACCTTTAGTAGCTTGGGACGGAAGCCTCCGTTACAGGGCAGGGGAGTGTTGGCTCTCCGTTGAGGGGCTCTTGCCGTTTCCAATCTGGGAAATGAGCAGGGCAAGCAAGGTGGCACCGCAGAATCGAATTTTACCGATCCTGTCCTTGTGGATAACACACAGGGACGGGGTCGTTTTCTTTTACCCCGTTCCGCAAGTGGAGCGGGTTTTATTTATTTTTGGGCCGCCCGCTCCGGGAAAGGAGCAACCGCTATGAAAACCATGAACATGATCTCCCGCCGCAGCTTCCTGAAGGCTACCGCCGCAGCTGCTGTCGTATCCGCACTGGGCCTGACCGGCTGCGGCTCCTCCGGCTCTTCTGCCGCAGCATCCAGCACCGCTTCCAGCGCTGCCGGTTCCGCTGCCGCCGCTTCTGAAGCAGGCCAGACCTTTAAGGTGGGCATCGTCAACTATGTGGATCATGCTTCCCTGAACCAGATCGTGGCCTCTGTTGAGAGCCGTTTGGATGAGGTGGGCGCGGAGAAGGGCGTGACCTTCGACTATGCCGATTACTACGCCAACGCCCAGGCTGACCAGTCCAACCTGAACCAGATCGGTGCAGACCTGGTGGCCGACCAGGTAGATGTCATCGTGGCCGTGGCCACCCCCACCGCCGCCACCATGCTGGCCGCTGTGGAGGACACCGACATCCCTGTGGTCTACTCTGCCGTCACCGATCCTGTTTCTGCCGGGTTTGACGGGGAGGAGAGCATCACCGGCACTTCCGATGCCCTGAACACCGAGGCCATTATGAACCTCATCACTGCCATCAACCCCGACATCGACACCATCGGTCTGCTGTACGACCTGGGCCAGGATGCTTCCACCCAGGCCATCGCCGATGCCAAGGCGTTCTGCGACAGCAAGGGCATCAAGTACATTGAAAAGAACGGTACCACCACGGCTGAGGTGCAGATGGCTGCCGAGGCCCTTGTGGCTGCCGGTGTCAAGGCAGTGTTCACCCCCACCGACAACACCGTGATGACCGCCGAGCTGTCCATCTATGAGACCTTCCTGGAGGCAGGGATCCAGCACTTCACCGGTGCCGACAGCTTTGCACTGAACGGTGCCTTTGTGGGCTACGGCGTGGATTACGTCCAGCTGGGCGAGGCCACCGCCGATATGGTGGTGGAGCTGCTCTGCGGCGGCAAGACCCCCGCAGACCTGCCCTACCAGACCTTCGACAACGGCATCGTTACCATCAACACCGAGAGCTGTGAGGCACTGGGCCTTGACCTCGACACCGTCAAGGAAGCCTTCAAGCCCTATTGCACCGAAATTGTGGTAGTGACCACGCAGGAGAATTTCTAAAAAGGAGTACATCAACCATGCTGGCGAGTATCTTTTCGCTCAACGTGATCCAGACGGCGCTGGAGCTGGGCTGCATTTACGGTCTGGTGGCGCTGGCGCTGTTTCTGAGCTATTCGATCCTGAACATTGCCGACCTGTCCACCGATGGCTGCTTCACCCTTGGCTGTGCCGTGGCCTGTCAGGTGGCGCTGACAGGCCACCCCATCCTGGCCCTGTTCGCGGCCATGGCAGCGGGTGTGTGTTCGGGCTTTGTCACCGCCTTTTTGCAGACACGTCTGGGCGTTGAGAGCATCATGGCAGGCATCATCGTGAACACCGGCCTGTACACCATCAATCTGGCGGTTATGGGCTTTTCGTCCACGATGTCCCTGGTCAAGACCGATACGGTATTCTCGCTGGCAAAATCCGCACTGGCCTTTACGAGCGGCTGGTATAAGCTGGTCATCGCGGCGGCGGTCATTGTACTCGCCTGTGCCGTCATGGTGGGTTTCCTGGGCACCCGGCTGGGCCTTTCCATCCGCGCCACCGGCGACAATGCCGCCATGGTGCGGGCCTCCAGCATCAACCCGGCCTTCACCATCACAGTGGGCCTGTGCATCTCGGGCGCGCTGACCGCCCTTTCCGGCGGCCTGCTGGCCCAGTACCAGAAGAGCAGCGACATCAACGTGGGCACCGGCATGGTGACCATTGCACTGGCTTCCCTTATCATCGGCGAAACGCTGGTGGGCAGGCGCACCATGGTACGCCGGGTGCTGGGCGTGGTGTTCGGCAGCTGCCTGTACCGCTTTATCGTGGCCGTGGCCCTGCGCTTCAATGTGCCCGCCGCCGCCATGAAGCTGGTGAGCGCCCTCATCGTGGCTGTGGCCATCTCGATGCCCGCCATCCGGGCAAAGTTTGCCTTTGAGCAGCGCAAGCACAATGCCCGGAAGGAGGTGCACTGAGATGGAAATGCTGGAACTGAACAACCTGCACAAGACCTTTAATCCCGGCACCGTCAACGAAAAGGTGGCCCTGAACGGTGTGAGCCTGCACATGGAGGCAGGCGACTTTGCCACCATCGTGGGCTCCAACGGCGCGGGCAAATCCACCATGTTCAACGCCATCACCGGCGGTTTCATTGCCGACGAGGGCAGCATCGTGCTGGGCGGGCAGGACATTACCTTTGCGCCCGAGTATGAGCGCAGCAAGGTCATCGGCCACCTGTTCCAGGACCCCCTCAAGGGCACGGCCCCCAATATGACCATTGAGGAAAACCTTGCGCTGGCCTATCTCCGGGCAGGAACCGCCCCCCACGCCATCTTCTCCCGCATCTCCCGCAAGGATAAGGAGCTGTTCCGGGAAAAACTTGCCCTGCTGAACATGGGCCTTGAGGACCGGATGAAGCAGCCGGTGGGCCTGCTCTCGGGCGGCCAGCGGCAGGCGCTGACCCTGCTCATGGCCACCCTTGTTACCCCCAAGCTCCTGCTGCTGGACGAGCACACTGCCGCTCTCGACCCTGCCACGGCGGAGAAGGTGCTGGAGCTGACCAAGAGCATCGTGGCCGAGAAAAAGATCACCTGCCTGATGGTCACCCACAACATGCATCAGGCCCTCGAGCTGGGCAACCGCACCCTGATGATGGACGGCGGCCGCATCGTGTTCGATGTCAAGGGCGAGGAGCGCAGTAAGATGACCGTGGACGACCTGCTGGAAAAGTTC